>Ga0164242_10007085_pt1 | contig 12284 bp, 11 predicted proteins | sample OricomgcompostMG_FD_108783 | JGI IMG/M metagenome (GOLD analysis project Ga0164242, IMG submission 108783) | Miracle-Growth compost microbial communities from Emeryville, California, USA - Original compost - Miracle growth compost (MG) ... | reverse complement strand
TAGCGTGGGACACGTCGAGGTCTTCCGTCGGACGGGCAGTGTGAGAACTTCCATCCTCGGGAGACCTCGACCCCTACCAGGACACCGACGCGCCCTCACCTACCCCCTCAACTGCGAAGAGCCCGAAACATCGCCCTCACAAGACGAGCTCGGGCTCGAGCTGGAGCGCCCGCCAGACGCGTTGGCGGCGCGCCGCCCACGTCGTGAGCCCGACGGCGACGACGAGGAAGCCGACGATCACGGCGACGTCCCGCCAGACGGTGCCCATGTTCCCGCCGAACAGGAGCTGTCGGAGCCCCTCGACGGAGTAGCTCATGGGCAGGAAGCGGTGGAACGTGCGGAGCGGTTCGGGGATCGTCTGCCACGGGAACGTGCCGCCGGCCGTGACGAGCTGGGTCAGCATGAGCACGAGCCCGAGGAACTGGCCGGCGGTGCCGAGGTAGACGTTGAGGGTCTGCAGGATCGCGGCGAACGTGATCGCGACGAGCGCGAGGAACAGCCCGGTGAGGAGCACATGCTCGACGTGCACGCCGACGGCGAGCGCCGTGACGGACAGCATGACGACGACCTGGACGATCGCGAGGAGCGCGGGCGTGAAGAGCCCGCCGAGCGTGGTGCGCAGGGCGCTCCGCCCCACCGCGAGCGCCCGCTTGGACAGGGGCTTGACGATGAGGAACGTGACGTACGCGCCGATCCACGCCGCGAGGGACAGGAAGAACGGCGCGAGACCGGCGCCGTAGCTGCCCGCCTTGGAGAGCTGCTGCGACACGACCTGCACCGGGTTGGCGATCGTCGAGGCGGTGGCCTCGCGCTGGTCGTCGCTGAGGTTCGGGACCTGGCCGAGGCCCTGTCGCAGGCCGTCGGCGAGCTGCTGGGTGCCGTCGACGAGCGAGCCCGCGCCCGTGTGGAGGGTGTGGGCGCCGTCGGCGAGGTCGCCTGCGCCGTCGGCGACCTTCGCGGTCCCCGTGGCGAGCGACGACGCGCCGGACGCGAGGGTCGACGTGCCTGACGCGAGCGACGCGGCCCCCGTGTCCAGCTCCTTCGCGCCTGACGCGAGCCGTCCAGCTCCGTCCGACGCCTTCTGGGCGCCGGAAGCGAGCGACGAGGCCCCGGTGTGCAGCGTCGTCGCGCCGTCCGCCAGGTCGTCCGCGCCCGACGCCGCCTTCGCGATGCCCTGCGTGAGCGCGGGCGTGCTCGACGCGAGCGTGGACGCACCGTCGGCGACCTGCTGAGCGCCCTTCGCGAGCTGGTCGACCTTGCCGACCTGCGTGTCGAGGTCGCCGACGCCGTCGCGCACGGACTGTCCCGCGTCGTCGAGCCGGGCGAGGACGTCGTCGGCCTGGGCGCGCGTGAGGACGCCCTGGTCGACGAGGTCGTCGAGCTGGTCGGAGATCGTCGCGCGGGCGTCGTCGAGCCCGTCCACGGCCGAGTCGGCGGCGTCCTTCACCTGGTCGGCGACGTCGGAGAGCCGGGCGTTGCCGTCCGCGACCTGCTGCGCGCCGTCGGCGAGCTTCGACGCCTGCGTCGGCAGGTCGGCGGTCTTGGACCGCAGCGTGTCGAGGCCGCCCGCGAGCGTCCCGGCACCGTCCGCGAGGTCGGAGGCGCCGGACGCGACCTTCGTCGCCCCGGACGCGAGGGCCGGCGTCTGCGACGCGAGCTGCGACGCGCCGTCGGACAGGGTGGTAGCGCCCGACGCGAGCTGCGCCGCCCCCGCGTGCGCGGACGTGGCCCCGTCGGAGACCTGGCGCGCGCCGTCGGCGGCGTCGCTCGCGCCCGTCGCCAACGTCGCGGCCCCCGAGTCGAGCGAGGCGGCGCCCGAGTCGAGCTTCTTCGCGCCCGTGACGAGCTTGTCGGCTCCGGTGACGGCGTCGGCGAGGTTCGTGTGGATGGACGCGAAGCCCTGCAGGAACGTGTCCGCCGCCTGCGTCCCGACCTTCTGGGCGAGCGTGTCGCGCACCTGCCCGACGATCGTGTCCGCGATGGTGCGCGCCAGGTAGTTGTTGGCGTCGTTGGTGACGAGCGTCAGGCTCGCCTGGCGCGGGTCCTGCGTCGACGGCGAGGCGAGGTCCGCGGAGAACGTCGGGCCGAGTATCAGCGCCGCGTCGAACCGGCCCGACCGCACCCCGCGCTCCGCGTCTTCCTGGGTCGTGCGGACCCAGTCGAAGCCGCCGTCGTCCGTGAGCTCGTCCGCGACCTCGTCGCCGTAGTTGTGGTGCTCGGTCTCCCGATCCGCGGCGTCGGTCCCGGCCGCGCTCACATCGACGTCCGTCCCCTCGTCCTGCACGACGACGGCCGCCGGGACCTTGTCCAGGTGGCCGTAGGGGTCGAAGTTCGCGAACAGGTAGAGCCCCGCGTACAGGGACGGGATCACGGCGAGCGCGATCATCGCAAGCTTCGGCAGCGTGCCGGACAGGTTCCGGCGGACCTCGGACCACCCGAGTCGGAACACGGTCATCGGTCGGCTCCTTCGGCGGGGGCGTCGGTGCGGGGTTCGGGTCCCGGCTCAGGTCGGGGCTCGGGCCCGACGACGTCGGGCAGGTTCTGCGGGTCGGCGGGCGGCGGGAGGACCTCGGTGTCGTCGTCGGTGGTGGTGGTGTCGGCGTCGGGCTCGTCGGAGAGCGACTCCTCGGGGGCCACGGGCTCCGCGACCGCGAACGCCCGGCGCAGCGCGACGAGCGGCGGCTCGGTCCGCGGGTCGACGGTCACGTCGGGCGGGATCTCGGCGCCCAGCAGCCGCGCCGAGGCGCGCGAGCACTGGACGAGCACGCCGTACCCGGCGGCCGCGGCGTCGCAGGCGACGGCCCACCAGCCGGCAGGTGCTCCGCCGTGTCGGTCGGGCAGCGTGAGGACGAGGAAGTGCACGTCGGCCCGCTCGGCGGCGAGCGCGACGAGCATCCTCGTGCGGGTCAGGGCGTCGAGCTGGTCGACGCGCAGCCCGGCGACGTCGTCCAGGCCGTGCGCAGCGATCCAGGCGGCGACGTCGCGGGGCAGGGTGCGTCGTCGGGCGAGCGCGAGGTCCTCGGCGACGTGCGTGCGGACCGGGATGGACTCGACGGGCTCGGACACGCCCGGCACGTCGACGACCGCGGTGACGTCGGCGAGCGTGAGCGGGGGGTCGGCCGGCGGCGCGTCCTCGAGCGTGACCGTGCCCGACGACGGCACGAGCCGGCCGGTCGCAGCAAGGGCGAGCGCGGTGTGCCCGTGCCCGGGCTCCGCGGCGACGAGCACCGCCTCGCCCGTGTGCCACCCGAGGGAGAACGGCGCGAGCATCGGGTCGCGCCGACCCTGCACGGCGACCCCGTCGAGAACGATCTGCATGCGTCCACCTCGGTGCGAGAGCTGGGTGCCACTTCACCAGCGGTACGCGGGACGTGCCACCCGGGATGAGTGTTGACCAACGGTCAACAGCAACGGTACTACCCTTGTTGACCAAGGGTCAACGACGAGGAGGAGCCAGGTGACGACCGACCGCCGAGCGACGCCCCGGCGCCGCGCCGCCGACGACCGTCGCGACGAGCTCCTGCGCACCGCGCACCGCATGGCCCGTGACGGCGGCCTCGACTCGGTCACCCCCGCCGACGTCGGCGCCGCCGCCCACGCGTCCAAGGCGCTCGTCTTCCACTACTTCGGCTCGACCGTCGAGCTGCGACGGGCCGTCGCCGCGATCGCGATCGACGCCCTCGACACCGCCCTCGACGACGTGCCCCCCACCGGCTCGGCCCAGCTCGGCGCACAACGGGCCGCAGTCGTGCACACGCTCCTCGACGCCGTGCTCGCCGAACGCCAGCTCTGGACCGACATCTGGTCCGGGGCCCTCCGCGACGACGACGCGACGGCCGCCCGCCTCGACGAGGTCCGCGCCCACCTGTTCGCCCGGTTCACGCGTGTCGCCGGGAGCAGCCTGCCCGCGCCCGACGACGGCGCCCGCGGCCGGCTGGACCTCCTCGCCGCCGGCTGGGTCGGGTTCGTCGAGGCAGTGCTCGCCCGGTGGCTCGCGACGGGCCGGCACGACCGCGAGACCGTCGAGGCGGTCGTCGTCGACAGCCTGGCCGGCCTCCTCCCCTGACCCACGTGCGCGTCAGGTCGACACCTCGCGCCGGACGGGGTACCACTGAGGGGTGCGCATCGCCATCACCGGGGCCAGCGGAAACGTCGGGACAGCGGTGCTCCGCGCCCTCGTCGAGGAGCCCGTCGTCACGTCGCTCGTCGGGATCGCGAGCCGGGTGCCGCGCACCGACGGCTCCAGCACCGTCGCGTTCCCCCACGACCGAGCCGACTGGGTGCGCATCGACCTCGGCGACGACTCCGCCGAGAGCCGGGACCGGCTGCACGCCGCGCTGAACCACGCGGACGTCGTCGTGCACCTCGCGTGGGCCACCGCCCCGAGCCACGACGCCGACCGTCTCGACGCGGTCAACGTGGACGGGACCCGGCGCGTGCTCGACGCCGCGGCCGCGGGCGGCGCGCAGCACGTCGTGGTGGCATCGTCCGCCGGGGTCTACGCGCCGGCGCCGGACCCGCTCCCGCGCGACGAGCAGTGGGCGCGCACCGGCATCCCCGGGTCGCTGCACAGCATCCAGAAGCTCGCCGTCGAGCGCGAGCTCGACCGCTTCGAGCGCAGCCACGCGGGCATCACGGTGACGCGGGTCCGCACACCGCTCGTCCTCCACCCCGACGCTGCGACCGAGCTCGGTCACGACTACCTCGGCAGGCTCCTGCCGCCACGGCTCCTCCGGCGCGACCGCCCACCGGTCCTCCCCTGGGTGCACGGCATGCGGCTCCAGGCGGTGCACGCCGACGACCTCGCCGCCGCGTACCGGGCGATCGTGCAGGGCCGGCACCCCGGGGTGTTCAACGTCGCGGCCGCGCAGGTCCTCGACGGGCGGGCCGTCGCGGCCGCCACCGGCGCGTCGTCGCTCCGGGAGGTGTCGCCGGGCGTCGCGCGCGGCGCCCTCGCCGTGGCGTGGCGCGCGCACGCGACGCCGCTGTCCCCCGACTGGCTCGACCTCGCCCTCGGCATCCCGGTGCTCGACGCCGGCCACGCGGCGACCGTGCTGCGCTGGGCCCCCCGGCACGCGACGGCGGACACCCTGCGCGAGGTGACCGCCGCCGTCGGCCGGGGTCGGGGCTTCCCGAGCCCGCCGCTCGTCGGCCGCAAGTTCTGACGACCGCGGCGGGCAGCGGCACGAGGCGCCCCGGACCCGTCAGCTCTCGAGCCGCGCGTCCAGGGTGATCGTGGTCCCGGTGAGCGCCTTCGACACCGGGCACGACGCCTTCGCGGCGTCGGCAGCCTCGCGGAAGCCCGCCTCGTCCAGGCCGTCGACCTCCCCGACGACACGCAACGCGATCCCCGGGATCCGGAACCCGCCGGCCGGGTCCGGCCCGAGCGACACCTCGGCCGTGACCTCGAGCGACTGCGGGGTTCCCCCGGCCTCGGCGATGAGCGCCGAGAGCTGCATGGCGTAGCAGGCCGAGTGCGCGGCGGCGATCAGCTCCTCGGGGCTCGTGACGCCACCGGCGTCGTCCGCGGAGCGCGCCGGGAACGACACGTCGAACGTCGCCAGGTGCGAGCTGCTCAGCTCGACCTGGCCGGACCCGTCCTGCAGCCCGCCGTTCCAGGCGGTGCGCGCGATACGTGTGGGCATGGGACCTCCCTCTCACGGTCGTCGCGTGCACCGCACCCCGGGCCACGGCGCGGCCCGGGGGCGAGCAGGTCAGCTCTTGGGGCGGTACACGATCGACGACGCCTCGTCGTTCATCGTGTCACCGACGTACGCGGTGTCCACCTGGTAGGTCCTGTTGGTGCCCTTGTAGTTGGCGTCCTTGTACAGGGTGGTCGCGCAGTTGTAGTACGCCGTGACCGAGCTGATCGTGTCGTTCATCCCGAACGAGCTCGTGTGCGGGAACCCGTACGTGGTGCCGTAACAGCCCGACCCGTTGGCGGCATAGAGCACCTTCGACCCGCCGGTCCAGTTCTTGTTCTTCCAGACCGCGCCGAGCACCAGGTTCGAGGACGCCGACAACGACGCGCTCGCGGGCGTCGACGCGGTCGCCAGGCTCGCGCTCGCCGCGAGGCGCGGCGCGGTCGCCGCGACCCTGTTGAGATACGCCGCGTGAGCGCGGGCGTCGTGCGCCTCGACCACGCGCGCGATCGCGGTACGGTCCCCCGCGTCGACGCCGGGGTCGGCGACCTGCTCGCCCGTGATCGACTCGAGGGCCTCGCTGAAGGTGTCGAAGCACTGCTGCTCACCGGTGTCCGCGGAGACGGTGCACACGTCGCCCGTCTGCGCCGTCGGGCTGGCACCGCTCGCCGCCCCGGTCGTCGCCAACGCGGCTGCTGCGACCGCCAGTCCCGCCACCATCATTCGTATCGTCCGTCGTCCCGTCATCGGGCGCCTCCCTGCGCTCTCGCTCGGTCGTTACATGTCACGTCTTTTCGGATCGGTGGTGCGCGATCACCATAGCGGGCATCCACAGCGTGCGGGCAAGGCCGGACGTCGGCCTGTGGACGACCGCGAACCGCCCACCGTGCCGAGCTCGACTACCCCGCGTCGACCCAGACCGGCGCGCCACCCTCCGCGGCTGCCGGGAGCCGGGCCGGACCGTGCCCGTCGACGAGCACGGACAGCGCCGCTCCGGGCGTGACCCCGGCCGGCAGCGCCACCACGGTCGTCGCGGGCCCCAGGTCCGTGGTGCAGATCTTCCCGCGGTACCGGGCCGTGTCCGTGACGACGGCGATCGAGGCGTCGCCCGACCGGGTCGCCGGCGACGCGACGGGCGGACACGTGCTCGAGCCCCAGAGGACGACGTAGAGCAACGTGTCGTCGCTCGTCCACGCCACGCCCGCGGCACGGACCGTGCCGGGGTCGTCGAAGGACGGAGGAAGGCCGCGCCAGTGCGCGCCGGCGGCGAGCGTCGAGGTCGGCTCCGGCGTCGCACCCGGCACCGTGAGCGACGAGGACGGGACCGGAGTGGACGGTGGCGTCGACGGCGTCGGCGAGGAGGAGCAGCCTCCGAGCAGACCGGCGAGGACACCGGCGCCGATCGCCCCGGCCGCCGACCTGCTCCACCCGCCCCGCATGCCCTCACCGTAGCCGCGGACCACGCCCGCGGCGGGAAGGATCAGGCGAACGCGTCACCCCACTCGACTTCTCCGTGAGCGAAGACGACGGACCCGGCCTCTCCCTGCCAGAGATCGATCCAGGTCGGTGCGCCATTTCGCCTCGACCGCTGGCGAGGGGAGCCGTTGGCGGCGAGCGAGCGAGCGGCGGGTCCGTCGACCCACACGGGTGCACAGCCCGCCCAACCTCCGCAGCCGCAGCCCTCCCACGCCAGCCGCGCACCCCGGCGGACCTCGTGACGCGCCCCGCCGACCGTCAGGAGGCCCCGGCGTACCAGCAGCCCGCCGTCCGGGTCGAAGAGCTCGCCCTCCCGGTTGAAGCTGCCCGGACGCACGACCCGCTCGGGACCGGGCGTGGACACGACCTCGGCCACGATCTCGGCGAACGACCTGTGCGACCTCACTCGCCCATGATCCGACCCGGCACGGTTCTTGTCGCGCACCTTCCAGGGAATCACGAAGGCCCGGAACCGTCGAGGTTCCGGGCCTTGCGAGGGAGCCGCCTATCAGAATCGAACTGATGACCTATTCATTACGAGTGAATCGCTCTACCGACTGAGCTAAGGCGGCCTGCGCCCGTCGACGACGCCCCGGAGGACACGCTGTCGAGCGCGCGCCCCACTCTAGCGGGCCGGAGCCCGAGACTCCAAAGCGACGCCGGACGTCACGAGCAGGTGGTGCCGTCGGCCGGGACGTCGCCGTGCACGAGGTAGTTCCCGACCGCCTTCGCGATGCACGTGTGCTGCGCGCTGTACGCCGTGTGCCCCTCGCCCTCGTACGTGAGCAGGACGCCCGAGTCGAGCGTCTTCGCGAGGCCCTGCGCCCAGCGGTACGGGGTGGCCGGATCACCCGTGGTCCCGACGACGACGATCGGCGCCGCACCCTTGGCGTGCACGTCGAAGTCCTGGGCGACCTGCGGGTACGGCCACGGCTTGCAGCTCAGCCCGCCGTACGCGAAGAACGACCCGACGGTGGGCGCCTGCTCCTCGATCTTGGCCGCCAGGCTCCGCATCGTCGCGAGGTCGCTCGAGCCCGGGTCGTCGAGGCATCCCACGGCTCGGAACGCCTCGGCGGAGTTCGTCGAGAACGTGCCGTCGGCGTTGCGGTCGTTGTAGAAGTCGGCGAGCGCGAGGAGCTGCGTCCCCGCCCCCTTGGTCATCGCCTCGGACAGCGCGGACGTCAGGTACTGCCACGAGTCCTGGCTGTAGAGCGTGACGGCGACGCCGTAGAACGCGAGCGTCGCGGTGAGCGGCCGGTCCGCGTCGTCGGTCCGCAGGGGCTGGTGCTCGGTCTGCAGGAACAGGTCGTGGATCTGCTCCATCCCGTGGTCGACGCCGCCCGTCAGGGGGCAGCCCTTGCCCGACTCGCAGTCCTTTACGTAGGAGCGCAGCGCGTCCTCGAAACCGACGGCCTGCTCGAGCCCCATCTCGTCGGACGACAGCGTCGTGTCGATCGCGCCGTCGAGCACCATCCGACCGACCTTGTCCGGGAAGATCCCCGCGTACGTCGCACCGAGCTGGGTGCCGTACGAGAAGCCCAGGTAGTCGAGCTTCTTCTCCCCCAGCACCGCGCGGATCAGGTCCATGTCACGGGCGGCGGACTGGGTGTCGACGTGCGCGAGGACCGGCCCGGTGTTGGCCTTGCACGCGTCCGCCCAGGCGGTGGCCGCCTTCTCGCTCGCGGCGAGGCCCGCTGCGGTCTCCGGGTACCAGGCGGAGAGCTGCGCGTCCTTCTCCTTGTCGTCCAGGCACACGACGGGCGTGGACTTCCCGACACCGCGCGGGTCGAACCCGACGACGTCGTACGCCTTGAGGACGTCCGAGCCGAACAGGCCGGGGACGGAGTCCATGAAGTCGAGGCCCGACGCGCCCGGCCCGCCCGGGTTGGTGAGGAGCGCGCCGACCCGCTTGCCGGTCGCGGTGTGGACCTTGATCGCCAGGTCGATGTAGCCCGACGACGCGTCCTGCCACGAGACCGGCGCCTTGAGCGTCGCGCACCGGAAACCGTCGCCGCACTTCGACCACGAGACCTTCTGGCCGTAGTACGACTCGAAGCCCTTCGGGGCGCTCGCCGTGTCCGCGGTGCCGGACGTGACGGTCGGGCTCCCGTCGTCGTCGGAGCCGGACGTGCACCCGCTCAGCGCGGTCACGAGCGCCACGACGGCTGCCGCCACGACCAGGGGCGCCCGACGACGGCGCGCGAGGACGGCGGTGCGGGCTGATGAGGGGCGCGGGGCGCGGGAAGGGCGAGCGAGGACTCGGCGAGCACGGGTCACCGGGACACCGTACCGGCCGCTCCTGACCGTTCCCGCTGGTGGCCGGTGTCGTCGCGTCGTCAGCCCTGCGGGCGCAGCGCCACGGCCATCGCCTCGACCGCGAGCAGCGGCGCGACGTTCGCCGCGAGCCGCTCCCGCGCCGTCCCGATCGCGTCCATCCGGCGGAGCGTCTGCTCGGGCGTGGAGTCCGCCGCGAGCGTGCGGACGGCGTCGGCGAGCTCGACGTTCACCAGGTCGATCCCCGGACCGCCGGACGCCCCGTCCGCCGCGCCGAGCTGCACCAGGAGCACGTCCCGGTACAGCGACAGCAGGTCCGTCATCGCGCGGTCGAGGACGTCGCGCTGCGCCCGGGTCGCGCGACGCTTCTGCTCCTCCTCGAGGCTCTTGAGCTGCGAGCGGAGCGCAGGCGGCAACGGCTTGCCCTCCTCGGCGCCGAGCGCCCGGTAGAGCCGCGACTTCTCGTCGGCGTCGCGCTCCTCCGTCGACGCCTTGGCCTCGGCCTGCGCGACCTCGACGAGGTTCCCGGCCGCGAGGACGGCGTCGGGCACTCCGCGGATGCGCCGGGCGAGGTCCAGGACCTCGCGCCGCCGGGCGCGGGCCTCGGGGTCGCGGGCCAGGCGCCGGGCCAGCCCGATGTGCGACTGGGACGCGTGCGCGACCGCGTCCGCGAGCTCGGGCTCGACGCCGTCCCGCTCGACGAGGAGCCGCGCCACGGCGTCCACGGGCGGGACCCGCAGGACCACGGACCTCGAGCGCGACCGGATCGTCACGAGGACGTCCTGGGGGCTCGGCGCGCACAGCACCCAGACCGTGCGGGGCGGCGGCTCCTCGATGGCCTTGAGCAGCACGTTGCCGGACGTCTCGTTGAGGCGGTCCGCGTCCTCGATGACGATGACGCGCCACCATCCACCCGACGGCGACCGCTGCGCGAGCTGGACGAGCGGCTCGACGTCCTGGCGGCGCAGGATCGTCGCCTCCGTCGCGACGACCTCGACGTCCGCGTGGGTGCCCGCGAGCGCCGTCGTGCACTCGTGGCACTCGCCGCACCCGCCGCGCGGGCACAGCAGCGCGGCGGCGAACGCACGGGCTGCGTTGGAGCGCCCCGAGCCGGGCGGCCCCGTGAGCAGCCAGGCGTGCGTCATGGCGCCCGGGTTCACGACCGCGCCCCGGAGGACGGCGACCGCGGCATCCTGGCCGACGAGGTCGTCCCACACGCTCATGACACGTTCCCCCGGCCCCGTGCCACCTGGTCCGCCCCCAGCCCGAGGCGGGCGGCGACGTCGACGCGGACCTGCGACTGGACGTCGTCGACGGTGCCCGTCGCGTCGACGACGACCCACCGGTCGGGCTCGGCCGTGGCACGGTCCAGGAAGGCCTCGCGGACGCGGGTCGCGAACTCGGCGCCCACCGACTCGAGGCGGTCGAGGGCGCCCTTCCCCTCGACGGAGGCGCGGCGCTCGGCAGCGAGCACAGGGGCGGCGTCGAGCAGGACGGTCACGTCGGGCAGCAGGCCACGCGTCGCCCAGAGGGAGATCCGCTCGACCTCGTCGGGTGCGAGCTCGCGCCCCGCGCCCTGGTAGGCGACCGACGAGTCGAGGTACCGGTCCGTGACGACGACGGCTCCGCGCTCGAGCGCAGGCCGCACGAGAGTCGCGACGTGGTGGGCGCGGTCCGCGGCGTACATGAGGGCCTCGGCGCGCGGGTCGACGTGGTCGCCGTGCAGGACGGCGTCGCGCAGCACCTGCCCGAGGGGCGTCCCGCCGGGCTCACGGGTCAGCACGACCTCACGGCCCGTCACCTGCCCCAGCCATGCGCCGAGGAGGCGCGCCTGCGTCGACTTGCCGACGCCGTCGCCGCCCTCGAAGGAGATGAAGATGCCCGGCCCGTCCACGGGCGCCACCCTATCGGGGGGCACCACCACGGGCCGTCCCGGGTCGTCCGGTGTCACTCGCCCGGGTAGACGACGCCGACCTGGCGGCGGACCTCGTCGAGCGTCCGCATGACGTCGAGCGTCGCCTGCCACGGCATGCGCTCGCTCTCGAGCAGCCCCGCGTCGAGGCAGCGCGCGACCTCGGCGGCCTGGTACTGCTTGCCCTCACCACGGAAGCCGTCGTAGCGGCGCTCGTCGCCGTCCTGCACGACGGTGAACCCGCCGCCGCCGAACGTCCACGGGTCCGCGGCGATGTAGCCGTCGGTGCCGCAGATGCGGACCGTCTGGGGCGTGTGCACCCACAGCGACGACTGCACGGACGCGAACCGCCCGTCGCCGAAGTCGAGCCCGACGACGCTCTGCCCGTCCACGCCCGTGTCCGTCAACGCGCCGACGGCGTCCACACGGACGGGGGTCCCGAGGACGTCGTGCGCGAACGACACGGGGTACACGCCGACGTCGAGGAGGGCGCCGCCCGCGAGGTGCGGGTTGTAGAGGCGGTGCTCGGGGTCGTGCGGAAACGCGTGCCCGTAGTCGCCGAGGACCGTGCGGACCTCGCCGATCTCGCCCGCCGCGATCGCGCGGTGGATGCCGGCGACGTGCGGGAGGAACCGCGTCCACATGGCCTCCATCACGAACAGGCCGGCCGAGCGGGCGGCGTCGAGCACGTCGCAGGCCTCCGCGTGCGAGCGGGTGAACGCCTTCTCGACGAGCACGGGCTTGCCGGCGGCGAGGGCGAGGAGCGCGTGCTCGCGGTGATGGGAGTGCGGCGTGCCGACGTACACGACGTCGACGTGCTCGTCCTCGACGAGGTCCTCGTAGCTGCCGTGCGCGCGGCCGACCTCGTGCGCGGCGGCGAACGCCTCGGCCTTGCGCCGGTCGCGCGACCCGACGGCGGTGACGCTCCCGCTCGTGAAGCGGCGCACGGCCTCCGCGAACGACCCGGAGATGCCGCCGGC
>Ga0164242_10007084_pt1 | contig 12285 bp, 11 predicted proteins | sample OricomgcompostMG_FD_108783 | JGI IMG/M metagenome (GOLD analysis project Ga0164242, IMG submission 108783) | Miracle-Growth compost microbial communities from Emeryville, California, USA - Original compost - Miracle growth compost (MG) ... | reverse complement strand
GCGGTGCTGGTCGGGCTGAACCCGGTGATCGTCCTCTACGGCGTCGGCGGCGGCCACAACGACCTGATGATGCTGGCGATCCTCGCCGCCGCCCTCTACGTGCTGATCCAGGAGCGCGAGCGCCGTGGCGGGGCGCTGATCGTCACCGCGACGGCGGTCAAGCTGACCGCCGGCCTGCTGCTGCCCTTCGCGCTGGCGCGACGTTGCCAGGGCGAGGGCCGGGCGCGGACGCGGCTCGCGGTCGGCGCGGCGCTGGGCGCGATCGCGGTGGCGGCGCTCGCCTTCGCCTTCTTCGGCACCGCGCCGCTGCAGCTTCCCTCGATCCTCGAGGGCATCCAGTCGGAGGGCGGCCCCCACTCGATCGTCGGCTTCCTCCTCGCCGCGGTCGGCGTCGAACCGGTCCCCCGCCCGCTCAGCGTCGGCCTCACCCTCGTCTTCCTCGCGATCGTCGCGTGGCTCCTGCGCAAGGTCTGGCTCGGGGAGATGGACTGGATCCTCGGCGCCGGCTGGGCCACGGCGGCCTTGCTGGTGACCACCGGCTTCCTCGTCCCCTGGTACGTCGCCTGGCTGATCCCGCTGGCCGCCCTCTGCAACGACAAGCGCCTCCTGGCCGTCGCCGTCTTCCTCACCGGCGTCGGCCTCACCACCCTTTGAGTTCGCACTTCTCCGTAAATAGTCCGGAGAACTGCGAACTCATTCGCCGGTACCGTCGCCGTCGCGGTCGCCGAAGGCGGTGGCGACGATCGAGCGCGGGCCGCCGCGGTCGCGGTGCTCGCAGAGGTAGATGCCCTGCCAGGTGCCGAGGGCGGGGCGGCCGGCGCGCAGCGGCAGGGTCAGGGACGGGCCCATCAGCGCGGCCTTGACGTGGGCGGGCATGTCGTCGTCGCCCTCCAGGGTGTGGGTCCAGTAGGGGGCGCCTTCGGGGACGGCGCGGTCGAGCCAGGAGTCGAGGTCGGCGCGGACTTCGGGCGAGGCGTTCTCGTTCAGGGTCAGCGAAGCGGAGGTGTGCTGGATCAGCAGGTGGAGGAGGCCGACCTCGAAGTCGGCGAGCTCGGGCAGCGCGCCGAGGACCTCGGCGGTGACCAGGTGGATGCCGCGCGGGCGCGGCTCGAGGCGGACGCTCCGCTGCAGCCACATATCCCGAGCCTAGGGATCGCCGCGCTCCGCCGACCCGCTCGCGTAGGAGATCTCAGACCGGGTAACTGCGCGATCACACGGTCGCTCGATCAAGGAGGTTCGCGATGGGCAAGCGCAGGTGGTCCGGAGGTCTCGTCATCGGAGCCGTCGCCTCGCTCCTCCTCGCCGTCGCGCCGGCCCCGGCGACGGCGCTGAAGGCACCCGGCCTCGCCTCCTCGGCGCAGTACAAAGCCTTCATCGAATACGTGAAGAAGATGGATGGCCTCACCTCCACCCCGACCTCGAACGAACAGAAGAACACCTACGAGGCGAAGCTGACGGCGAAGAAGACCGCCGCCGCGCACAAGGCCAACGCGCTCTTCAAGCGGGCGAGCGAAGAAGCCCAGGCGGAAGCAAACGAAAAGGCCAAGGAACAGGTCGAAGCCGTGCGCGGCAAGGAAGAAAAGGAACTGGAAGCGATCCGGGCGGCGACCGCGGGCAAGTTCGAACGGGCCGAAGCGAGCTACCACGTCAAGTTCGAACACATCGTCACCGGCCACCACAACCGGGAAAAGGCGCTGAAGGGGCAGATCGCCGAACTACGCGGCAAGAAGGCGGCCGCCGCGCCGGGGCAGCCGAAGGAAGCGATCCAGGAACGGATCGAGGCGAAGAGCGCCGAAATCGCCGCCAACCGCAAGGACGAACAAGAAAAGCGCGCCGACCTGAAGAGCGCCACCGGCAAGCAGAAGAAGCAGATCAAGGAAACGGCGGAAGCGGCGGAAGTCGAACTCGGCGAAAAAGCCGAAGCAACCGTGAAGAAGATCGACAAGCACTGGAACAAGCAGTACGAAGAAAAGAAGGCGGCGCTGAACTCGACCCGCGAAAACCGGCTCGGCTACCTGGAATCGAAGCTCGAACAGGGCCGCGCCGACATCGCCGCGATGCCGGTCGGCTGATTCGCGGCGGGGGCGTCCGTCCGAGTGGCGGTCCCGGGCGTCTCGTGGCGGCCCGGGCAGGCTGCCCGCTTGCCACGAGACGCCCGGGACGTGCGAGGGATCGCGGGAAGCTGCCGAGGGTTCTCCACGAACTCCGGCCTTCCGTCACAGGTCCGGCACCTTCGTCACACCTCCGTGCGAGCGTCGGGACGACTGTCGACTTGAGCCGCCCATGACCGGCTCAACTGACCAGTCGTCGGGGTCCCTGCGACGGAAGGCGCACGGAAGCGTGACGTCCCTCACCGAACCCTCACGAACGTACCGTCCCTGTGACCTCTCCCCGCACCCTCGGCCGTCTCGGCCACGGCCACAGCCTGCCAGGGCCGTGGACGGGACGGCCGCGTCCCTTGCCCGTCCCTTTCAACCCCCCGTGGAATCGGCCGCCTAAGGCTCGACCACAACCCCGTCGGCGGCGAGCTCGATCTCGTACCACTCGGGGCCGTCTAGCTCGATCAGGCGGAAGACGCCGGGCACCGCGTCCCAGCTGAGGCGGGCGATGGCCAGGCCGATCAGTTCCCATTCGTGGAAATCGATCACGCCCAGGGGCTCCCAGGTTCCGATTTCGACTTCGTGGGCGACGAAATAGCGCACGTATTGACAACCCCTCAGAGGGGTGAAAGTTCGCACGGGCACTGGAAAACTTATCCCCGCTTCATCCGCCGTGGTCGAATCTGGCGCCGGCGGGTAGGACTGGCGACGGACGATCGAAGGAGATGACTGAGATGGCTGACTGGAATCCGACCGAGCTGACGAGGATCGGCGCGACCGCCGAGGTCGAGGTCTCCTCGCTGCGCGAGGACGGCACGCTGACCAAGCCGGTGACGATCTGGGCGGTGACCGTCGGCGACGAGCTCTACGTGCGCTCGGTGCGCGGCGACGCGGGCGCCTGGTGGCAGGCCGCGGAGGGCCGCCACGAAGGGCGCCTCGAAGCCGGCGACGTCGGCGTCGACGTCACCTGGGAGGACGCGGTCGGCGAGCGCGAGGAGGAGGTCGACGCCGCCTACGAGGCCAAGTACGGTCCCTCGCCCCACGTCGCCGCGATCAACTCCCCCGACGCCAAGGCGACCACGATCCGCGTCGTCCCGCGCTGATGCAGATCACCAGGAACCTCGGGGCGACGCAGAAGGGCCCCGCCGACTGGTTCAGCGGCGACGTCTACATCGACACCGTCGCCGAGGTCGCGGCCCCCTGGCGCACCGCCGCCGCCCACGTCCACTTCACCCCCGGCGCCCGCACCGCCTGGCACACCCACCCGATCGGCCAGACGATCTACGTCACCGAGGGCGTCGGCCTCTGCCAGCGCGAGGGCGGTGAGATCGAGGAGATCCGCCCCGGCGACCGCGTCTTCTTCGAGCCCGGCGAGAACCACTGGCACGGCGCCGCCCCGGACCGCTTCATGGCCCACGTCGCGATGCAGGAGGCCGACGAGACCGGCAGCGCCGTGGCCTGGGGACGACACGTGAGCGACGAGGAGTACGGCGCCCGGCGGGTGTCGTAGAGAGGAGCAGCAGATGTCGATCGTGATCGTCGGTGCCGGGCCCAACCTGGGCGCCGCCGTCGCCCGCCGCTTCGGGCGCGAGGGGATGAGCGTCGGGCTGGTGTCGCGGAGCGCGGCGAAGCTGGAGGAGCTCGCCAACGTCCTGAACGAGGAAGGGATCACGGCGGACTTCGCCGCCGCCGACATCCGCGACGCCGAGGCGCTGAGCACCGCGATCCGCTCGCTGGCCGACCGCCTCGGGCCGGTCGAGGTGCTCGAGTACTCGCCGCTGCCGGCGAAAGAGTTCATGAAGCCGATCCGCGAGACGACCGTCGACGACCTCCGCGGCCCGCTCGAGTTCAGCGTCCTCGGCGCGGTGGCGGCAGCCCTGGCGGTCGCCGAGCCGATGGTCGAGGCGGGCTCCGGCTCGGTCCTCTTCACCACCGGCGGCGCCGCGATCAGGCCGTACCCGGAGCGCACCGGGGTCGGCGTCTCCTTCGCCGGCGAGGTCGCCTACGCGCGGATGCTCCACGAGGCGCTCGCCGAGAAAGGCGTCCACGTCGGCCACACCGCGATCTCCGGCCGCATCGCCCCCGGCGCCGACCACGAGCCCGACGACGTCGCCGAGGTCCTCTGGCGCCACCACACCGACAAAGCCGACTTCCAGGTGCTGATCGGCTTCGACTGAGCCCGCTTCAGACGCCCTCCATCGCCTCGAGCTCACCGGCCGCGATCGCCTCCAGCAGCCGCGCGTGGTCGCGCTCGTTCTGGTCGGCGTAGCGGCAGGAGAACTCGGCGATCGCCTCGTCGAATTTCTCCCCCTTGCCGAGGTAGGCGGCGATCGCCAGGCGGTCGCCGGAGCGGGCGTGGGAGCGGGCCAGCGACCAGGCGCAGGCCAGCGTGTAGGTGATCAGCCCGTGCTCGGACATCCGCGAGAGGTCGGCGCTCGCCTTCCAGTCCCAGAGCTGGCGCACGTAGAAGTCGTGCTCGAGCCCGTCGAGGCCGGTGCTGCGCTGCCAGCTGAGGAAGATGTCGGTCGCCGCCTGCATCATCCGCTGCCCGCGCACCACCCGCTCGCCGTGGTTCTCGAACTCCGAGGCGCCGAGGTAGGGCTCCAGCACCGAGGCGACCGCCTCCTTCGCCTGCAGCACCAGCGGGTCGCCGACCCCGTGGGAGACCAGCAGGACGATCCAGGCGCGGGTGCCGACGCTGCCGACGCCGACCACCTTGCGCGCCATGTCGACGATCCGGTAGGAGCGGAAGAGGTGCTCGCGGTCGGCGTGCAGGCCCGCCGCGTACTGCTCGAGCACCTCGTTCACCCAGGCGGCGCGCTCGTCGGGGTCGCTGCTCTCTTTCAGCTCCCGCAGCGGCGCCAGCAGCGGCGGCACGGCGGCGAAGCGCAGCTGCCCGTCGACCACCTCGGTCAGCTTGCGTGCCGCGCGGGCGCTGTCCTTGCGCCGGCCCTTGGCGAAGGTGCGGTCGAAGAGCTGGCGCCCGTCGGCGTCGAGCCGGGTGCCGAAGCGCGCCGTCAGCTCGTCCGCGTCGAGCCGCTCGTACCAGGCCTGGAGCATCGTCTCGGCGGCGAACTCGGCCATCCCGGCGCGGTACTGGCCGACCGCCGCGGTGACGATCCGGCGCCGCCGCTTGCGTCCCAGGCCGAGCTCCCGCGCGGCGATCTCGATGCTCGCCGCCATCCGCTTGACGTCCCACTCCCACGGGCCCGGCAGCGTCTCGTCGAAGTCGTTGGGCCCGAAGACGAGGCGCCGGTCGGGCGCCGCGAAGCCGCCGAAGTTGTTGATGTGGGCGTCGCCGCAGAGCTGGACGACGAGGCCCGCGTCCGGCGTCGCGGCGAGGTCGGCCGCCATCACCGCGGCGGCGCCGCGGTAGAAGCTGAAGGGCGAGACGGCCATCCGCCCGTAGCGGATCGGCAGCAGCTCGGGGAGCCGCGTCTCGGCCTGGCGGCGGAGGATCGCGACCGGGTCCTCGCGCCCGGCGGCGGGCGCCCACTCGGCGTGGGCGGAGCGCGGCGTCGTCCGCCGGGCGGCCCTTCCGCGCCCCGCGTCCTCACCGTTTTCGAGACGAGAAATCTTGGTCACCGCGGGCAACCTAACGCTCAGAGCCCGAGCACGGTGACGGCGACGAGGATCAGGCTGAGGGTCGAGGTGATCGCCACGGTCGCCGCCGTCACCCAGTCGACCGCGCCCTTGTTGCGGTGCTCCCCCATCAGCTCCTCGTTGCGGGCCAGGCGCCAGACGAAGAACAGGTTGATCGGGAGCAGCAGGCCGTTGACGACCTGGACCCCCACCAGCAGCGAGATCACCGGCACCCCGGGGACCATCGCGACCAGGCCGGAGACGACGATCATCACCGTGATCAGGCCGATGAAGACGGGTGCCTCGTCGCGCCGCCGGCCGATCCCTTTTTCGAAGCCCAGGCTCTCGGCGACCGCGTAGGAGGTGGCGATCGGCAGGATCGCCGCGGCGAGCAGGCTGGCGCCGAGCAGGCCGATGCCGAAGAGCAGCTCGGCGTACCGGCCGGCGAAGGGCTCGAGCGCCTTGGCGGCGTCGGCGGCGGAGCCGATCGAGTGCGTCCCGTGGACGTAGAGGGTCGCACCGGTGGCGATGATGATGAAGGCGGCGACGATGTCGGCGAAGATCGAACCGCCGACGGCCTCGTTCGACTCCGACTTCAGGTCGGCGACCGTCGCCCCTCGCTCGACCACCGCCGACTGCAGGTAGAGCTGCATGTACGGGGTGATCGTCGTCCCCGCCATGGCGATGAAGAGGAGCAGGAAGGCGGGGCTGGTGTGGACCGTCGGGACGACCAGCGAGTGGCCGACCTTGCCCCAGTCGGGGTGGGCGAGGATCGCCGCGATCGGGTAGGCGAAGAAGGGGATCGTCAGCCAGATGAAGACCCGCTCGGCCGAGCGGTAGGAGCCGCGGACGATCACCAGCCAGATGCCGAGGCCGGCGATCGGGACCGAGACCTGCGCCGGGATCCCGGCGAGGCCGAGCGCCGCGCCGACGCCGACGAAGTCGGAGATGCAGATGCCGAAGTTGGCGACCAGCACACAGAGCGTCGCGAAGGCCGACCAGCGGATCCCGTAGCGCTCGCGGATCAGCTCCGAGAGGCCCTTGCCGGTCACCGCCCCCATCCGCCCCGCCGAGCGCTGCACCAGCGCCAGCGAGACGGTGATCAGCAGCATCGCCCAGAGCAGCGTGTAGCCGTACTTGGCGCCGACTTCGGAGTAGGTGGCGATGCCGCCGGCGTCGTTGCCCGCGTTGGCGGCGATCAGTCCGGGCCCGAGCAGCCCGAGGAAGACGAAGATCCGGCTACGCCGGGGGCGGAACCGCCCGCGTACTTGGAGGCGCATCCATCAGTCCTCCCCCAGTAGGCCGAAGCGCCGCCGCCAGCCCTTCGGCAGCAGCACCTCGAGCACGTCGTCGACGGTGACGACGCCGATCATCCGTTCCTCGGCGTCGCAGACGGCGGCCGCGGTGAGGTTGTAGTCGGCCATCAGCCGGGCGATCTCCTCGAAGTCGGCCCGCGGCGAGAGGTGCGGCGCGTCGTCGACCTCGAGCTCGATCACCGACGCCTCCGGGTCGGCACGGACGAGCGCCGCCAGCGCCACCGAGCCGAGGAAGCGGTGGTGCTGGTCCATCACCCAGACCGTCGCCAGCATCTCGTCGGGGAGGCGGGAACGGCGCACCCGCTCGAGCGCGTCGGCGACGGTCGCCTGGCGGTAGACGCTGACAAAGTCGGGGCTCATCAGGCCGCCCGCCTCGGCCGGGTCGAAGCCGAGCAGCGCCCGCACCTTGCGCCGCGGCGCCTCGGCGAGCAGGTCGATCACCGCCTCGCGGCGCTCCGCGGGCAGCTCGGCGCAGAGGTCGGCGGCGTCGTCGGGCGCCATCCGCGCCAGGAGCTCCGCCACCTCGGCGTCGGAGCGCCCCTCGAGCTGCTCCAGCTGGTGGCGCGCGTCGAGCTCCTCGAAGACGTCGGCTTCGAGCTCGCCGTCGTCGCCGAGCGCCTGCAGGATCTCCTCGCCCTCGTCGCGCGAGGCGGCCTCGACCAGGTCGGCGATGTCGGCCGGGTGCATCCGCGCCAGCTTCGGGTGGAGGACGCGCATGCGCACCGAGGGGACGTCGCCGGAGAACGGCTCGAGGCTCGCCCAGTCGACGAAGTCCCCGGTCGCGATCCGGCCCGCCAGCCGCTTCGGCAGGAGCCGGCGGAGGCCGCCGCGGGCGCCGGTGTCGACGCCGACCACCCGCCACCAGCCGTCGAGCCGCGCCAGCTCGATCTCGTTGGCGCGGACGAGGCGGGCGCCCTCGACGTTGATCAGCTGGTGGTCGAGGACGTCGTGGCGGAGCAGGACCTCGTCGCCGCGGCGCTGGAACGGGCGCAGGTCGAGTTTCGCCTTGGTCAGGGTGACCGCGCCCGGGGCGATCGCCGCGACCCGCTCGGCGGGCACGTAGGAGCGCCGTCCCGTGCGTCCCGCGATCGTCACCAGGAAGCCGGTGATCGGCGGGTAGCCGGCGCCGCCGAGGCGGACGATCAGGTCGTCGACGCGGCCGAGCCGGGTGCCGTCGGCGTCGCGCAGGGCGCCGCCGAGGATCAGCGAGAGGTGGAGGACCTCGGGTGGGGCGACGGTGGCGGCGGGGGCGGGCACGCCGACACTCTAGTGCCGTGTCCGGTGACGTTTGCCCGGCTCTGGCGCCGCAATCGTCACGGCCGGCAAGGACGCAGACCCGAAGGCGTGGCAGAGCCACGTCGAGCGGTCGAGGACGCCGCCGGGTGGGACGAGGGCAAGCCAGAGAGGGCGAACGTTGCCGGACACGGCACCAGGCCGCTTTCTGAAGCGAGGCTGAACCGCGCGGCGGCTGGTCCGGCGCGCTCAGCGCGAGCCCCAGCGGGCGCCGATCGGTCCGGGCCTGCCGAGCAGGAAGCCCTGGCCGAGGTCGACGCCCATGTCGACCAGGATGCGCAGGGTCTCGACGTCCTCGATCCCCTCGCCGACCGTGCGCATGCCGAAGTTGCGGGCGACCGCGACCATCGAGGCGACGACGCGGCGGTCGTTGGCGCTGTCGCGGACGCGGGCGACGAAGGCGCGGTCGATCTTCAGCTCGCTCACCGCGAGGCGGCTGAGGTAGGTGAAGGTGCCGAAGCCGGTGCCGAAGTCGTCGAGGGCGATCCCGCAGCCGAGCGCGCCGAGGCGGTCGATCAGCTCGGCGGCGCGGTCGAGGTCCTCGGCGGCGGCGGTCTCGGTGATCTCGAAGGTGACCCGGCGCGGGTCGACCGCGGCGGCGCGGAGGCGGCGCTCGACCTCCTCGATCAGGCCGCCGCGGACGATGCTGGCGCCGGAGAGGTTGATCGCCACCGGGGCGCGGGCGGCGAGCCCGATCCCCCGCTCGATCGCCCAGAAGTCGATCTCGACGATCTGGCCGGAGCGCTCCGCCTGCGGCAGGAAGTCGCCCGGCGGGACCAGCTCGCCGCCCGGCCCGCGCATCCGCAGCAGCAGCTCGTGGTGGTCGAGCCTGCCGCCGTCGAGGGCGATCACCGGCTGGGCGACGAAGACGAAGAGGTCCTCGGCGAGCGCCCGGGAGATCTCCTTGCCGTGTCGGCGCGCCTCGGCGTCGAGGCTTTCGCGCTCGGCCAGGCGGTGGCGGTCGGTGACGTCGCGGGCGATCCAGACGGCGCCGGTGACCGTGCCCTCGTCGTCGCGGACCGGCAGCATCCTCACCCGCACCCAGATGCTCTCGCCGCTGCGGCGCAGGCGGGTCGTCTCGCGTTCGACCGGGACGCCGCGGCGGATCGCCGCCATCCATTCGGCGGGCTCGTGGGCGCGCGCCTCGGGGGCGACGTGGTGGCCGATCCGGGAGCCGAGGACCTCCGCCGCCGTCCAGCCGTAGAGGCGCTCGGCGGCGGCGTTCCAGCTGCGGATCGTGCCGTCGGCGCCGATCGTCGCCACCGCGTCCTCGGCGTGGTCGACGATCGCCCGCAGGTGGCGGTGCTCCTGCTCGGTCGGCTCGCGGCCGCTGAGGTCGCGGATCGAGAAGACGAAGTGCGGCGGGTCGCCGGGGATGCGCGTGATCCGGCCGCTGACCGGGATGTCTTCGCCGCGGGCGAGGACGGTGAACTCCTCGAAGCTGCGTTCGCGCGCGTCCTCGGCGGCGGTCACCGCGATCAGCTCGAGCCAGCGGCGGCGGACTTCCTCGCTGCGCTCGCCGCGGACGAGGAGCGCCGCGATCTCCTGCCCCAGCACCTCCTCGCGCGAGCGGCCGAAGAGGAGCGTCGCGCCGTCGTTCCAGTCGACTATCCGGCCCTCCCCGTCGATGACGAGGACCGCCTCGCGGCGCCAGGCCGCGGCAGGCAGTGGCTGCGGGCCACGGAGGAGGCCCGCCGAGTGTCCGGTCTCGCAGGGATTCATGGCGTCGATGACACGGTTCGGTGATCTATCGACCGGAGGTTTGGAAGGCTTGAGGCGCGGGCGCGGCGCCGGTCCCTCTCGTGCGACGACCTCGACAAGACGAGTTGCCGAGGCCGCCCGGCGCACCTTTCACGGGGTCTCCTCGATCGCCCGAAGGGTTCTGCGGCTTGCGTCGCTGCGCCTTTGTACTGACGACCGTAGCGCGCCGCCGAACGTTTCGCAAATGGCTTGTTCATGCGGTCTTCCTACGTACCCTGGGTGACGCGCGGGGCGATGGGTAAGACTGATGAGGTGAGGCGCTTCACTCCCGCAGGCATCGTCTTCGCGGTCCTCCTGGCGGCGCTCGGCGGGGCGCTCGCGGGTTGCGGGTCCGGCGGCGGCCCGGGCTCCTCCGCCGCGGCGCCGACCGGCTCGAACGCCGCCACGACGACGAGCGGGCCAGGCGCCGAATCGCCACCCGCCAGGCTGACCGGCCGCCAGACGGTGACGCTGCGGGTGCCGGCGCGGATGGAAGGCGGCACGCTCTCCTCCCCGCATCGGCTCGAAGTGCCGAAGGGCTGGACGGCGAGCGTCTGGGCGCGGGTGCCGGGAGCGCGGATGGAGGCGGTGACGCCGGAAGGCAACCTGCTGGTCAGCGTCCCCGGCGAAGGCAAGGTGGTCGAACTGAGCGGGGCGGGGACGGCGACGAAGGAGAAGGTCGTCCTCGCCGGGCTCGAATCGCCGCAGGGGCTCGCCTTCGCCCGGCGGGGCGGCGGCTTGGTCCTCTACGTCGGCGAGTCCGACCAGATCGATGCCTACCCGTGGCTGGGCGCGGGCGAAGTCGGCAAGCAGACGGTGCTGGCGCCGGACCTGCCTGACGAAACGCCGGCGGGCGACGACATCCACCGCCAGAAGGACGTCGTCGTCGCTCCCGACGGGACGATCTACTTCGACGTCGGCAGCTCTTCCAACGCCTCCCCCGCCGACCGCGGCTACGACCCCCCGCGCGGGGTGATCGACTCGGTCGCGCCGGAAGGCGGCGAAGTGACGGTGGTGATGCGGGGCGTCCGCAACGGCGAGGGGCTGGCGCTGGCGCCCGACGGGACGATCTGGACCGCGATCAACAACCGCGACGAAATCCCCTACCCCTTCCACGGCGAAGCCGAAGGGCAGAGCGAAGCGTTCGGCCAGGTGATCCGCTCCTACGTCGACAACCACCCGCCCGACGAGGTCGTGCCGGTGAGCCAGGGACGCGATCTCGGCTGGCCGCTCTGCAATCCCGAACAGGGGAAATCGACGCCGAAGGGCTCGCTGGCGAACGTGCCGCTGATCCCCGACGCGGTGACCAACCCGGGCGGCAAGGCGCTCGACTGCTCGGGGCTCGAGCCGATCGAGGTCGGCATCCCGGCCCACTCGGCGCCGCTCGGCATGTCGTTCCTCGACGGCAGCAAGGTGCCGGCGCCGTGGTCGGGCGGCGCGGTGCTCGCCGCGCACGGTTCCTGGGACCGTCAGGAACCCCGCCCCCCCGCCGTCCTCTGGCTGCCCTGGGACGCGAAGCGAAAGACCCTGCTCCCGGCGAAGACCCTGGTCGGCGGCTTCCAGGAACCCGACGGCGAACGCTGGGGCCGCCCCGTCGACGTCGTCCCCGGTCCCGAAGGCGCCCTATATGTGAGCGACGACACCGCCGGCGCCGTCTACAAGCTCGTCCCGCCCCGCTAGACGATCGATTCCACGAGGACGAGGCCGGCTGAAGCCGGCGCGCGGAGGGGCCAGGGGCGGGAAGGGGTTGAAAGGACGGGAAAGGGACGCGGCCATCTCGACCACGACCCTGGCAGGCTGTGGTCGTGGTCCAGATGGCCGGGGGTGCGGGAAGTACGCGAGAGGCGCGTGTCCCGTCACGAGGCCGCCCCGGATCGCCCGGGGCGTCACAGGTAGGGCACGAAGAACGGGAGAAGGTCACAGGTCCGTCCGTCTTCTTCAGACGTTGCAGACACGTGACCATGGTTTTAGGGGCCTATAGGACCCTGAATCCATGCATCGCGTTCCGGGCCCTCCGATCGGGGCCCGGAACGCATGAGGAGCGGTGACGTTCCCGGCGTCTCTCCCCGTGCTTCGTGACGTTCCCGGCGTCTTCGTCACGGAATGGGGCTTCCGGAGGCCTCTCGTGGAGAGACCTCGGGCGGAAGTGTGGAGTTCGTGGCGGACCTGTGACTTCGTGGCAGACCCTCGGCGTCTTCCCGGCGCAGGCGTGTCGGACCCTCAGCGTCTTCCCTTCGTCTCCCTCACGTCCCGGG
>Ga0164242_10007083_pt1 | contig 12287 bp, 11 predicted proteins | sample OricomgcompostMG_FD_108783 | JGI IMG/M metagenome (GOLD analysis project Ga0164242, IMG submission 108783) | Miracle-Growth compost microbial communities from Emeryville, California, USA - Original compost - Miracle growth compost (MG) ... | reverse complement strand
TAGCTATTTGTTGACCTATGGATTCAAATGTATCATTTGCCTCATCAGAAAAAATTACGTCGAAATACATTAATCGACGGGATGTTTTTTCTTAAACTCTTCAAATGTTATAAATCTTCCGGCGGCAATATCAGCCTGGCCTTGAGTAATACCTTCCAATACGTGTGGGGGAAGTTCCTCTTCATCGTCTTTAAAAAAAGGGATATGTTGTGCTTCTAAAAACTCGGCTATAAGCTTTTCTTGTTCAACTGTTGGGGTTATTACATAAGTGCTCATACTCAAATATACAAAATTCTGTCTTAATCTGTTTGCCATTAAACAACAAAGGCCACCCGTAAAACGAATGGCCTTTGATATCGGATCTTCCGGTACTATCACACTTTGATCTCCACTTCAACGCCGCTTGGCAATTCAAGCTTCATTAAAGCGTCAACGGTTTTTGAGTTAGAGCTGTAGATGTCCAGTAAGCGTTTGTAAGAGCACAGCTGGAACTGCTCGCGTGCTTTTTTGTTTACGTGCGGTGAACGCAATACGGTAAACACTTTCTTTTCAGTTGGCAACGGAAGCGGTCCGCTAACTACAGCGCCTGTCGGCTTTACTGTTTTTACGATCTTCTCAGCTGATTTATCAACCAGGTTGTAATCGTACGATTTTAATTTAATTCTGATTCTTTGGCTCATTTTGTTTTTATTTTTGGCGATTTCACTGATTTTGTCTGTGATTACACAGATTCTTCAGCAATTTCACCGATTTGATTTAGCCACGTCTAAGAGCTATTTATTAGACGATGACCGGTTAATTACTTATTTGATTACACCGACCATCTGTGAAATCACAAAAAAATCGGTGTAATCGTTTAACTTTAGTCAACAGCAACCTGTTTGCGGCCTTTTGATTTGGCTACAACCTCGTCTTGTACGTTACGTGGAGCTGGCTCGTAGTGATCAAACTCCATAGTTGAAGTTGCACGACCAGAAGTAATAGTACGTAACTGCGTTACATAACCAAACATTTCTGACAGCGGCACCATTGCTTTAATTACCTGCGAACCGTTACGGGTATCCATACCTTGCAGCTGACCACGACGGCGGTTCATGTCACCGATCACATCACCCATATTTTCTTCAGGAGTAAGGATCTCGATTTTCATGATCGGCTCCAGCAATACCGGTTTACATTTTGGCAATGCTTCGCGGTAAGCGGAACGACCGGCGATCTCGAAAGATAGCGCGTCCGAATCGACCGCGTGGAATGAACCATCGATCAAACGTACTTTTAAGCTGGTAAGCGGGAACCCGGCTAATACACCGTTATCCATAGCGGCTTTAAAGCCTTTTTCTACAGATGGGATAAACTCGCGTGGGATAGCGCCACCAACAATTTCGTTTACAAATTCCAAGCCGTCTTTACCTTCTTCTCCCGGAGAGATGATCACCTGGATGTCGGCAAATTTACCACGGCCACCGGTTTGTTTCTTGTAAGTTTCGCGGTGTTGGGTAGTACCGGTAATAGCCTCTTTATAAGCTACTTGTGGCGCGCCCTGGTTAACTTCCACTTTAAACTCGCGTTTTAAACGGTCCATCAAAATGTCAAGGTGCAACTCGCCCATACCGCTAATTACAGTCTGACCGGTGTCCTGATCGGTTTGTACGCGGAAGGTTGGGTCTTCTTCGGCCAGTTTACCTAAAGCGATACCTAATTTATCAACGTCGGCCTGAGTTTTAGGTTCGATAGCCAAACCGATAACCGGATCAGGGAATACCATTGATTCCAATACGATATGGTTTTTCTCATCACAAAGGGTATCACCTGTTTTAATATCCTTAAAGCCTACAACAGCGGCAATATCACCCGCGCCTACATTCGGAACAGGGTTTTGCTTGTTAGCGTGCATCTGGAATATACGGCTGATACGCTCTTTAGCGTCCGAACGCATATTATGTACGTATGAACCAGCCTCCAGGTTACCTGAGTAAACGCGGATAAAGCACAGGCGGCCCACAAACGGGTCGGTTGCAATTTTAAACGCTAACGCGGCAAATGGTTCTTTAACATCTGGTTTAACCAAAACTTCTGCACCTGTATCGGGGTTGGTACCAATAACACCTTTTGAATCAACCGGCGAAGGCATTAGTTCCATTACATAATCGAGCATGGTTTGTACACCTTTGTTTTTGAAAGATGAACCGCAAGTCATCGGAACGATTTTACCGGCTAAAGTAGCCTGGCGTAAAGCGTCCAATACTTCGCGCTCGGTAATGGTTGTAGGATCGTCGAAGAATTTCTCCATCAAATGGTCGTCAAATTCAGCTACTGCTTCCAGTAACTTCTCACGCCATTCTTTAGCTTCTTCCAGCATATCGTCAGGAATAGGAACTTCGGTAAAGGTCATCCCTTTATCGTGCTCATTCCAAACAATACCGCGGAAGTTGATCAGGTCAACCACGCCTTTGAAGTTATCTTCGGCACCGATAGGTAATTGCAGTGGGATGGCGGTACTGCCCAGCATTTCTTTAACCTGTTTTACCACGTTAAGGAAATCGGCGCCGCTACGGTCCATTTTATTTACGAAACCAATACGTGGTACGTTGTAGTTATTAGCTAAACGCCAGTTGGTTTCAGACTGCGGCTCAACACCGTCAACAGCCGAAAACAGGAACACTAAACCATCCAGTACACGTAACGAGCGGTTTACCTCAACGGTAAAATCCACGTGGCCCGGGGTATCAATAATGTTCATGTGGTAGTTGTGCCCACGGTATTTCCAGTTAACGGTAGTAGCAGCCGAGGTAATGGTGATACCGCGTTCCTGCTCCTGCGCCATCCAGTCCATGGTGGCAGCGCCTTCATGTACCTCACCAATTTTGTGGCTAACGCCAGCATAGTAAAGTATACGCTCGGTTGTGGTGGTTTTACCGGCATCAATGTGAGCGGCAATACCTATATTTCTTGTATATCTTAGATCTCTTGACATATTTGTTGTTATTTGATTTCACCGATGCTTTTAATGATTACACCGATTATAACGTGTAAACATAAATAATCGGTGTAATCGTATTATTAATCGGTGTAATCTAATTTTAGAACCTAAAGTGCGAGAACGCTTTGTTGGCTTCAGCCATTTTGTGCGTATCTTCTTTCTTTTTCACAGCGGCGCCTTCACCTTTAGCAGCAGAGATGATCTCGGCAGCCAGTTTCTCCATCATGGTTTTTTCACCACGACGACGTGCATAGCTGATCAGCCATTTCATGCCCAAAGCTACCTTACGTTCCGGACGAACTTCAGTAGGCACCTGGAAGTTGGCACCACCTACACGGCGGCTTTTAACTTCAACGGCAGGCATTACGTTGTTCAGCGCTTTTTTCCAGGTATCTAAACCGTTTTCGCTGGTTTTCTTTTCAACTATTTCAACAGCATTGTAAAATATAGCGTAGGCGGTTGATTTTTTACCGTCGTACATCATGTTGTTTACAAACCTGGTTACCAAAACATCATTGAATTTTGGATCAGGAAGAAGGATTCTTTTTTTTGGTTTTGACTTTCTCATTGTTACTATCCTCCTTTAATTATTTCTTTTTACCTTTTGCAGGGGCTGCGGCAGCTTGTCCTGGTTTAGGGCGTTTAGTACCATATTTTGAACGGCGTTGGTTACGGCCATTTACACCTGAAGTATCCAATGCGCCACGGATAATGTGGTAACGAACACCAGGTAAATCCTTAACACGGCCGCCACGGATCAACACGATAGAGTGCTCCTGCAGGTTGTGGCCTTCGCCAGGGATGTAGGCATTCACCTCTTTACCGTTGGTTAAGCGCACACGGGCAACTTTACGCATTGCTGAGTTTGGTTTTTTAGGGGTAGTGGTGTACACACGGGTGCACACGCCTCTTCGCTGTGGACAGCTGTCCAACGCTGGCGACTTACTCTTGTCAACCAGAGCTACTCTACCTTTTCTAACTAATTGTTGAATAGTAGGCATTCTTCCTTTTTTTGATTATTTGTTTTTAATCCCTTCCACCCACCAATATGGCGGGCGGTTTTCGGGACTGCAAAAGTACGAAGTTTATTTTTGATATTCAATGGGTTGGCGGGAATATTTTTTACTGGAATTAATGTGGTTATCTGACTGGGGTTATAAAATAATTCCACTATACGATTGGTAATGCGAGAATATCGAATAGCTTTTAATGCAACACGAGAAATTGTTTTGTAAAGTCATTCTACAATTCAAGTTTTCAGATTAAGTTTGTTTGGAATCAGTATTTTTGTCTAAATTTATTAGCACACTGTTGAATAATGGAAATTTTTGGAACAGATAATCACAAGATAATTCATGGAGATGCTTTAGAGGCTTTACGGACACAAGTTGCAGATAATTCTGTTGATTTATTCTTTGCAGACCCGCCTTATAATATCGGTAAAAATTTTAATGGTCATATTGAAAAATGGGCAACCGAAGATGCTTATTTAAAGTGGTGTTATAAATGGCTTGATCTGTGCATAAAAAAACTCAAACCCAATGGGAGTTTCTATGTGATGACGGCAACTCAATTTATGCCATACTTCGATATTTTTTTACGTAAAAAATTAGATATTTTATCAAGAGTTGTTTGGAGTTATGACAGTTCGGGGGTACAAGCAAAAAAGTATTACGGATCTATGTATGAGCCTATTCTGTTTTGTGTTAAGAATAAGGACAATTATACTTTTAATGCTGCAGACATTTTAATAGAAGCTAAAACAGGCTCAAAAAGAAAATTAATCGATTATCGCAAGGCAATTCCGGCTGTTTACAGTACGGAGAAAGTACCCGGGAATGTTTGGGGTTTTGCGAGGGTTCGTTACCGTATGGACGAATACGAGAATCATCCAACTCAAAAACCAATTGCTCTACTTGAAAGAATAATAAAAGCAAGTTCAAAGGAAGGTGATTTGGTTTTAGATCCATTTTCAGGCACGTTCACCACTTGTGCGGTTGCAAAAGAGCTTAATAGAAAATGTATTGGCATTGAAATACAGGATGAATATGTAAAAATTGGTTTAAGAAGATTGCAATTGGCCGAAGAATACAAAGGAGAGAAACTTCAAAAGGAAATACGGACTTTTGAAATTGAAAAAACAACAACAGGCCAAAACTTAAAATTATTTGAAGAATTCAATGGAACATACATTTACCGCTAATATAAAAGCAATTTTATACAACAAATTTGGAAATGATGCAGATGAGATATTTAAAAATAGTAGGTTAATTCAGTATATCAATTTAAAAACACGTTCCGCAAATAAAGGCTCGAAAGCACGTTCCAGTTTTGCTAACCTTTACGCCATCTACGTGATTATTGAAGATTATATTGCTCAGGGCTTTGAGGGGAAAAGTGATTATTCAAAGTATAGTGGTGCTGCATTTGTAAATTTATTTACAAGACAACGAGAGTTGCCTTTTGGTAATAAACTCCAAAATCATGCTTTGAATAATCGCATGAATTCTGAATTTCAAAAATACTTTCCAAGTTCAGAAATTATACCCATTTTAAGAAATCTTGAAACAAATAGGTATTGGATAAATGAGAATTTGCTCAAAATCAAGATTGTCAAAACGGAATATAATTTAGCGTCTGTCATTATTGAAATTATAGATGAGTATAGCAAAACAAAGCAAGATGCCTTTCAACGATTTATAAAAGTTTGTGAAGAATTACAAGAGATAGAAAGTTCAAGACCAGAAAGGGTTGTTGAATTTATAAGTAGCTTGCTTGCACCAAACATTGACGCAAGACTTTTTGAAATTGTTAGCTATTCGATTTTGAAATTTTATTATCACGATCAACCTATATTTTGGGGCTTTGAAATTGATAATTTAACGAAAGACAATTTAAGACTTTACAAAACGGGCCGAACAAATGCAAACGATGGTGGAATTGACTTTGTAATGCAACCATTAGGTCGTTTCTTTCAAGTAACAGAAACATTGGATTTTAAAAAATATTTTTTGGACATTGACAAAATTCAAAAGTTTCCGATAACATTCGTTATTAAATCAGATGAGACGATTGGCGACCTTTTGAGTAAAATAAAAGCAAATGCCAATAAAATATATTTGGTTACAGCTATAATTGAAAAATATATGGCTTGCATTGAAGAAATAATTAATATCCCAATTTTGAAACAATGTTTTAGTAATACGATTGAATCAGGTTATTTAAATAATATTTTGAATGAGGTTATTACACAAAGCAAGGTGGAGTTTAACTATACGGAAACAGAAGAGCTTGATGATGTCGAATAAAACGGCATACAATACTGCTATTTCAATAAACGCCAATGATTATAGCTATTGTTAATTTCCGCCCATCCCCCTTTCAAATCAAAATAAAACTGCATATTTAAAATCTGATAGGAGAGGAACGCTCTTGAGCATGTGTTATAAACCAATTAATAAAACGTATAGTTGTATTTTTAGTAAGGCGGTTTTACTGGTCTGTGCCGTATTGGTTTGTTCCATTTGCGTAATACCATTAAAAGTTAACGCGCAGGCAAAATATACCATAAGCGGTACTATAAAGGACGCGCAAACAGGCGAGAGCCTGATCGGCGCTACCGTTTTGGCGCCCGGCTTAAAACAAAACGGGGTGGTTACTAATGATTACGGCTTCTATTCCTTAACGCTTCCCAAAGGTAGTTACACCCTGCAAATTAGTTATGTGGGCTATAAAACCGCCGAGCTTAAGATAGACCTGGATAAAAACATTGTAATTAACCAGGGGCTAAATACCGAAAGCGACTTAAAAGAAGTAGTAGTAAACGGTGGCAGCCGCGCTAACGAGAATATCAGCAGCCCCCAAATGGGGGTTGATAAGCTGGATGTGGAGGAAATTAATGCCGTACCGGTATTGCTGGGCGAAAAGGACATCCTGAAAACCATACAATTGCTGCCCGGTGTAAAATCAACCGGCGACGCTAATACCGGGTATTATGTAAGGGGCGGCTCGGCCGATCAAAACCTGGTATTGCTGGATGGGGCGCAGGTTTATAATGCTACCCATCTTTTCGGGTTTTTCTCCATCTTTAATTCCGATGCCATAAAGGATGTTAGTTTATACAAGGGCGGTATGCCTGCGGCCTACGGGGGGCGCCTGTCGTCAGTATTGGATATCAAAATGGATGAGGGCAATAATAATAAGTACGCGTTTGAAGGTGGTATTGGCCTTATCTCATCGCGCATTAAAGCCGAGGGGCCTATTGTTAAAGGTAAAAGCTCGTTTATGGTAAGCGCGCGCCGTACTTATGCCGATGTTTTTTTAAAGCTATCAGGCGATACAAGTCTGAGTGGCAGCGAACTGTATTTTTATGATCTGAATGCCAAGCTTAATTACCATATCAACGATAAAAACACTCTGTATTTTTCAAGCTATTACGGTAAGGACGACATAGCCCTGAAAGATAATTTTGGCACCAACTGGGGCAATACCGCCATATCATTCAGGTGGAATCATATTTACAGCAGCAGGCTGTTTGCCAATACTTCCCTTTTATACAGCAGTTATAATTACGGCATTAATAATTACAGCGATAATAATTTTTTCAACGTATCCGCCCGGTTAAAGGATTATAGTGTAAAGCAGGATTTTACCTGGTTTACCAGCAATAGCAATAAATTTAACTTCGGGCTGGATGTTACGCACCACAACATTGCGCCGGGTAATATTACTTCATCGCCCACGGCTATTTATAACTCCACACAAATTGAAAATCGGTATGCTTATGAAGTGGCGGCCTACCTGGCCGATGAGCTTAAAATAGGCAGCCGTATTAACCTGGTTTACGGCTTGCGTTTAAACGCGTTCGGGCTGGTGGGCCCGGGTGTATTTAAAACTTACGATGCCGATGGCAACACCATTGATTCAACTACCTATCATTCGGGCGCCATAGCTAAAAGGTATTTTAATGCCGAGCCGCGCGTAACCGCTAATTATACTTTAAATAGTAATGCTTCCGTTAAAGTATCTTATAATCATAATACGCAAAACATTCATTTATTGTCAAATTCAACAACCAGTTTGCCAACCGATTTGTATGTAATGAGCAGTAATAACATTAAACCGGGCATTGCCGACCAGGTATCGCTGGGCTATTATCGTAACCTAACCCGTGGGCGCAGTATGTTCGAGTTTTCGGCCGAGGCTTATTATAAATGGCTGCGAAACCAGATCGATTATAAAAATAACGCGCAACTGCTGGCCAATGAAAATGTGGAATCGCAGTTGATATATGGCATTGGCCGGGCGTATGGAATTGAGTTTTATTTAAAAAAGAAATACGGGCGCTTAAACGGTTGGATAGGCTATACCTTATCGCGGGTTGAGGATAAATTCAATGGGGTAAACCACAACGCTTATTTTCCGGCCCGGCAGGATCGCACGCATGATATATCTGTAGTAGGTATTTATAAACTAACCGACAGGTTAACGCTTTCGTCCGTATTTGTGTATGGTACCGGCAACGCGGTTACCTTTCCCGATGGTAAGTATACGGTAAATGGCGTTACAACTTATTATTATTCCGGCCGAAACCAATATCGCTTACCGGCAGATAACCGCCTGGACCTGGGCCTTACCTTAGCCGGGAAAAAGCATAAGCGTTTTGAATCGGGCTGGACATTCAGTATTTATAATGTGTATAACCATAAAAATCCATACAGTATTATATTTAAGGATAGCGACGGCACGCCGTCGCATACCCAGGCTGTAGAGACCAGCCTGTTTGGGATTATACCATCCGTAACCTGGAACTTTAAATTTCAATAACACATGCGCGGGTATTTATATATGATAAGTGGTTTGTTGCTCCTGGCGCTGTTCGCATCGTGCCAGCGGGATATTGATCTTACTATTGATCATCCCTCATCGCTGCTGGTTATCGAAGGGAATATCACTAATTTTCCCGGGGTGCAAACCGTATCTGTATCCACTACTATTCCATATAATAAAGCAAACATATTCCCTGGGGTTGCAGGCGCCTTTGTAACGCTCACTACTGCCGGGCGCACTTACGTAATGAATGAAAGCGCCGACAGCGGCAAGTACGTGCTTCCCAATTTTAAAGGCGAAGAGGGGCAATCATACACCCTTACTGTTAAAATAGATAGTGCCGAAGTGTATACGGCAACCTCGGTAATGCCCAAATTGGTTAAAATGGATTCTATCGGTATAACAACAGTTGCCGTGGGCGGTAAAACGTTAAGAACGGTTTCGGTTTATTACCGCGACCCGCCAGCCGAGCTTAACCAGTACCAGTTTATTCTGTTTGTTAACGGCGTGCAGGTGAAGCATATATTTACACTGGATGACAGCCACACCGACGGCCGTATTGTAAATACCTCACTGTATCAGAATGATATTGAAATAAAGCCTAACGATAGGGTGGATGTGGAAATGCAATGTATTGATGCCAACGTATATAAATACCTGTATACGCTTGAACAGCAGAGCGGAACCAATCCGTCTAACTCGGCAACCCCCACCAATCCCGATTCCAATTTAAGCAACGGCGTATTAGGCTATTTCAGCGCGCACACGGCGGAGCGGAAGACGCTGATAGTCCCTTAAACCCCTCCCGGCCTCCACGAGGGGGAGGGGCTATATTGTTCAAGTCTCCCTTTCGGGGGAGATTTAGAGAGGTTTCTTCGCCAGCAGATCCCGTATCTGGGTAAGCAATTCTTCCTCTTTAGTTGGCGCGGGCGGGGCGGCGGGTGCTGCTTCTTCCTGGCGTTTCATGGAATTCAGCGCCTTTATGATCAGGAACAGCGCTACGGCCACTATCAGAAAGGAGATGATCTGCGATAAAAAATTTCCGTATTTTATGGCTGTGCCGGGAATAACCAGTTCACTCAGGTTGGTTAAATGAGCGGCTTTAAGTGCGGGCGTAAGTATGGCAGGCGTAATAATATCATCTACCAGCGAACTGACAATTTTACCAAAAGCGCCGCCAATTACTACAGCAACCGCCAAATCTACCACGTTGCCTTTTATCGCAAATTCTTTAAATTCTGTAACAAATCCCATAGGTTCAGTTTTATATTCGGTTAATAATCTATTCGATAAATGAAGTTAAATCTTTTTTTATAAAAAGGCGCAAACAAATAAAAGGTTTTAACATTAAACAACCATAGGTGTTATTTTTATCTTAACGGTAATTGATGTAATTTTGGCCCAGTCTTATGCTAAAGCAAAATCTTCAACAAAAACTTTTACAAAAATTATCGCCCCAGCAAATACAGTTTATCAAACTTCTGCAGGTACCCACTGTGTCGTTAGATACCCGTATTAAGGAAGAGCTGGAGGAGAACCCCGCGCTGGAAGATTTGAGCCTCACTAACATGACCGAGCCGGAGGAACAATACCCCGACCGCGACCCGGATGAGGATACTTACAATGGCGACGAGGAAAGCGGGAGTGATGAGTTTAATATTGACGATTATTTGCAGGAAGATAACGTAAACGATTACGGATCGCGCTATGACCAGAATGGGGACGACGAGGAAGACCGTAAGGAAATACCTATAGCGGTACAAACTTCATTTTTTGAAAACCTGCAGGCCCAGTTGGATCTGCTGCCATTGTCTGACAAGGATTTTCGGATAGGACAGCAAATTATTGGCAGCCTGGATGATGATGGCTACCTGCGCCGCTCCATTACCTCGCTTACTGACGACCTGGCTTTTTCTCAGAACGTGATGGCCGAGGATGAGGAAGTAGAGGAGATGCTGAGAGTGATACAAGGTTTTGATCCGGCCGGTGTTGGTGCCCGCACCTTGCAGGAGTGCCTGCTGATACAACTGCGTAAAAAGGACGCGGACCCTATCGTTAAAAAGGCGATGATGGTAGTGGAGGATTACCTGGACGAGTTTACCCGCAAACATTACGATAAGCTGGAAAAATCGTTGAATATGAATTCGGATGAGTTGCGCGCCGTGGTGAATGAAATATTGAAGCTGAATCCCAAACCCGGTGATTCCAGCGAGATGAACACCAAGCAAATGCAGGTGATCCCCGATTTTCATATCAGTAATAACGACGGTACCCTGGTGCTTACCCTGAACGCCAAAAACGCGCCCGAACTGCGCGTAAGCCGCTCTTACCAGGATATGTTTGAGCATTACGACAAGGCATCGCAAAAAGATAAAAAGCTGAAAGAGGCCGTACAGTTTGTAAAGCAAAAGCTCGATTCGGCCAAATGGTTTATTGACGCTATTAAGCAACGCCAGCAAACATTGTTGAAAACCATGAATGCCATTATGCAATATCAGTATGAATTTTTTTTAACAGGCGATGAAAAGAACCTGAAACCCATGATATTGAAAGATATTGCCGATAAGATCGGGATGGATATTTCAACCGTATCGCGGGTGGCCAACTCCAAGTACGTACAAACGGAACATGGCACCTTTCTGCTGAAATCATTTTTCTCGGAAGCGATACAGATGGAAAGTGGCGAGGAGGTATCTAACAAAGAAGTTAAAAAGATACTGGAAGAACATATCGGTAAAGAAGATAAGCGCCACCCCCTGGCTGATGAAAAGCTGACCGAAATACTAAAAGACAGCGGCTACAACATTGCCCGCCGTACCGTTGCCAAATACCGCGAGCAAATGAACATCCCGGTAGCCAGGTTAAGGAAGGAGCTGTAACCCCCCCCGACCCCCTGAAGGGGGAGTTTAAACTGAAAGCGAAAAACTTCTATTTCCCAGTTGGCTTTGTGCTTTTCGCTTTCAGCTTTTAGCTTACTCCCCCTTTAGGCTACCGTGTACCCATATCTTTATCGTTTTACCACCTGCTCCTTTAGGAGCAAAATTTTGGTAGCATTTAACCAAAACAGGGATTGCGCTCCGGCAGGTGCGCTACTTAACAGGTTTTATAGCCGCTTATTTTAAGGGCAGTTAAACCATGTCCGAATGGCAATGTACCTAAGAAGCTGTTTAAATATGTTTTTTTAGCTATTATTATAAACATTAACCATCTCGTCATTGTGAGCGCAGCGTAACAATCCCCGATTAGCAGAGCCGCTATTCAAACCGGGGATTATTAATATTGTGTTTGTTTCAAAGGCATTAATGAGCTCCCTCCGGTCGGTTGTCCACGTCGCTCCGCTCCTCTATGACGTTCTTTTTATTTTTAGACAGATGCTAACGGCACATGTACATTTTTTGATCTTATTGCTACCGATATTAAACCCTTACAGGGTTTGGCTATGAGATGTGGGTACACGGTAGCCCAAAGGGGGAGACTT
>Ga0164242_10007082_pt1 | contig 12288 bp, 11 predicted proteins | sample OricomgcompostMG_FD_108783 | JGI IMG/M metagenome (GOLD analysis project Ga0164242, IMG submission 108783) | Miracle-Growth compost microbial communities from Emeryville, California, USA - Original compost - Miracle growth compost (MG) ... | reverse complement strand
CGACGGCGACCTCAGCCATGCGGTTCGCCGAGCAGCAGGTAGCGGAACGGCGACGGCGTCTCGACGCGCCAGCCCGGCGGCAGCACGGCGCGCAGCTCGTCGGGTCGATAGCTGCGCCGAATGGAGCGCAGCCCGTCCTCGCGGATGAGCGAGTCGCGGAACAGCGGGGCCGTGCCCACCGAGAAGGCGAGGTACGCGAGCCTGCTGCGGGTGATGTCGGAGTGCACGACGGCGCGCCGTGCGAGGCGCGCGGTGTCATCGAGCAGCGCCCGCAACTCGTCGTCGGCGAGGTGGTGCAGCACATGGTTCGAGATCACGATGTCGGCCCGCTCGCCCGCAGCGACCAGGTCGCCCGTCGCGGCCCGCCGGAAGCGCACGCCCGGGGTCGCCGGCCGCGCCGCGGCGAAGTCGAGGGCGCGCGCGTCGGGGTCGATGCCTGTGACCGTGAGCGGGAAGCCGTCGCGGCGCGCCCAGCCGTGCAGCGCCACGGCAAGGTCGCCGCCGCCGCAGCCGACGTCGAGCACCGAGGTCTCACGGTCGGGGCTGAGCAGCGGTCGCAGCACCCGCCGGTAGGTCGCGCGCCACCCCGAGACCAGCGCATTCACCGCGCCGAAGTTGCGATAGGTGTTGGCGAGCAGGCGCGGGTCGCAGTGCGGGTCGTCCATCAGCTCGGTGAGCTCACTGGCGCGACGGCGCAGATCGACGGCGGCCGTCACGAGCGGCTCACAAGGGTCATGAGGGCCGTCTCGACCGTGAGGCCCGGGCCGAACGCCATCGCGCACACGCGGCCCGGCTCGGCCGCGGCATCCAGCACGTTTTTCAGCACGAACAGGATCGTCGTGCTGCTCATGTTCCCGAAATCGCGCAGCACCTCGCGCGATGCGCGCAGCTGCTCGGGGGCGAGCTCCATGCGCGCCTCCACCTTGTCGAGGATGCTGCGGCCGCCCGGGTGGATCGCCCACTCGCGGATGCTGCGCGCCGGTTCCCCGTGCGCCCCGGGCTCGTGCGCGAACAGCGGCTCGAGCGCGCCCTCGATGTGCTCGTCGATGATGTGCGGTACGTAGGAGCTCAGCACCATCTCGAAGCCCTCGTCGCCGATCGTCCACGCCATGTCGCCCTCGCCCACCGGTGTGATCACCGTCTCGAACGCGTCGAGCTGCAACTCGGGGCCGCGGGCGCCGAGATCGCGGGAGGAGACGACGGCGGCGCCGGCGCCGTCGGAGAACAGGGAGGAGGCGATGATCACGTCGGGCGAGTCGGAGCTGCGCACGTGCAGAGTGCACAGCTCGACGCTGACCACCAGCACGACCGCGTCGGGGTCGGCCTCGGCGAGGCTCTTCGCGAGCCGCAGCGCCGGCATGCTCGCGTAGCAGCCCATGAACCCGAGGTGATAGCGCTGCGCCGCGGGGCTGAGGCCCAGCTCGCGCACCAGCATGAAGTCGGGGCCTGGCGCGAAGAATCCCGTGCACGACACGGTGATCACGTGGGTCACGTCGGCGGGCCGGATGCCGTCGCACGCCGCGAGCGCATCGCGGGCGACTCTGACGAACAGCCGCGTCGCCTCATCGATGTAGACGTCGTTGCGCACCTTCGTGCTCGGGGTCAGCAGACGCCGGGATTCCGCGTCGAAGAACACCGGATCGGGGCTGCGCCGGTCGAGCTGGAACTCCTCGAGCACGGTGTGCCGCCGCTCGATGCCCGCGGCGTCGAAGGTCGCGTGCACGAGGCGCTGCGCGAGCCGGCTCAGCCCGGGCTGTTCCGCGAAGACGTCGCGCACCTCGGACTGGTGGAGGACCACCGCGGGGACCGCGGTGGCCAGGGACTGGATTCGTGCGGTCGTGGGGAGCATCTGATCAGTCTTGGCCGACGTGCGCATTTCCGCTCGGGGTTGACGCGACGCCAGGTGTTCGAAAACCCCTGGTCGGGGAACGGTCAAAGGGTCACACTGGGCGAGAACCGACAGAGCAGAAGGGCACGCTGATGGCCAAAGCTACGACGACGACGAAGAAGCAGAGCACGCGGGCGGCAGGCGCCGCCGCGTCGAAGAAGGAGAACGCGGAGAAGGGCTTCACCGCCTCCGATGCGCTGATCCGCGACCTGCAGCGCGTGCTGGTCGACCTGATCGAGCTGGGGCTCCAGGGCAAGCAGGCGCACTGGAACGTCGTGGGCAAGAATTTCCGGGACCTGCACCTGCAGCTCGACGAGATCGTCGAGTCCGCGCGCAACTTCGCCGACGTCGTCGCGGAGCGCCTGCGCGCCCTGCATGCGGTCGTCGACGGCCGCAGCGCGACCGTGAGCGGCGAGACGTCGCTGCCGCCGTTCCCGACCGGTGAGGTCGACACGGCGGAGACGGTCGACCTCATCACCGTGCGGATCGAGTCGGTCGTGGGCACGATGCGCGAGGTGCACGACGAGGTCGATGAGGAGGACCCCACGACGGCCGACATCCTGCACGAGATCATCGGGACCCTCGAGCAGTACGCGTGGATGGTGAGCGCGGAGAACCGCACCCCCTCGGTCTGAGCGCCTACGCGGTGAGCCGATCCTGGTCCTCGCCCCGATACGAGGCGGACACCAGGATCGGCTTGTGGTCGCTCACACCGGCGGGCAGCGTCGTCACCCCGCCGATCTCGAGTCCCGTCGAGGTCGCGAAGTCGAAGTGGCCGCGGAAGTACTTGTAGCGGGCGTAGGTGGTGCGGTCGCTGCGGTTCAGCTCGAATCCCGACTCGACCATGCGGGCGCGCAGGCTCTTGTGGAACCAGGGGTAGTTGAAGTCGCCGACCATGAGCGCGGGCAGCCCGGGGCCGAGTTCCCGCAGCTTCGTGTGCGCCGCCTCGATCTGCGCCCGCCGCAGTGAGTTCACCGCGGTGAGCGGGGAAGCGTGGAACGAGGCGATGACCACCTCACGGTCCTCCTCGGTGTCTTCGAGGCGCGTGCCGACCACGCGCTCGTCGGCGGGGGCGAGCAGGTGGTCGTGCAGCGACTTCTTCAGAGCGAAATTCTCGGATGCGACGAGCTCGAAACGATGCTCCCGGTAGTAGAGCGCGAGACCGAGCCGGTTGCGTCGTGTGGCACCGGCGAGCCTGAGCTCGCCGATGCGGTCGGGCAGCCCGGTCGCGCCGCACTCCTGCAGGCACAGCACGTCGGGGTCGTGGTGGTCGACCAGGGGCACCAGTTCGCCCGCTGCGTGGTTCTCACGGAGGTTGTAGCTGATCACTCGCACGGGGCCAGGCTAAGGGGTCGACATGTCCGCCGCCCGTGGTTGCCCTCGCCGTGTCCCGGGTATCCCTGCCGTCGACGCTGATGGAGGAACGAGATGGACACGCTGACTCTGACGCTGGGTGACATGCGGTTCGTGCTTGCGCCCGGCACGCCACGGCGCCGCGTGGAGAAGCTCCTCGCCACGGCGCTGCGCCGCGGCGCGGGCGTCGTGCGGCTGCCGCTCGCAGGTGGCGGCGAGGTGGATGCGCTCGTGACCGCCGCGGTGCCGGTCGCGCTCGAGCGGCGGCCCGTCATCGAGCCGGAGCGCGGCGACTCGTGGCGGCGATCGGAGCGCGTCGAGGACTGGACCGACACGGAGCTGCAGCGGGCGCTGTGACGCCGGCCCCCCGCGGCCGCGGCGTTCAGGAAAGCGCGAAGTCGAGCACGTGCCCCCACTCGCTCGCGATGGCGAGCGGCCCCGCCTCGTCGATCGACTCCACGTCGACGTACCGCAGGTGTCGGGCGAACCACTTCACGTCCGGCGCGCCGAGAAGCCGGTCGCGCGCGCCGTACATCACGAGGACGCGGGCCCGGATTCCGCGGGCGAGCCGACTCCAGTCGTGCCGGCGCCACCCGGCGCGGTCGAAGGCGAGGCCCGCCTCGCCCTGACGCGCGCCTTCGTCGAGCATCCGCTCGCAGCGCTCGCGCAGTCCGGGCAGGGCGAGCGCCTCGTCGCGCGTGCCGGCGCCGAGCAGCGAGAGCGGCCGGATGCGGGTGCCGCCGAACGCGGCAGCGCGGGCGAGCACCGGGTCGTGATGCTGCAGCATCCAGGCGCGCGAGCGGCGCCCCATGATCTCGTAGAGGCGGCTGCCGGGCCGCGGGGTCTGCACCAGGACGACCCGGCCGACCGCGCCCGGCCGCTCGGCCGCGACGCGCAGCGCGACGAGCCCCCCGTAGCCCCAGCCGACCAGGGCGTCCACCCGGTTGCCGCGCCCGGCCAGCTCGTCGAGCAGGGCGAGCTCGGCGAGGTGCGGCGCGACGCCGCGCGGTGCGGCCGGGCCGCTCGCGCCGAAGCCCGGCCGGTCGGCGCCGACGAGTCGCACCGAGCGCGCTCTCGTGGTGAGCGGATCGGGGTCGAAACCCGAGGCGCCCGGCGTGGGGTGGCAGAACAGCACGGTGTGCCGCGCAGCGGGGTCGCCGAGTGCGGTGATTCCGATCGAAGTGCCGCCGTCGAGTTGCAGCAGGCGGCCGGTCATCGGGCGGGGACCTCACTTCTCATATCTGGGGTTGTGCCCGCGTCGGGCGGTTGTCACGCCCACACGTCGGCGGCGATCGCCACGACCTCGCGCACCTTCGCCCACTGCTGCGCCTCGGTGAGCGCGTGTCCCTCCTCGGTGGAGGCGAAGCCGCACTGCGTGCTGAGCGCGAGCTGCCCGAGCGGCACGAAGCGCGCGGCCTCGTCGATGCGCGCCTTGACGACGTCCGGATTCTCAAGGGCTCCGTCCTTCGAGGTGAGCAGGCCGAGCACCACCTGCTTGCCGCCCGCCGGGACGTGCCGGAGCGGCCCGAAGCCGCCCGCGCGCTCGCTGTCGTACTCGAGGAAGTAGCCGTCGAAGTCCGTGCCGGCGAAGAGCTCCGCGGCGACAGGCTCGTAGTCGCCGGTCGAGATCCACGCCGAGCGGAAGTTGCCGCCGCACACATGCGTGGTCACCCGCAGGTCGGCCGGCCGCCCCGCGAGCACGTCGGTGAGGAGTGTCGCGTAGCGCTCGGCGAGCCCGTCGACACGGATGCCGCGGGCGGCGGCCTTCTCGCGCTCCGCGCGCGAGCACAGGTAGGTCCACGTCGTGTCGTCGAACTGCAGGTAGCGGCATCCGGCGTCGTAGAACGCGCGCACCGCGTCGCGATAGGTGGCCGCGAGGTCGTCGAGCAGCTCGTCGTGATCGACATAGGCGCCGCCGGCGAGTCCCGCCCGGTCGAGCCGGAAGTGCAGCACCGTCGGGGAGGGGATCGTCATTTTGGGCACGACCCCCTCGGGGGTGTGCTCGCGCAGGAAGCGGAAGTGCTCGAGCATCGGGTGATCGCTCGGGAAGCCGAGGCGCCCGGCGACGAACATCGCGCGTCCTGCAGCACGAAGGCCGCCGACCTCCACGCCCCCGTCGCCGCCGGTCACCGACACGCCGTCGAGTCCGGCGAAGAAGTCGTACTGCCACGAGCCGCGGCGCAGCTCCCCGTCCGTGGCGAGCTTCAGCCCGGCATCCGCCTGCCGCTCGATCACCTCGCGCACCGCGGTGTCCTCGATCTCGCGGAACGCCGCGTCCTTGAGCGCGCCTGCGGCATGCTGGGCCCGCGCTCGCCGCAGCGCCGCGGGCCGCAGGAAGCTGCCGACCACCTCGGCGCGGAACGGGGGAGCGCTGGCAGCCGGCCCGCGAGGCCGGGCGGCCGTGGCGGCGGGCACGAGTGCCGCCGCCTGGGTGCGCAGCGCTGCGAGCACGGCGCGCACCCCCCGCCGATGCAGCGTGTCCGGCCGGGCGAGCACGTCGATGCGGCGGCTCGCGGCAACCGGCTCGGCGAGAGGTCGCACGCGCAGCTCGGGGGAGCGGTACGGAGCGCCCGTGTGCCGCGGCAGCAGCGCGATGCAGTCGGATGCCGCGAGCATCGCCGCTGCCACCGCGAAGTCGTTCGCCCGGTGCGCGATGACAGGCTCGGCGCCGGCTGCGGCCCCGATCGAGCGCAGGGCGGCCGCGAGCGGGGCACCGTCGTGCATGCCGACCCAGGGCAGCCCGCGCAGCTCGGCGGCGGTGACGGGCGCGTCGCCGGCCTCGAGCCGGTGGCCCGCCCGGAAGGCGACGTCGAGCGGCTCGGTGAGCAGCGGCACGACGGCGAGCTGCGCGGGCCACTCGGCACCGCCCACGAGGCGCTGCCCGATGACGAGGTCGGTGTCGGCGACGAGTTGCGCGTAATCCGCGCGCGCGACTCCTTGATCGCGCAGCACCAGCTGAGGACGGCCCGCGATCGACGCCGTCATGAGGCCGGGGAAGAGGGCGACCGCCGCGGACGGGAAGGCGCTGATCGACACCGGCGCGGCCGAGTCGTCATGGAACTCGGTGATCGAGTTCGCGGCGTCGATCAGCGCGGATTCCACCGCCACCGCCGCGTCGGCGAGGGCGGCGCCCGCGGCCGTGAGCACCGTGCGGCGGCCCTCGAGCTGGGTCAGCGGCACGCCCACCGAGCGCTGCAGCGCGGCGAGCTGCTGCGAGACGGCCGAGGGCGTGACCCGGAACGCGGCGGCGACGGCGGCGATGCTGCCGCGGTCGCGCAGCTCGCGAAGCGCACGGAGTTGAGCCAGTTCCATTAGGTCAATCTAATGGTTCGGCAAAGAAGTCGAGGACTGGTCTTCCGTTTCCCTGCATCGCACGCTGGACGAGTGACACAGCACCGCTCCGCCTTCCCGCTCGCCACCGTCCTCGGCTACCCCCGCATCGGCCGCCGCCGTGAACTCAAGCGCGCCGTCGAGGCGTTCTGGCGCGCCGACCTCGACGCCGCCGAGCTCGAGCGCCGCGGCGCCGAGCTGCGCCGCGCCACGAGGGAACGGCTCGCCGCGCTCGGCCTGCGCCGCGACGACGCCTCGATCCCCGAGTCCTTCAGCTTCTACGACCACGTGCTCGACGCCGCCGTCGCCGTCGGCGCCGTTCCCGCGCGCTTCGCCGGGCTCGTCGACGAGACCGGGCGGGTCGACCTCGCCGGATACTTCGCACTGGCACGCGGCGGCGACGGTGTCGCGCCGCTCGAGATGACCAAGTGGTTCGACTCGAACTACCACTACCTCGTGCCCGAGATCGGGCCAGGCACGGCCTTCCGCCTCGCGGGCGAGCGGATCATCGCCGAGTTCGAGGAGGCGAAGGCCGACGGATTCCTCACCCGGCCCGTCCTCGTCGGGCCGGTCACCCTGCTCGCGCTCGCGAAGCCCGCCGAGGACGCTCCCGAGGGCTTCCGGCCCCTCTCGCGCCTTCCCGAGCTGCTGCCCGTCTACGGCGAGCTGCTCGAGCGGCTGCACTCGGCCGGCGCCGCATGGGTGCAGCTCGACGAGCCGGCCCTCGTCAGCGAGAGCCTGCCTGCCGACGCCGACGAGCTGCGCGCTGCGGCCGCGCTCGCATACGGCCGGCTGGGCCGGCTCGAGGAGCGCCCGCAGCTCTTCGTCGCGGCGCCCTATGCGGGCCTCGACGCGTCGCTTCCGGCCCTCGCCGCGAGCGCCGTCGAGGCGATCGGCCTCGACCTCGTGCGCGGCGAGCTTCCCACCGGCCTGTTCGACTGCACGCGCGAGGCGCTCGCCGGGAAGACGCTGGTCGGCGGCGTCATCGACGGCCACAACGTCTGGCGCGGCGACCTGGCCGCCGCATTCGCCAAGCTGCAGCTGCTGCGCGAGCTGAGCCCGCACGTGGCCGTCTCGACGTCGACCTCGCTCATGCATGTGCCGCACGACGTGGCCGACGAGCCGCAGCTCGACCCGCGGCTGCGGTCGTGGCTCGCCTTCGCGGACCAGAAGGTGGCGCAGGTGGCGACGCTCGCCCGGGGGCTGGCCGAGGGGCGCACCGCCATCGTGGCCGCGCTGGACGAGGCATCCGCCGCCCTCATCGACCGCCGCAACGCGCCCGGCGTGCGCGTCCCCGCCGTGCGCGAGCGCCTCGCCGCGCTCTCGCCCGCCACCTTTTCGCGCGCGCCGTACCGGCAGCGGCTCGACGCGCAGTCCGCACTCGGGCTGCCGCCGCTCCCGACGACGACGATCGGCTCGTTCCCGCAGACCACCGACATCCGCCGCGCACGCGCCGCCCTCGCCTCCGGGGCGCTCGACCGCGCCGGGTACGAGGCCGCGATGCGTGAGGAGATCGAGCGCGTCGTCGCCCTTCAAGAGGGCCTAGGGCTCGACGTGCTGGTGCACGGCGAGCCGGAGCGCAACGACATGGTGCAGTACTTCGCGGAAGGGCTCGACGGCTTCGCCGTGACAGTGAACGGCTGGGTGCAGTCCTACGGCAGCCGGTGCACGCGGCCCTCGATCCTGTGGGGCGATGTGTCGCGGCCCGCGCCCCTGACCGTGGAGTGGTCGCGCTACGCCCAGTCGCTGACCGAGAAGCCGATGAAGGGAATGCTGACCGGCCCCGTCACGATCCTCGCGTGGTCGTTCGTACGCGACGACCAGCCGCTCGCCGACACGGCGAACCAGGTGGCGCTCGCCCTGCGCGACGAGATCGCGGACCTCGAGGAGGCCGGCATGCGCGTCGTGCAGGTCGACGAGCCGGCGCTGCGCGAGCTGCTGCCGCTGAATCTCGCCGCGCAGCCCGCCTACCTCGACTGGTCGGTGGCCTCGTTCCGCCTCGCCACAGGCGGCGCACGGCCCGCGACGCAGGTGCACACCCACCTGTGCTACTCCGAGTTCGGAGCGATCATCGACGCGATCCGCGAACTCGACGCCGACGTGACCTCGATCGAGGCCGCGCGCAGCCGCATGGAGGTCGTGCGCGACATCGCCGGAAGCGGGTTCGACCACGGCATCGGGCCCGGCGTCTACGACATCCACTCGCCGCGCGTGCCCGACGTCGACGAGCTCACCGAACTGCTGCGCCTCGCGGCCGCGGCGATCCCGGCGCGACAGCTGTGGGTGAACCCCGACTGCGGGCTCAAGACCCGCGGCTACCCCGAGACGGTGGCGTCGCTCACGAACATGGTCGCGGCCGCTCGCGCGGTGCGCGACGAGCTCGCGAGCCGGGCGGTGGTGCGCACAGACGCGTAGGGGAATGGCCGCGCGGAACGACGGGTATCCGCAGGGCATGACGCTTCCACCGCAGCAACAAGACGTCCCCGGCTCCGAGAGCGCGATGGAGCCCAAGGCCGACCACGGCGAGCAGAGCTACCGCGGGTCGGGCCGGCTCACCGGCAAGCGCGCTGTGATCACCGGCGCCGACAGCGGTATCGGGAAGGCCGTCGCGATCGCCTTCGCACGCGAGGGCGCGGACGTGCTGATCTCCTACCTGGACGAGCACGAGGACGCGAAGGACACCGAGAAGTGGGTGACGGATGCCGGCAGGAAGGCCGTCCTCGTCCCGGGCGACCTCGCCGACCCCGCCCACTGCCGGCACATCATCGACACGGCCGTCAGCGAACTCGGCGGCATCGACATCCTGGTCAGCAACGCGGCGTTCCAGATGACGCACGAGACCGTCGAGGAGATCCCGGACGAGGAGTGGGACCGCACGCTCGCCATCAACCTGAGCGCCTACTTCCATCTCGTGAAGGCCGCCGTGCCGCACATGAAGCCCGGCTCGAGCATCATCGGCACCTCGTCCGTCAACTCGGACACCCCGTCGCCGACGCTGCTGCCGTATGCCATGACGAAGGCCGGCATCGCCAACATGACGGCATCGCTCGCGCAGCTGCTCGGCGAGCGAGGCATCCGCGCGAACAGCGTCGCGCCCGGCCCGGTCTGGACGCCGCTCATCCCGTCGACGATGCCCGCCGAGCACGTCTCCGAGTTCGGCAAGAACACGCCCCTCGGCCGCCCCGGCCAGCCGGCCGAGCTCGCGCCCGTCTACGTGCTGCTCGCCTCGGATGAGGCGAGCTACATCTCGGGCGCGCGTGTCGCGGTCACCGGCGGCCGCCCGGTCCTGTAGCCGAGAGGGGACGGCATGAGGACACTGAAGAAGGCCCTCGCCGGGGCGGTCGCGACCGCGGCCCTCGCCGCGCTCGTCGGCTGCACCTCCGGCAAGGGGGACAACGACCGCCCGTTCGTCGCGACGCAGTCGGCCACGCCGACGCCGACGAGCCCCTCGCCGTCGCCGCCCACCCCGAGCCCGACGCCGACCACGCCCTGACCGCGGGGCGCGAGGACGCGGCGCGGTGTCCTCAGGGCGATGGCCGTGACGGTCCGCGCCCGCCGGCCCCGTCGGGCTGACGGCTTGGCGCCCACTCGCCCGTCGCGAGGTACTGCACCTTCCGCGCGACGGCGACCGCCTGATCACCGAAGCGCTCGAAGAAGCGCGACGCGAGCGTCACGTCGACCGTGTGCTCGGCCTCGCCCTCCCAGTCGGGGCCGAGCACCACGGAGAAGACCCGCCGGTGCAGCCGGTCGATCTCGTCGTCCTGCCTGATGAGCTCGGCGGCGAGCTCGAGGTTCTGCGTGCGCAGCAGCCTGTTCAGCAGTTCCGCGACGCGGATGACCTGCGCCGACATCTCGATGAACACGTCCTGCAGCTCCGGGGTCGCCGCAACCTTGGCGGGGTAGCGACGGCGCGCCAGCTGCGCGATGTGCCGCGCGAGGTCGCCCATGCGCTCGAGCATCGCGCTCATGCGCAGGGCGCTCACGACGACCCGGAAGTCGCGCGCCACCGGGCTCTGCCTGGTCAGGATCTCGAGCGACAGCTCGTCGAGTTCGATCGCGAGCGCGTCGATGTTCGCATCGCCGGCGATGACGCCGTCGGCGAGGTGGATGTCCGCGGTGTTGAATGCCGTCGTGGCGTCCCGGACGGCGTCGAGCACCCGTGCCGAGATGTCGACGAGAGTGTCCTGCACCGTGCCGAGCTCCTGTTGGAAGACTGCGCGCATGCCCTGACGGTTCCCGGATACGCCGGAATACGATCCTCCGGCGGCGAGCGCTACGCGCCCGCGACGGCCACCTCGACGACGGCCCACGAGAGCGCGGGCAGGGTGACGCGGAGGTCACCCTGGTCGTCGACGCCCGCCGACTCGAGGCGCGTGAGGCCGACGGCGTCCTGCCGGTCCTCGGTGTTCGCGGTGAATCGGTCGCCGCCCTCGGGGATCGTGAGCACCTCGGCGCGCGTCACCTGCGAGGCCGAGAAGCCGCGCAGCGAAACCGTCACCTCGGCTGCCTCCTCGAGGCCGCGGTTGGCGAGGAAGACGGCGATGCGGCCGCGCTCCTCGTCGTAGGTCGCGCTCGCGTCGACGACGGCCGCGTCGCCGTATGCCGCGGACTCGAAGCGGTCGCCAGAGGCCGTCGTGCGCAGGATCTGCCCCGTGGCGAGCTCGGCCATGCGCGCGAACGGCCAGTAGATGGTCTGGCGCCACGCGGGCCCGCCCTCCTCGCTGCGGATGGGGGCGATCACGTTGACGAGCTGGGCCTGGTTCGCGATCGTGACGCGGTCGCCGTGGCGCAGCAGCGAGTTGAGGAAGGTGCCGACGACGACGGCATCCGTCACGTTGTACGTATCCTCGATGATGCGCGGGTGCTCGCGCCAGATGCCGCGCTGCTCGATGACGTGCGGCTGGTCCTCGGTGTCGAGGCCGCGCTGGTACCAGACGTTCCACTCGTCGAACGACAGATTGATCTGCTTGGTCGACTTCCGCTTGGCCCTGACCGCGTCGACGGTGGCGACGACCTCCTCGATGAAGCGGTCCATGTCATTCGACGAGGCGAGGAACGAGGCGACGTCGCCGTTCTCCTCCTGGTAGTAGGCGTGCAGCGACACATAGTCGACCTCGTCGTACGCGTGGGACAGCACCGTGTGCTCCCACTCGCCGAACGTGGGCATCTTGCGCCCGGATGACCCGACGGCGACGACCTCGATCGACGGGTCGACGAGCTTCATGGCCTTCGCGGATTCCTGCGCGAGGCGCCCGTATTCGTCGGGAGTCTTGTGGCCGATCTGCCAGGGGCCGTCGAGCTCGTTGCCGAGGTTCCAGACCTTGATGCCGAAGGGCTCGGCCGCGCCGTTCTTGATGCGCAGGTCGGACCAGTACGTTCCGCCCGGGTGGTTCGCGTACTCGACCAGGGCGCGCGCTTCGTCGACGCCCCGCGTGCCGAGGTTGATCGCCTCCATGATCTCGACGCCCGCCTTCTTGGCCCAGCCGGCGAACTCGTGCAGGCCGAACGCGTTCGTCTCTACCGTGTGCCATGCGCCGTCGAGACGGCGGGGGCGCTGCTCGACCGGGCCGATGCCGTCCTCCCAGCGGTAGCCGGAGACGACGTTGCCGCCGGGGTAGCGCACGATGGAGACGCCCAGCTCGCGGGTGAGCTCGAGCACGTCGCGGCGGTAGCCGTTCTCGTCCGCGGCCGGATGCCCCGGCTCGAAGATGCCGGTG
>Ga0164242_10007081_pt1 | contig 12288 bp, 11 predicted proteins | sample OricomgcompostMG_FD_108783 | JGI IMG/M metagenome (GOLD analysis project Ga0164242, IMG submission 108783) | Miracle-Growth compost microbial communities from Emeryville, California, USA - Original compost - Miracle growth compost (MG) ... | reverse complement strand
CGGGCTCTGGTGGAACGAGGTGAGCACGAGCGCGGCGTCGTAGCGGCCCTCGCGCAGCCGGGCGGTCGTCTCGGCGAAGCCGGCGTCGGCGACCTCGGGCGGGTCGGTGCCCTCCCAGGGCGCAGCCCACGTCAGGACCTCGTCGACCTCGGGCAGCAGCCGGGCGGCGGCGGTGCCCTGCGGGCCGCACAGGAACGCGACGTGCGCGGCGTGCTCGGCGACGGCCCGCACGGCGGGGCCGGCCAGCAGCACGTCGCCGAAACTGTCGAGGCGCACGACGAGCACGCGGGCGTCCCGCGGCAGCGGGTGCGGCGGGGCGGCGGGGCGAGGCCCGGCCGTCGGCTCCGGCCCGGCCACCGGCTTCTTCATCGGTTCGGTCATCGGGCCCACCCCCCGGCGAGGATGCGGCGGGCCGCGGCGAGCAGGTCGGGCGCGGTGGGCTGGCCGGCGTACTCCTCGGGGCGGGTCACGGGGGTGGGCACGATGCCGGCCCGGGCGCCGGCGGCCCGCGCGGCGGCCAGGTCGGCGCCGATGTCGCCGACGACGACGCACTGCCGCGGCTCGACGCCCAACCGGCGGGCGGCCCGCACCACCAGGCCGGGCCGGGGCTTGCGGCACGCGCAGCCGTCGTCGGGGGCGTGCGGGCAGACCTCCCACACGTCGAACGGCCCGACGAGGGCGTCCACCCGGGCGTTGACCCGCTCGGCCTGCTCGGCGGTGAGCAGCCCGCGGCCGATCCCGGACTGGTTGGTGACGACGCCCAGCCGCAGCCCGGCCGCCCGCAGTTCCGCGACCGCCCGGGCGGCGCCCGCCACGGGCCGCACCCGGTCGGGGTCCCCGTTGTACGGCACGTCGTGCACGAGCGTCCCGTCCCGGTCCAGCAGCACGGCCCGCACGACCTCATCCGCCTCCCGGCCCGTCCACACGCCCCGGGCGACCTCCGCGCCGACCGGTCCCGCCGTCACGGCCGACCGGGCCGGGTCTCGGCCCGACTCGGCGTGGGCCGCCTCACCCGTCGCTCTTGCGGCGGGCAGGCGGCCGCAGGCCCCGTCTCCGCCGGGAGGCAGCAGCCGGAGCCGGGCCGGGTCCGTGGGCCGGGGGCGGCGCGGGGTCATGTGGGCTCCCCTCGCCAGGGCCGGGCAGCGCGGTGGCGCAGGTGGCCGGTGGCCCAGTGGGCGACGGCCACCGGGGGGATGGCCGCGCTGGTCAGCAGCATGGTGGCGACCTCGTCGGCGGTGCGCGGCCCCGGCGCGATGCGCCGCCAGGCGAACTCGGCGGTGCCGGCCGCCCACACCGTGGCCAGCGCGGTGGCGGGCCGGGGGCGGCGGGCGGCGGCGAGCAGGAGGGCGCCGGCCCCCGCGAGGGTGACGGCGACGTGGCCGGGCAGCCGGCCGCGCGGCGCCCGGGCGCGGGACCACCAGTCGCGGCCGTGCAGCCGGCTCATGAGCACGTCGTCGGCGTTGCCGCGCTGCACCCGTACGGAGGTCCAGCGGCCGGTGGGGCGGACGGGATGGACGGTCGTGCGCCGGCCCCGTGCCAGCCGCCAGCCGGCGTCCATGACCCGCAGGGCCAGGTCGGCGTCCTCGCGAAAGGCGCGGGGGAAGCGTTCGTCGAAGCCGCCGGCCCGGCGCAGCGCCTCGGTGCGGTAGGCCATGTCGGCGGTGGCCCAGGCGGCCTGTTCCAGGCCGGCGGTGCCGCGCTCCCAGTCGGTGGGGCGGCGGTCGGCGGGCAGCGGCACCCGCAGCCGGCCCTGGACGCCACCGGTGCCGGGTCCGGCTGCGGCCAAGTCGGCGGTGAGCCGCTCGGCCCAGTCCTCGGCGACGCGCACGTCGTCGTCGAGGAAGGCCACCCAGGTGGTGGCGGCGTGGCGGGCGCCGGTGTTGCGGGCGGCGGCCGGGCCCCGGCCGCCGCCGCACCGCACCCGGGTGCGGTCGGCGAGCACCCCGGCGCTGCCGCGCACGGCCTCCTCGACCTCGGGCAGCCGTTCGGCGGGCACGTCGGCGACCACGACGACCTCGTGCGGGGCCGGGCCGCGGGCGGCGGCGAGCGCGGCCAGGCAGTCGGCCAGGCAGGGGCGACCGAGCGTGGGGACGACCACGGTGTAGTCGAGGCCGCCGGCCGGCGTGCCGTGGCGGCCCCGGGCGTCCGGCAGCGTCCCGTCCGGGGCGGGGGCCGGGCGGGGGTCCCGGTGGTGCGGGGTCGCCGGGGTCACGCGGCGGCACCCCCCTGCGCGAAGGCATCGCGGCGGCGCAGCACGAACGGGCCGAGCGCCAGCAGGTCCACCGGGGCGGAGCCGAAGCACTCCAGCGCGTCGCGCGGGCTGTCGACCATCGGCCGCCCGGCGGTGTTGAGGCTCGTGTTGACGACGACGGGCAGCCCGGTGCGCCGCTCGAACGCCTCCAGCATCCGGGCCACCAGCGGTTCGCCCGCCGGGTCGACGGTCTGGATGCGGGCGGTGCCGTCGACGTGCACCACCGCGGGGATGCGCTCCCGCCAGCCGTCGCGGACGCCGTGGACGAAGAGCATGTAGGGGCTGGGCAGCGGCCCGTCGAAGATCTCCGCGGCCCGTTCGGCGAGCACCATGGGGGCGACGGGCCGGAACTCCTCGCGGCCCTTGACGGCGTTGAGCCGGGCCAGGTTCTCCGCCCGGCCGGGGTGGGCGAGCAGCGAGCGGTGGCCCAGGGCGCGCGGCCCGTACTCGCTGCGGCCCTGGTACCAGGCGACGACCTGGTCGGCGGCGAGCGCCTCGGCGACGGTCTCGGCGACGTCGGCGGGCTCCTCGTACGGCAGCCGGGCCTCCTCCAGGACGGCGCGTAGTTCGTCGTCGTCCCAGCCGCGGCCGAGGGCGGCCGTCGGCATCGGGGTGGTGGGCTCCTTCTCGCCGGCGACGTGCAGGGCCGCGCCCAGGGCGGTACCGGCGTCGCCGGCGGCAGGCTGCACCCAGACCCGCTCGAAGGGGGTCTCGCGCCAGACGCGGGTGTTGGCGACGCAGTTGAGGGCGACGCCGCCGGCCATGGCCAGGACGGGCTCGCGGGTGCGGTCGTACAGGTCGCGGGCGAGGTCGACCACGACCTGCTCCAGGCACTCCTGGGCGCTGGCGGCGAGGTCGGCGTGCTCCTGCGTCCAGGGGGCGCCGGGCTGCCGGGCGGGGGCGAGCTCGGCCCAGGGGACCGGGCGGGCCCGGAAGCCGCCGTCTCCGGTGGCGTGCACGTAGGGGCGCAGGACGGAGACGTGGCGGGGGCTGCCGTAGGAGGCCAGGGCCATCACTTTGAACTCGTCGCTGCTGCGCAGGAAGCCCAGGTGCTCGGTGAGGTCCTCGTAGAACAGCCCGAGGGAGTCCGGCAGCTCTTGGGTGTGCAGGACCTCCAGGGTGCGGTCGCGGTAGTGGCCGGCCAGGTGGGAGGCGCACTCGCCGCGGCCGTCGAGGACGAGGACGGCGCTGTCGGGGTGCGGGGAGGCCGGCCCTGCCGAGGCGGCGTGCGCGACGTGGTGGGGCACGAAGCGGACCTTGGCCGGGTCCAGGCCGGGCAGCTCCTCGGCGAGGAAGCCGGGGGCCGTCCGGGCGTAGTCCTGGCGGATGCGGTCGTAGGGGTCGTCCAGGCCCAGCCGGTCGGCCGGCTGCGCGAGCGCCGGGTCGTAGGAGTAGGCGACGACGTCGAGGTCGGCCGGTGTGAGGCCGGCCTGGGACAGGCACCACCGGGCGGCGCCCGCGGGCAGCTCCCACGCGGAGAACGGCACCGGCCGCTTGCCGTGCTTGCGGCGGCTGAACCGCTCCTCCTCGGCGGCGGCCACCGGCCGGCCGTCGACCACGAGGGCGGCGGACGGGTCGTGGAAGATGGCGTTGATGCCCAGGACGCGCATGGGGTTCCCCTCGCTGGTGGCGCTGGATGGCTTGTTCGGGGCGTGCCGCGGTGTGACGGCGGTCCGCGTGCGGCCGGCCGGCCCGGCACCGGTGCGCAGGCCGACGGCGTGGTCAGGCGGTGGCCGGGGTTTTCGCGGCGAAGTGCTCGATGGTCCGCTTGATCCCCTCCGACCAGGGGATCTGTGGCTGCCAGCCGAGCAGTTCGTGGGCGAGGGTGATGTCGGGGCGGCGCCGTTCGGGGTCGTCCTGCGGGCGGTCGACGAAGACGATGTCGGAGCGGGACCCGGTCAGCTCCACGATCCGGCGGGCCAGCTCCAGCACGGTCACCTCCTCGGTGCCGCCGATGTTGACCGGCCGCACCGAGCGGGTGGCGGCGACCGTGAGGATGCCGTCCACGGTGTCGTCGACGTAGCACAGGGACCGGGTCTGGCTGCCGTCGCCGGCGACGGTCAGCGGCTCGCCGGCCAGGGCCTGGCAGACGAAGGTGGGCACGACGCGGCCGTCGTGGGTGCGCATCCGCGGCCCGTAGGTGTTGAACAGCCGCACGATGCCGGCGTTGGTGCCGTGCACCCGGGCGTGGGCGGTGGTGAGGGCCTCGCCGAACCGCTTGGCCTCGTCGTATACGCTGCGCGGCCCGACCGGGTTGACGTTGCCCCAGTAGTCCTCGGTCTGGGGGTGCACCTTCGGATCGCCGTAGACCTCGGAGGTGGAGGCGAGCAGGAAGCGGGCGCCGTCGCGGCGGGCGGCTTCCAGGGCGTTGCGGGTGCCCGCGCTGCCGACGTCGAGGGTCTCCAGCGGGTGGGCCAGGTAGTCGGCGGGCGAGGCCGGGCAGGCGAAGTTCAGCACCAGGTCGTAGGGGCCCGGCAGGGCCTCGGGCGCCCCGGGTGCGGACAGGTCGCACTCCAACAGCCGGAAGCCCGGCCGGCCGTCGAGGTGGGCGGTGTTCTCCCGCGAGCCGGTGAGGAGGTTGTCGGCGCAGTCGACTGCGACACCCGAATCCAGCAGCCGTTCGCACAGGTGGGAGCCGAGGAAGCCGGCGCCGCCGGTGACCAGGGCGCGCCGCCAGGTCGGCTGGGGTATGGCCGAGGGTATGGCAGGGAGCATGGAGAGGCCCTTCTCGGATGATTCGGGCAGTGTTTCCGGTGTTCCCCGGCTTTTCCGGGCCTTCGACGGACCCCTCCGGGTGGTTCCCGGGGCCGGCCCGCGGCCGAGGGTCACGCGGGTATGGGGGGTGTGCTCACCGGATGTCGCACCGCCGCTTTCCTGACGGTGCCGTTGCGGGCGCGGGCGCCGTGGCTTCGGCGGCGCGCGTTGTATGGGTTCCCGGGCCAGTCGGTTCTACACGTTGAACTCAGCTGTCTCCCGGATCCCACCGGTTCGGCCCGGCTGGGGGTGCGGACGTGCCCGCTTTCGGGTACGCGGGCAGGCCGGGGCGGGCCGCCGTCGTCGGCGGCCCGCCCCGGCCGGGGGCCTGCTCCCCGGTGCCGGGGAGCCGGGAGGGTTCAGCCCTGCGAGGTGAGCAGCGGCGGGAAGCGGTCCCAGGCGCGGTGGGCGCTGAGCAGCCCGACGACGTCCTGGAAGACGGACGTGCCGCTGCCGCCGCGGAACACGCCGACGGTGTTCCCGTTCAGCCCGGCGGCGTCCAGGACGGCGTCGCCGCCGCCGAAGGCGCCGATCGCCTTGCCGTGCCGGTACGCCTCGGTGACCAGCAGCAGGACCCGCGGGTCGATGTCGGTGACGGCGGCGGCGTTCTCGTCGGCCTTGGCGTCCCGCGGCGGGTGGGCGTCCGTGCCCGGCTGCGGGGCGCCCGCCAACAGCAGGGCGTCGAACTCGATGGAGCGGGCGGTGGCGAAGGTGCGCTGCACGCCCTCGCCGCCGGTGGCGGCGACGACCAGCGGCACCATGCCGGCGTCGAGGACGGCCTGCCGGAGCTCGGCGATGTCGTCGCGCCCGAAGTCGGCGACGACGATGCCGACGGTCCGGCCGTCCACCGGCCAGGTGCGGCCGACCTGGGACAGCGCCGGGCTGGGCTGCGGGTCGGCCAGTTCCACGGTCGGCTCCGGGACGGGCATGCCGAGGCCGGCGGCGACCGCGCGGCACAGCTCGCCGTCGATGTTGGCCAGCACCTTCAGCGCCCGCTCCTTGATGGCGTTCTCGTAGCACTTGCCGAGCTCGAAGGTGTAGGCGGCGACGATGTGCTCGCGCTCGGGGGCGCTCATGCTCAGCCAGAACAACCGCGGCTGGCTGAAGTGGTCGTCGAAGGACGCCGACGCCTCGCGGACCTTGCGGGAGGCCGGGACCGGGACGGGCGCCTCGATGTAGGCGCCGGTGCCCGCGCCGGCCAGGAAGGGGCAGCCGCCGTCGAGCGAGTTGGGGTGGTAGGGCGCCACGCCTCTGTGCACGGCCGTCTGGTGCATGCCGTCGCGCAGCATGTCGTTGACCGGGGCATGGGTGCGGTTGATCGGCAGTTGCGGGAAGTTGGGGCCGCCCAGCCGCGTGATCTGGGTGTCGATGTAGGAGAACAGCCGGCCCTGCATCAGCGCGTCGTTGGTGACGTCGATGCCGGGGACGAGGTTGCCGACGTGGAAGGCGACCTGCTCGGTCTCGGCGAAGTAGTTCGACGGGTTGGCGTTCAGGGTGAGCAGTCCGACCGGCTGCACCGGCGCCAGCTCCTCCGGCACGATCTTGGTCGGGTCGAGCAGGTCGATCCCCTCGAACATCTGGTCCTCGGTGTCGGGGAACGTCTGCACGCCGAACTCCCACTGCGGGTGGGCGCCGGCCTCGATCGCGTCGGCCAGGTCCCGGCGGTGGAAGTCGGGGTCGAAGCCGCTGGTCAGCTGGGCCTCCTCCCACACCATGGAGTGCACGCCGAGCTTCGGCTTCCAGTGGAACTTCACCAGCGTGGTGCCGCCCTCGGCGTCCACCAGCCGGAAGGTGTGGATCCCGAAGCCCTCCATCATCCGGTAGGAGCGGGGGATGCCGCGGTCGGACATGTTCCACAGCGTGTGGAACGTCGCCTCGGTGTGCAGGGTGACGAAGTCCCAGAACGTGTCGTGGGCGCTCTGCGCCTGCGGGATCTCCCGGTCCGGGTGCGGCTTGCCCGCGTGGATGACGTCGGGGAACTTGATCGCGTCCTGGATGAAGAACACCGGGATGTTGTTGCCCACCAGGTCGAAGACGCCCTCGCTGGTGTAGAACTTCGTGGCGAACCCGCGGGTGTCGCGCACCGTGTCGGCCGAGCCGCGCGAGCCCAGCACCGTGGAGAACCGCAGGAAGACGGGGGTCTTGGCACCCTCTGCGAGGAACGCGGCCCGGGTGATGCGGGCCGCGGTGCCGTAGGACTCGAAGACGCCGTGGGCGGCGGCGCCGCGGGCGTGCACCACCCGCTCGGGGATCCGCTCGTGGTCGAAGTGGGTGATCTTCTCCCGCAGGTGGTGGTCCTGGAGCAGGACGGGCCCGCGCGGGCCGGCCTTCAGGGAGTGGTCGGTGTCGTACAGCCGGGCGCCCTGGGCGGTCGTCAGGTAGGCGCCGCCCTGGGCGACGGCGGCCTGGTCGGCGCCGGTGGGCTGCCCGGTGGGGCTGACGGTGTCCGGGCCGCTCTGGTCCGGCTTGGGCGGCAGCGGTTCGCGCGGCGTCGTCGGCTCGTCCACGGGCGGCGGTTCGACGCCCGGCGCTCCGGGGATCTCGCGGGCTTTCGGGTCGGTGCTCACTGCTGCTCCTCAGGGGGTCGTGCGGCGCGTGGGGTATGCCGGTCCCCGGTCCGGCCGGACGTCGGGGGCCGCGGCCGGCCGGGCTCGGCGGTCCCGCGCCCGGGCGGCCGTGGGCGCGGGGGTGGGCCGGGCGATCGGGAGGGTCCGGCCTGTCGCAGGTTCCCCCTCATCCCGTTCCGAACCCGTCGGAGGGTCAAATGCCCTCCGGACGGCGCACCGTGGGGACGCCGTCCGGGGCCGCCGGGCGGTTCGCCGGGCGGTTCGCCGGGGGGTGCGGCCGGGCACACGGAACCGCCCGGGGACCGCGGGCACGGGGCCTTGGGGTCTCCCGAGCGGGCGCCGCCGGAAAGTGGGCTTCCGGCAGCGGGGTTCCGGCGGCTCCCCGGAGCCTCAGCGGCCCTTGGAGAAGATCGCCTTCTGTACCTGGTCCGGGCCGTCGAACCGGTCCTGGGGCGCGTCGTGCAGCGCCTTCACCAGGGTGTCGTCGGCTCCGTTGTGGCGCGCCCGCTCCACCAGGTCGTTCTTGTCGGCGGGGTAGTCCGCGCCGGACAGGGCACGCTGGACGTCGATCGGGTTGACCTCGGCCATGGGTTGTCCTCCCTAGGTGTGGTGGGCGTTGTGTCCCGGTTCGGATACCCGCGTGCGGGCCGGGAAACGGGACGGGGGCCGGGTCCGCCCGAACGGCCGCGGCCGGTCAGAGGATGGGCCGGCCGCCGGTGACGGCCACCCGGGCGCCCGAGATGTAGCTGGCCTCGTCGGAGGCGAGCAGCACGTAGGCGGGGGCGACCTCGGCGGGCTGCCCGGGCCGGCCGAGCGGGGTGTTGGAGCCGAACGACTCGACGTGCTCGCCGGGCATCGTCGACGGGATCAGCGGCGTCCAGATCGGCCCGGGGGCGACGCTGTTGACGCGGATCCCCCGGTCCCCCACCAGCTGGGCCAGCGCGGCGCAGAGGTTGGCCACGCCCGCCTTGGTCACGTCGTACGGCAGCAGCGTGGGGGTGGGCGTGTCGGAGTTGATCGAGGAGCTGCCGATGACGGAAGCGCCCGGCCCCATGTGCGGCAGCGCCGCCTTGCACAGGTGGAACATCGCGCTGAGGTTGACGGCGAGCGTGCGGTCCCACTCCTCGTCGGAAATCTCCTCCAGCGTCATGTGGGTCATCTGGAACGCCGCGTTGCTCACCAGGACGTCGATCCGGCCGAACGCCTCGACCGCCGCGGCGATCACCGCGCGGCACTGCGCCGGCTCCGCCAGGTCGCCGGGGGCCAGCACGGCCCTGCGGCCGGCCTCCTCCACCCAGCGCGCGGTGTCACGGGCGTCCTCCTCCTCGTCGAGGTAGGAGATCAGCACGTCGGCGCCCTCGCGGGCGAAGGCGATGGCGACGGCCTTGCCGATGCCGCTGTCGCCGCCGGTGATCACGGCGGCCTTCCCGTTCAGCCGGCCCGTGCCGCGGTAGCTGGTCTCCCCGTGGTCGGGCCGGGGCGTCATCAGGGTCTCGGTTCCCGGCGGCTGCTGTTCCTGCGCGGGCTGTGTCATGGCTCGTCCCCTGGGGTGGTGTCGGGTGGGGGGTTCGGCGTGGGCGGGCTCGGCGCGGGGGTCAGCGGGACCTGCGGGTCTCGCGGGCGTTGGCCTTGCGGATCGCGTCCAGCAGCTCCCCCTTGGTCATCGACGACCGTCCGGGGATGTCCAGGCGCTTCGCGATGCCGTACAGGTGCTGCTTGCCGGCCTGCTCGTCGACGCCCTGGCCGGTGTCGCCGCCGCGCCGCTGCCGGGGCCGGGCGGACTGCGGGTCGGAGGGCCCGCGGCGGCCGCCCTGCTTGCGTTCCCAGTGGTCGCCGACCTTCTCGTACGAGTGCTTCAGCGCCCCGTAGGCGACGCGGTGCGCGCGCTCGCCCTCGCCGTACTCCTCGACGGCGGAGTCGTGGGCCTTGATCCACGTGCGCCGGGCGCCCTGCGGGGAGCGCTCCAGCGTGGACGGGAGTTCCTGTCGTCCTGGCACGTCCGTTCACCTCCGGCGGTTCGCCCCGGACCGGTCCGGGGACATCTGCGGGGTGCGCGGGGCGGCCGGTCCAGGACCGGACGGCCGGGCTCGCGGCACCCGTGCACCCGGGTTTCCGCACGTCCGCCCGGCAAACGCGGCACCACCGCGGCACCGCCCGGTGGGCGCGGCCGCCCGGGTGAGCGCGGCCCCGCCCGCTGTTGGGCGGCCCGCCGACGGGTATCCGGGCACCGCGACGGCACATCGACCCGGAGGAGTGAGGGAGCATGGCGGACACCAGCGGGCACCGGCGCGCCGCGGTCGTCACCGGCGGCGACTCGGGCATCGGCCGGGCCACGGCCGTACGGCTGGCCGCGGCCGGGCTGGATGTCGGGGTGACCTGGCACAGCGACCGCGACGGCGCCGAGGCCACGGCGGCCGAGGCCCGCGAGCACGGGGTGCGGGCCGAGGCGTCCCGCCTGGACCTCGGCGAACTGCCGGCCGCCGCCGACGCGCTGGACGGGCTCGCCGACCGGCTCGGCCGCCTCGACGTGCTGGTCAACGGCTCGGGCACCGGCACCGCGACGCCCTTCCTCGACCTGGACCTCGGGACGGTCCGGCACGTGCTCGACGTGGACCTGGTGGGCCCCTTCCTGCTGTCCCAGCGGGCGGCGCGGCGGATGATCGCCCAGGGCGGTGGCGGCCGGATCGTGAACATCACCTCCGTCCACGAGCACCAGCCACGGGTCGGCGCGGGCCCGTACTGCGCGGCCAAGGGCGGGCTCGGCCTGCTGACGCAGGTGATGGCGCTGGAGCTGGCGGAGCACGGCGTCACGGTCAACGCCGTCGCCCCCGGTGAGATCGCCACCCCGATGACGGGCCAGGAGGACAGCGACGTCGAGCGGGCGAAGCGTCCCGGGATCCCGCTGGGCCGGCCGGGCGACGCCCGCGAGGTGGCCGAGGTGATCGCGTTCCTCGCCTCCCCCGCGGCGTCCTACGTCACCGGCGCGTCGTGGGCGGTGGACGGCGGGATGCTGCGGATGGGGCCGATGGCCAGCTCGCACCTGACCTCCGACGACTGGCGCCGCCCTTAGGCCGCCCCGGGGCACCGGCCGGGTCAGAGCTGGCGGCGGACGCCGGCCTCCCGTTCCGTGCGGTGCACCTGGTGGCCGAAGCCGCCCTCCAGCGAGGTACGGGCCCGGCCGCGGCGGCCGACCGGCAACACGGTGCGCTGGGTGCCCTCCTCCAGCAGCAGCGCCAGCCCGCCGTAGAGGGCGAACGCGCCCAGGGCCACACCGATCCAGCCGGCCACGGTCTGGAGGACGCCGGGGCCGCCGGCCTCGTAGGCGCCCACCAGGACGAACCGGGTGGCGCCGATGAGCAGCAGCACCCCGAACAGCGGCTTTCCCTGGAGCGAGGCGGCGCACAGCACCAGCATCAGCGGCGCGATGGTCAGCAGGAACACGGCCAGCACGGGGCTGGTGGTGCCCGGCGGCCCGGACGCCATGGTCAGGGCGCTGCCCGCCCAGACCCCGGCGAACACCGCCAGCGCGCACGACGCCCCGGCGTCGCGGGCCAGGAACGCGAACACGGCGGCCAGCAGCTCCAGCGGCACCGCGTAGACCAGGACCAGCAGCATGAGCGCACGGGTCTGGTCCTGCGGCACCCAGTGCAGCTCCAGGGTCGTCAGCAGCACGCTCGCGGTGCCGAAGGCGAAGAAGCCGAGCGGGAGGCTGCTGGCCACCGGCCGCAGGACGATGCGGGTGGCGCGGGCCGCGGGCGCGCCGCCGTCCGGGGGATCGCCGGAGGCGTCGGCGCGGGCGTTCGAAGCGTCGGTCACGGTCTCTCCTCGGTGCGGTCGCCCGGTTCCGGTGTTCAGCCGCCGTTGCCGTTGGCCGCGCGGCCGGCCGGCAGCAGCGTGCCGAGGTCGGCGGAGAAGTCCGCGGCCACCTTGTCCATGAGTTCCGGCGAGAGCGCCCCGTCGAGCACCTCCAGCACCGCGGCCGCGTCCCGCAGAGCCACCTCCTCGGACACCCCGGCACGGCCCGAGACCCGGCCGGCGAAGACGGCCAGGTCGAACCGCTCCCCCGACGACGGCTCTCGTCCGTCGGCGGCGGCGTCCTCGGCGGCGGTCCGTAGCTGGGCGCACAGGTCCGGCGGGAGCTGGGCCGCGACGTGCCCGGCCAGGCCCGGGGCGATCCGCTCGCCGAGGGTGCGCAGCACCGCGTCGGTGGCGCGCTCGGCCGAGCCGCGGTCGGGCAGCTGGGCGAGCGCCTGCACCTTGCCGATGATCTCGTCGTGCCGCATCGGTCCTCCCGAAAGTCGCTGATGGTGCCGGGTCGGTGGTGGTCCCGGAGCCCGCGGGCCGGTGCGCGGCCGGACCGCCGGGCGCCGTTCGCACGGATCGCCGGCCGGCCCGCGGGCACGCCCCGGGTACCCGCGAGCACGCGGGCCTACCGCGGGGCCGGCGAGGCGCGGCGGGCCGCCCGGAACCGCCCGCGGTGCGCGCCCCCGCGTCCCGCAGCGTGGAAGGCGATGTCCCGGATCGTGGAAGGAGACTTCCCGGATCGTGGTACGGGCCGTTTCGGACCGGCCCGCCGGGTACCCGGAAGCTCCGGCGCCGGGCAGGGCGGGCCGCCCCGCCCGGGCGGCCGGACGACCGACACCACCGCCGAGGAGGCAGACGTGCATCTGGACTTCCTTCGCCCGCTGTTCGACGGGCCCGGGCCCTGGGCGAGCG
>Ga0164242_10007080_pt1 | contig 12288 bp, 9 predicted proteins | sample OricomgcompostMG_FD_108783 | JGI IMG/M metagenome (GOLD analysis project Ga0164242, IMG submission 108783) | Miracle-Growth compost microbial communities from Emeryville, California, USA - Original compost - Miracle growth compost (MG) ... | reverse complement strand
TCGCGGGGTAGCCGTCCTCGCGGGCTACTTCGCGGGCGTAGGCGTTTCGGCGGGGTGTTTCGTGGGGGAGCGGGTGAGCCGCGCTCAGCGCGGGGCCGGGCCCGTCGTCGTGCCGACGACCAGCTCGACCGGGAGCAGGACGTCCTCGACGTCCTCGCCGGCGACGAGCTGGAGGGCTGCGCGCCCGAGTGCCGCCCCCTTCTGCTCGAACGGCTGACGGACGCTCGTGAGCTGGACGTCCGCACCGAGCCACGGCAGGTCGACACCGTCGAAGCCGGCCACGGAGAGCTCGCCCGGCACGTCGATCTCGAGCTCGCGGGCGGCCAGCAGCACGCCCGCCGCGAGCAGGTCCGACTGGGCCACGATCGCGGTGGGGCGTTCCGCGGGCGGCACGTCGAGCAGCGCGCGGCCCGCCGCGTGCCCGTGCTCGACGAGCGACGCCTCGGTCTCCCACACGGCGACCGGCCGGATGCCGGCGTCGGCGAGGCCCTCGAGACGGTTGCGGGTCGGGGTCTTCTCGACGTCGGCGAGGCGATCGGCGTCCGCGAGCCCGGTGCGCTCGGGGAACGCGACCGGCAGCGCTACCACGGCGACGCGCTCGTGCCCCAGCTCGCGCAGGTGCCGGCCGAGGTCGGCCGCGCCGCGACGGTCCTCCAGCCCGACGACGGGTGCACCGGGCTTGGCGGTCCCCTCGCCGATCACGACGGGGATGCCTCGCCGGACCAGGGCGTCGTGCGTGGGGTCCTCGCGGCGCGCGCCCCACACGAGCACGCCCACGTCCATGGCCGCGGAGGCGACGAGGGGGTCGGCGGCGCCGTCCGAGGGGACCGCGGGGACGAGCAGGACGCCCACGCCGTGCGTGCCGAGCTCGGAGACGAGGCCGTCGAGGACCTTGATGGACACGGGGTCGCGAAAGCTGCGGGACACGTGGTCGCCGATGACGACGCCGACGATCCCGGACCGACCGGACCGGAGCTGGCGGCCGAGGGGCGACGGGCCCGTGTAGCCGAGCTCGGTGGCCGCGGCGAGGACCCGCTCCCGCGTCGCGTCGGCGATCGGTCCGGAGCCGGAGAACGCGAGCGACGCCGTCGACACGGAGACGCCGGCGAGCGCGGCGACCTCGGAGAGCGTGGTGCGCCCGCCCCTCGCCCCCTCGGGCGGAGTGCTCGAGCCTGACTGCGGGTGCGTCGGCAACAGATTCCTCCGGGCGGGTCGTGGCGCGCTGCGCGCCGGGGTCTGCGGGCGTCGTGATCAGCCACGCGTGCCTGATCCGGTTGACGTCGCGGCCAGCGTACCCGCACAATCGACCCCATGCCTCGAAACGATTCGAAGAGCGGTCGCGGCATGCTGTTCGAATCGTTTCGATCCTGGCATGCCTCGTCCGACCAGCTCTGGCCCCCGCGCCTCGGCCTGCTGGGCCTGTTCCTGCTCATGGGACTGACCTTCTCGAGCTGGCTCGCGCGCATCCCGACGGTCAAGGCCGAGCTCGGGATCAGCACCGCCGACCTGGGTGTCGTCCTGCTGGCGGGCTCGGTCGGCGCGCTCGCGACCGTCGCGGTCGCCGGGGCGGTGCTCGAGCGGGTCGGGGGCCGTGCCGCCCTCGCGGTCGCAGCCGTGATCTCCGCGGCCGCCTACCTCCTGCTCGGGCTGGGCCCGACGGTCGGCTCGGTCCCGATCCTCACCGTGGGCGTGCTGCTCAACGGCATCGCGTTCGCGCTCGCCAACGTCCCGCAGAGCGTGGAGACCGCCGGGATCGAGCGGCGCCTCGGCCGGACCGTCATCCCGCAGTTCCACGCCGCCTTCTCCGTGGGCGCCGTCGTCGGCTCGCTGCTCGGAGCCGCGTGCGCCGCCGTGGGGGTGCCGCTCCTCGCCCAGTTCGGCGTGACGGCGGCCGTCGCGACCGCGTGGCGGTTCGCCACCTTCCCCGTCGTCGTCCACGACACCGCGCGACGCCGTGCGCCGCGAGGCGACGGCGGCGTGACCGTGCCGGCGACCGGGCCGGACGTCGCGCCGGTCACGCGCCCGACCCGCCGCGCCCGCCTCGCGACCGCGCTCGGGGCGTGGCGCGAGCCGCGGACGGTCCTGGTCGGCCTCGTGGTGCTCGCCGCGGCGCTGTCGGAGGGCTCCGCGAACGACTGGCTGTCGCTCGCCGTCGTCGACGGCTTCGGGCGCACCGAGGCCGTCGGGGGAGTCGTGTTCGGGACCTTCGTGGCGGCCATGACCGTCGTCCGGATCCTCGGGACGCGCCTGATCGACCGCCACGGGCGCGTGGCCGTGCTGCACGTGTCGGGCGTCGTCTCGCTCGTGGGTCTGCTGGCGTTCGGCCTCGCCCCATCCTTCCCCCTCGCCGTGGCCGGCGTCGTCGCCTGGGGCGTCGGGGCCGCGCTCGCCGTGCCCATCGGCATCGCCGCCGCCTCCGACGACCCGCTCCGGGCGGCCGGCCGCGTGTCCGTGGTGTCGTCGTTCTCGTCGCTCGCGAGCATCGCCGCACCGCCGCTGCTCGGCCTCGCGGCCGAGGCGATCGGCGCCCGGCACGCGCTCGTCCTCATCGCGTTCGCGATGGTCCTCAGCGTCTGCCTCGCCGCCCAGGTCGCCCCGCCCCGCCGCAGGCCCGACGACGCGGCCCCCGCTAGCCTGGCCGTGTCGCCCGAGGCCGGCGCCGTCCCGCCGACGGGCGAGGTCCTCCACCCCGCCCCGTCCCATCCCGGGCCGCCCGCCCGCCTGCCCGAGGAGGTCCACGCGTGAACCAGCCCCGCCCCGAGCCCCGGAGCGCCGCCGACGGTGCGCCCACGGCCGCACGCATCAACCGTGCGTCGTGGGCGGTCTTCCTCGTCTTCACGCTGAACGGGTTCGCGTTCGCCAGCTGGGCCTCGCGCCTGCCGACCGTGCGCGACCGGCTCGACCTTGAGCCCAACCAGATGGGCCTCCTGCTGCTGTTCTCCGCGATCGGCTCGATCTGCGCGCTGCCCCTCGCCGGCCTCGTCGTCGACCGGCTCGGCTCGCGCCGTGCCGTCGAGGCCTTCGCGGGCGTCGCGTCGGTCGGCCTGCTGGTGGTCGCGCTCTCGGTCGCGCAGGAGAGCGTGAACCTCGCCCGGGTCGGCCTGTTCGTCTCCGGCGTCGGCATCGGCGTGTGGGACGCGTCGATGAACCTGCAGGGTGCGCACGTCGAGCAGCAGCTCGGCCGGGCGATCATGCCGCGGTTCCACGCCGGGTTCTCCTTCGGCACCGTCGCGGGCGCCGGCTTCGGCGCGCTGTTCGCGGCGCTCCACGTGCCCGTGCCGCTGCACCTGACGATCGCGGTCGCGGTCGCCGTCGTCGGCGTGCTCCTGGCCGTGCGGCTGTTCCTCCCCGACCCGGCGCACGAGCCCGAGGCCGTCCACCTCGGCCGCACGGACACCAACGCGGACCCCGCCGACTCGTTCCCGACGTCCACCGAGGCCGCCGACGCGGACAAGCGCGCCCGCCGGCGTCGTGCCCTCCAGGCGTGGACGGAGCCGCGCACGCTCATGATCGGGCTCGTCGTCCTCGGGGCGGCGCTCACCGAGGGCGCCGCGAACGACTGGGTCTCGCTCGCGACCGTCGACGGCTTCAGCACGAGCGACTCGATGGGCGCGGTCGCGCTGGGCGTGTTCCTCGTCGCGATGACGGCGATGCGCCTGCTCGGCACGGGGCTGCTCGACCGGTTCGGGCGCCTCACGGTGCTCCGGGTGCTCGCGGCGTCCGCCCTCCTGGGCGTCCTGGCGTTCGCGCTCCTGCCGCACCTCGTGGGGGCGCTCGTGGGCGTGGCGCTCTGGGGCATGGGGGCCGCCCTCGGGTTCCCGGTCGGGATCTCGGCGGCGTCCGACGACCCGCGGCGTGCTGCGGCACGCGTGAGCGTCGTGACGACGATCGGCTACTCCGCGTTCTTCGTCGGGCCGCCGCTCATCGGCTTCATCGCGCACCACGTGGGCTACCGGCACGCCCTGCTGTTCGTGGGCATCCCGATCGCGCTCGGTCTCGTCGTGATGAACGCGGTGCGTCCGCTCCCGGGCGCCGTGGGGCAGGCCACGGAGCGCACCCCCGCCCCGTAGGCTGGTCGCGTGCCCGACTCGCCCGCCGCCCAGGCCTCCACCGTCACCCCGACCGAGACCCAGCCGACCCTCGCGGACCTCACGACGCTCCGCGTCGGTGGCGCCGTCGACAGCTACGTCGAGGCGGGGTCCGAGGCCGAGCTGATCGACGTGGTCCGCGCCGCCGACGACGCCGGCGAGCCGCTCCTCGTGCTCGGCGGCGGCTCCAACCTCCTCGTGGCCGACGAGGGCTTCAGCGGGGTCGTCGTGCGCGACGTGCGCTCCGGGCTGCGGGTGGAGTCCGAGGACACCTGCGGCGGCGCGAGCATGAGCGGACCCGCCGGGCACGCGTGGGACGACGTCGTCGTGCAGGCGATCGACGCGGGCTGGGTCGGGGTCGAGGCGCTGTCCGGCATCCCGGGGACGCTCGGGGCGGCTCCCGTGCAGAACGTCGGCGCGTACGGGCAGGAGGTCGCGGGCGTGATCTCGACGGTGCGCGTCTGGGACCGCGGCGAGTCGCGGATCCGCACGTTCGCGAACGGCGAGCTCGGCTTCGGCTACCGCACGTCGCGGCTCAAGCGCTCGATGCACCTGGGACTCTCGGGCTACGTCGGCCCCGGCGGCCTCGGCGTCCCCGAGGACGACCCACGCGCCCCCTGGTACCCGTCGCCGCGCTACGTCGTGCTCGACGTCGCGATGCAGCTGCGGCTCGGCACGCTCTCCGCGCCCGTCGCGTACGCCGAGCTCGCGCGGCGCCTGGGGGTCGAGGTGGGCGAGCGAGCCCCGAGCGCGGAGGTGCGGGCCGCCGTCCTCGAGCTGCGCGGCGGCAAGGGGATGCTCCTCGACCCCGCGGTCGAGGACGGCCGCGTCGTGGGCCGCCCCGACCACGACCGCTGGAGCGCCGGGTCCTTCTTCACCAACCCCGTGGTGCCGGCGTCGGTCGCGGACGAGCTGCCCGAGGGAGCGCCCCGGTTCGCGGTGCGCAGCCCGCTGCCCGCGGTGAGCACCGGCCCGAGCCTCGGCGCGGTCGACCCGACGCTCGTCAAGACGTCCGCCGCGTGGCTGATCGAGCACGCGGGCTTCGGCAAGGGCTTCGGTGTCGCGGGGGACGCGAGCCCCGCACGCCTGTCCACGCGTCACACGCTCGCGCTCACGAACCGTGGCGGCGCGACGGCAGCGGACCTCGTGACCCTCGCGCGCGCGGTCCGCGACGGGGTCCGCGAGCGGTTCGGCATCGAGCTCGAGCCGGAACCCGTGCTGGTCGGCGTCAGCCTCTGACGGGCCCGGCCGCGCGGCCGCGGCTCACGCGTAGACGGTGACGACGGTGCCCTGTGGAGCCTTGTTCGTCGACCAGACCCAGTCCATCGCGGGGTTGGAGATGCGCACGCAGCCGTGCGACGCCGGGTACGGCGGCACGTCGAAGCCCAGTCCGTGCAGCGCGATCCCGCCGTTGAAGAACTTGGGCCGCCACATCGTGCCCAGCCCGAGGTTCGACGTGTACATGCCGTCGTACTGGCGGCCCATCCGATAGGTGCCGGTCGGGGTGTGGGCGACGTACTGGTGCCCGCTCTTGTCCTTGAACGGCCTGCCGCTCCCGGACGACGCGTTGAGGATCGTGCTCACGTGCCCGTCGTCGACGACCAGGACGAGCTGCTTGGCCAGGTCCACCTCGATGACGTGGCCCGAGTGGCTGCGCGCCTTCGGCCGCACGCCCGCGTCCAGGGCCTTCTGGGTCTTCGCCCCGACGACGCCGTCGCGGTTCAGCCCGGCGGCCTTCTGGAGCGCCCACACCGCCTGCTGCGTCGAGGGCCCGAAGTTGCCGTCGGCGGACGGCAGCCAGTAGCCGAGCTCGAGGAGCCGGCGCTGGAGCGTCGTGACCTTGGCGCCGTGGTCGCCCGACCGGAGCTCGGCGTGCTCGGCGCCGTGGGACGCGCCGTGGCCCTTGCCCGTCGAGCCGTCGGCCTTGCCGTCGGTGCCGTCGCCGGAGTCGTGGTCCTTCGACGAGTCGTCACCCGACGCGTCGCCGGTCGGTGTGGGCGTCGCGGTCTTCGCCGTGCCCGTGGGGCTCGGGGAGCTCCCCGTGGTGGGCGTGGGGTCGGTGGTCGCCGCGGCCGACGACGTCGCGGAGCCGGTCGGCGAGGAGGAGGGCGACGGGCTCTCGGCCGGCGAGGTCGTGGTCGTCGTGCCGGCGGGCGTCACGACAGGCGCCTGCGGGGTCGGTGTGCGGCCCGTGCCGCAGCCCGCCGCGACGAGCGTGACCGCCAGGCCGATGGCGCCGAGCGCGACCAGCCGGGTGCGGACGTGGCCGCGACCGGTCCTGGTGCGCGACGTGGTTGGACGCATGCCCCCTCCTTCGTGCCGGCGTGCGTGCTCGGGCACGCCGAAGCCCCATTGTGATACGCGGGAGCCCGGTACAGGAGCCACGCGGGGCGCGGCACGGGAGGTGGGAGCCAAATCGTTACGAAAAGTCCGCCCGAGGACCGCGTGCCGTCCTCATGCGGTGCCTGTCTGCGGTGCTCCGGACGGGCGCGGCCGGTCCGCGAGCAGTGCACCGCGCACCGCGTCGACGACGGCGTCGTCGTCGAGCCCCGCGTCGCGCGCGACGGCGACGAAGTCCTCGGCCGCGCGCCGGACGCGCGTGGTCGCGGCGAGCGCCGCGTCGGCGACGACCGTCCCGGCGCGCCGCCGGGTGACGACGACTCCCTCGGCCTCGAGCTCGCGATAAGCCTTGGCGACGGTGCCCGGCGCGAGCCCGAGCTCGGTCGCGAGCCCACGCACCGTCGGCAGCCGGTCGCCGGGGGAGAGCGCCCCCGCGTCGACGTGCGCACGCACCTGCAGCCGGATCTGCTCGAACACCGGGGCCGACGACGCCGGGTCGACCTCGATCCGCGGGACGTCGTGCTCGCTCATGAGCGATCTCCTCGGTCGGTGGGCTCCGCCGCCAGCCACGCGTCGACGTCCGCGAGGAGGCGGCGCTTCGTCGCGTCGGACGCGCGGCTGGCCCGGATCGAGGCGCGCGCCAGCTCGGCCAGGGCCGCGTCGTCGAAGCCGTGGACGTGCCGGGCGGTCTCGTACTGGTCGACCAGACGCGACCGGAAGAGCAGCGGGTCGTCGGCGCCCAGCGCGACGGTGGCACCCGCGCCGACGAGCGAGGGGAGCGGGACGTCGCCGAGGTCCTCGTAGACGCCGAGCGACACGTTCGACGCGGGGCACACCTCGAGCGCGACGCCCCCGTCGACGAGATCGGCGAGCAGCCGCGGGTCCTCGGCGGAGCGCACCCCGTGGCCGAGCCGGTCGGGGTGCAGGGCGTCGACGACCTCGCTCACGTGCGCGGGCCCGAGCAGCTCGCCGCCGTGCGGGACGGACGCGAGCCCGGCCGCCGCCGCGATCCGGAAGGCGTGCGCGAACTCCTGCGTGTCGCCGCGGCGCTCGTCGTTCGACAGCCCGAAGCCCACGACCTCCCCGGGTCCGTCGCCCGCGTACCGCGCGGCGAGCCGCGCGAGCGTCCGGGCGTCGAGCGGGTGCTTGAGCCGGGACGCCGCGACGACGACGGCGACCTCGATCCCGTGCCGCGCCGACGCCTCGCGCGCGGCATCGAGGACCAGCTCGACCGCGGGCGTGATGCCCCCGAGGAACGGCGCGTATGAGGTCGGATCGACCTGGATCTCGAGCCGGCCCGAGCCCTCGGCGGCGTCGTCCTCGGCAGCCTCGTCGACGATCCGGCGCATGTCGTCGCCCGAGCGCACGCACGCCCGCGCGGCGTCGTAGAGGCGCTGGAAGCGGAACCAGCCGCGCTCGGTCGAGGGCACCCGCAGCGGGTCCGCGTCGAGCAGCGCGGGCGGGAGCCGGATCCGGTACCGCTCCGCGAGGTCGAGCAGCGTCGACGGCCGCATGGAGCCCGTGAAGTGCAGGTGCAGGTGGGCCTTGGGCAGTCTCGCGAGGTCGCGCACCCGGGCAGTCTCGCACCCTCAGCCGCGCCCCTCCTCCTCGGCGGCGAAGAGCCGCGCGTTCGGGTAGAAGCTCCGCTTGGCCCCTCCGGGAGTCCGCAGCAGGCGGAGCCGGCCGACCGGGTACTCGATCGCCCAGTAGCTCAGCCAGCCGACCGGGACCGAGACGAGCAGCAGCGTCAGCGCGACGAACGGGAAGGCCGCCTGCGCGTGGTCGAGGCGGCCGTGCGCGTCGAGGTACAGGAGCACGGGCTCGTGCCAGAGGTAGACCGAGTACGAGATGAGCCCGCACCACACGAGCACGGACGAGGCCATCCAGCGCCGCCAGCGCGCCGTCGTCGGGGCGAGGACGGACGACGCGAGCAGCAGGACGAAGCCGACCGTGGACAGCTGCTGCCACCACAGCGACGACGCCGCCGAGTCCGTCCGGATCGCGCAGCCCCACCCGAGCAGCGCGAGCGCCCCGAGCCGCAGCGACCACAGGGCCCGCGGCGGGAGGGGCTGGGCCGCGTGCCCGTTGTTCCAGCCGATCATGGCGAGCGCCAGCACCATCCCTCCGACGAACACCGTCCCCTTGGCGAGCGGGTTGAACCAGACCTCGTAGTGCGTCGAGGGCACGTGGGTCACGAGCGCCCAGCCCTGGTAGGCGAGGGACGCGACGCCGACGGCGACCACGGGCGCCCAGACCAGCGCCCGGCGGACGCGCGGGCTGCGCTCGTGCGCCCGCACGCGCCCGTACACGGCGAGCAGGACCACGAGGAACGCGTAGAAGAAGACCTCGACGGCGAGCGACCATGCCGGGCCGATCGTGTAGAAGATCCGTTCCCGGTCGAAGATCTGGGTGAAGGTGAGGTGCTCGACGAGGTCCTGCCAGTTGCCCGGCAGCGTGGGGTTCCGGTACGCCCAGACGACGAGGATCGCGACCCAGTACAGCGGCAGGATCCGCAGCGCCCTCCGGGTCGCGAACAGGGACCACGAGCCGGGGTCCTGACCGGCGATCACCTTGCGGGCGATCGGCAGGAACAGCAGGAAGGCCGACAGCACCAGGAACATGCTCACGAGCCCGTCGAGGTTGAGGAGCACGTGGTACGCCCAGGTGTCCTGGTAGGCGTACGACGACGACGTCCCGGCCCGGCAGAACTGGTAGGCGTGGAACACGACGATGCCCATCGCGGCGAGCCCGCGGTAGCCCTCGAGGTCCTCGAAGCGGCTGCCGGTGTTGCCGGGGACGGCTCGCTGCTTGTCGATGCGGGGCTGCGCGTCGCTCACGGGAAGGGCGGCGGACGCGTCGCGCAGGACGGTGTCCTCGAGGCGCGGCGGTCGGGGCTCCCGCTCGTGCGCCGACGGTGCGGTGGTGCCGGGGAGGTCGTGGGAGGTCATGTCAGGCCGCCTTCGCCGGGACGGGGAGCGCGCCCGTGGGCGCGGCTCCTGCGGGGGCACGGACGTCGCGCGGGGTGACCCGCCAGACCCGCTCGCGAGTGAGCTCCTTGACGTGCGCGATGCGGGTCAGGGCGCTCTTGAACTCGGTGTAGACGAGGGCCCAGAGCAGGTAGCGCCAGAACCAGGAGCGGTGCGCCCGGACCGACGGCTCGCCGAGCACGTAGGCCATGAGCGTCTGGAGCGGGCCGACGAGCGTGGTCACAAGGGTCGTGAGGACGAACAGCGAGATGAACCAGCTCTTCGAGCCCCCGACGCCGTGCGTCATCGAGAAGACGAGGATCGGCAGGACCTGCAACGAGATCCACGGGTACGCCTCGCGCCAGCCCAGCAGGTACGTCGCGCCGAGCTTCTGGCGCACCGTCAGGCGGGGCGAGGCGAGGAGCGTGCGCAGGTGGGTGACCGACACCTGCAGCCAGCCCTGCGCCCAGCGCAGCCGCTGGGCGGTGAGCTGCGGGACCGTCGTCGTCGCGAGCTCGTAGGAGGTGAGCCGCGGGTCGGACGCGAGGCGTGCGCCCGACTCGAGCGCGCGCATCGACGCGTCGATGTCCTCGGTGAGCATGCGCGGGCGCATCCGGACGGCGCGCAGCACGTCGGTCCGCCAGAACCCGTTGGAGCCGCCGAAGATCCCGAACCCGTGGAGCCGGGCCCGGCCGGGGTGCGAGACGGCGTAGATGGACTCGAACTCCACGGCGACCACGCTCGCCAGCCCGGACGCGTCGCCGTTGCGGACGACGCAGTGCCCCTGCACGACGTCGTAGCCCGCGCGGACCCAGCGCACGGCCCGCTGGAACCCGCCCGGACCGGGGTGGTGGTCGGCGTCGAAGACCCCGACGACCTCGCCCGTGACCACCTGGAGCGCCGCGTTGACGTTCTGCGCCTTGGACGTCGAGCCCTCGACGCGCAGGAGCTCGACGCGGGAGTCGGCGGCGGCCACGGTGCGCAGGGCGTCCTCGACGGGCAGGTCCTGCGGGGTGTTGTACGCGAGGACCACCTGGAGCTCGCCGGGGTAGTCGAGGCGCCGGAAGGCGGCGAGCGTGGACTCGATGGTCGCGGACTCGTTCGGCAGGTACGCGGCGATGACCGCGCTGACCCGGGGCCAGGTCTCGGGCTCGGGCACGCCGTCGAGCGGGTCCTCCTGCACGGCGAGCATGCTCTCGGCGACGATCGCGACCGTGGTGACGACGAGCGCCGCCACGACCAGGGGATAGGTGAGCGTCGTGAGGTCGAACCCGGCCCGGTCGAAGGTGACGTACGCGAGGTACGGCACGAGCGTCCCGACGGCGAACGTCCCCACCGCCTGCCAGGCGAGCCGGACCCCCGGGCGCCGGGTCCAGGCGAGGGCGTCGTGCACGCCCGCGCGGAGCCGTCGTGACGCGTCCCCGACCACGTGCACGACGGCGGCCGGCAGGCTCGTGCGCGCGGGCTCGACCAGGGCCTCGGACGGCTCGGGCTCGTCGAGGAGGGCTCGGACCTGCACGTCGGTGAGGACGTCCGGCGCCTTGGTCGGCTCGAGGTCGAGGCGCCCGGCGGACGCGTCGGCGGCGCTCAGGGCGCCGGCGACCGCGCTGCGGGCCCCGCGCCGGAGCGAGGCGTACCCGAGCAGCGGCGTGAGCGAGAGCGCCTCCGCCTCCGGTTCCCCCGTGACGTCGCTCCCGTAGCGCCGCCGTGCCAGCATGGCGGCGAGCCGCTCGAGGCGCCGGGACACCCGCCCCACGCGCTGGCGGTCGAGGACGACGACGAGGTCGCGCGACGACGTGAAACCCACCGGGTGGACGCCCGGCAGGTCGTCGTCGACGCACTGGAGCAGGTGGTCGGCGAGCCGGTCCGCGACCGCGGGGCCGTACCGCTGGGCGATGCGCGGCATCTCGAAGGCGCGCACGACGAGGACGGTCCAGCGGGAGCCCAGCGCCCCGGGTCCGTCGCCCTCCGCGCCGAACGGCTCGACGGCCGCGACGAGCTCGGCGGGGCTCGCCGGGTCGTCGGCCCGGGGCCGGGGGGCCGCCGGCAGCTCGGGTGCGCGCCGTAGCACGTGCGCCACGACCAGGTCGGGGTGCTCGAGCGCGGCGGTGCCGACGACGTCGACACCGGGGCCCAGCCCGTCCCCGTCGTCCCACAGGTCGACGGCGGTGTGCGGGTCCGCCACGACCAACGAAGGGTAGCGGGGGAGCGGCGGGGCGTCGGGCGCGTCGTCCGCGCGCGCCGCCGCCGGGAACCCGAGCCCTCGCAGCCGCCGGGCGGCGTCGCTCGCGAGGACACGGTCGGACAGGTCGATCAGGATGGGCGTCGAAGCACGGCTCATGGCGTCCTCTTCGTGTCGGTCCCGTCGGGGGTGATGCTCGACGGTGAGCCGACTCGACGCCGTTGGCGCTGCGGTGGTGCGTTGCTCCAGCGTGGCGGTGCCGCGTTACTGCAGGGTTTCAGCGAGGGAAACGTTGGGATGCGGCCTTCGAGACCCCCGCGGCTCAGGAGCCGCGTGCGAAGCGGTCCGGATTGCGGATCCGGACCAGGAGCAGCAGGGGCAGCGTCCGGCTCCCGGGGTCGGAGGCCAGGGGCGCATGCTGCCGCCCCGAGCGGGTTCGACCCACCGCCCGGCGTCGCGTACAGTAGTTCTCCGGTGGTTGACTTCCGCCATGCTGAGCCGTGCCCGACGGGGTGCGAGACGCATGCTCCGGGCGTGGCCCCGTGAATCCCTCGTCGGAGGCGGTTCTCGGAGTGCGCCCTGGGGACGGCGTCGCGAGGCATGTGGAGGACGTCCACGAAGGGCAGTGGCGCAATTGGTAGCGCAGCGGTCTCCAAAACCGCAGGTTGCAGGTTCGAGTCCTGTCTGCCCTGCACGACGCACGAGGTGCGTG
>Ga0164242_10007079_pt1 | contig 12289 bp, 11 predicted proteins | sample OricomgcompostMG_FD_108783 | JGI IMG/M metagenome (GOLD analysis project Ga0164242, IMG submission 108783) | Miracle-Growth compost microbial communities from Emeryville, California, USA - Original compost - Miracle growth compost (MG) ... | reverse complement strand
GCGGAACAGGTAACGCGCGACCTCGTCCGGGCTCAGCCTGCGCTGGCCACGGAACGTGCACGTGACGCCGTACTCGTTCTCGATGCCGAAGATCCGCCGGTCCATGTTGAAACACTAGTCCGCGGTCCGAGGAACCGGCGGACATCGGGGCGGGACGTCAACGAAAAACTCACCCGAGATGACGCCCAGGATCGATTCCTGGTTGTCGTCTCGGGTGAGTTTTTCGCAAGACCTCTACAGCGGCGGAGCGATCGGAGGCTCGCCGTTGGTCGCGTCAGAGCTCGGGACCTCACCGGGCGAGATCTCCGGCGCGGTCTGCTCCGTCCTCGCGGAGGAGCCGCGCTCCCCCAGCAGCGTCGTCAGCCGCGACGGACTGAGCCGGGAGAACTTCCGCGCCTGGGTCCGGGTGCGATCGAGTACGGCGACCTCGAGGTCCTCGACCGGGATCACCCGGTCGCTGCTGTCACCGTTGTTCGCCCCGGGGCTGTGACCGAGCGCTGCCGCGGCGAGCTGCACGGCCTGCTCGAGGGTGGCGCCCTCCTGGTAGCGCTCCTTGAGATAGCCGGCAACGGTGTCAGCGGCGCCACCCATCACGGCATAGCCATGCTCGTCGGCGACCTGGCCGTCGTAGGTGAGCCGGTAGAGCTGGTCGTCGGCAGGCGCGTCGCCGATCTCGCCGACGAAGAGCTCGACCTCGTACGGCTTCTCGCCACCACTGGAGAAGATCGTGCCGAGCGTCTGCGCGTAGGCGTTGGCCAGACCACGGCCGGTGACGTCGCGACGGTCGTAGGAGTAGCCACGCATGTCGGCGAGCCGGACCCCGGCGATGCGGAGGTTCTCGAACTCGTTGTAGCGACCGACAGCGGCGAACGCGATCCGGTCGTAGATCTCACTCACCTTGTGCAGCGCCGCGGACGGGTTCTCGCTGACGAAGAGGATGCCGTCGGCGTACTGCAATCCGACGACCGACCGACCGCGGGAGATGCCCTTGCGGGCGAAGTCCGCGCGGTCCTTCATCAGCTGCTCGGGGCTGACGTAACCGAATCCCATGCTCATCGGTCACTCCCCGTCGTCGAGCCCGTCGATGCACCCTCCAGTGCAGCGACCGGGCCGTCGGGCCGCTGCATCCGGCCACCGACCACGCGGTCGGCGACCGCGGCGACGTCGGCGTCGGAGAGGCGGCGGCCGCCGTCGGCGGTGATCACGTGAACCACCGGGAAGATCCGGCGGGTGAGATCGGGGCCACCGGTGGCGGAGTCGTCGTCGGCGGCGTCATAGAGCGCTTGGATGACCGCCGTCACCGCGCCGGCCTCGTCGAGGTCCTCACGGTAGAGCTTCTTCAGCGCGCCACGGGCGAACATCGATCCCGAGCCGACCGAGTGGAACGAGGTCTCCTCGTACCGGCCGCCGGTGACATCGTAGGAGAAGATCCGCCCGAGGCTCGACTCGTGGTCGAAGCCGGCGAAGAGCGGTACGACAGCCAGCCCCTGCATCGCCATTCCGAGGTTCTGCCGGATGAGCGCAGCCAGCCGGTTGGCCTTGCCGTCCATCGAGAGCGTGGTGCCCTCGATCTTCTCGTAATGCTCGAGCTCGGTCTGGAACAGTCGCACCATCTCGACGGCGAGCCCCGCGGTGCCGGCGATGCCGACACAGGAGAACTCGTCGGCCGGGAAGACCTTCTGGATGTCGCGTTGAGCGATGACGTTGCCCATCGTGGCGCGCCGATCACCGGCCATGAGCACGCCACCCGGGAAGGTGACCGAGACGATCGTGGTGCCATGTGGCGCGATGTCGCCGACGTTGGCCGTCGGCAGGGTCCGTCGGGAAGGCAGCAGATCGGGGGCGTTGGTCGCCAGGAAATCGGCGAAGGACGAGGAACCCGGCGCCATGAAGGACGCGGGGATACGGGATTCGCTCATGCGGCGTCCCCGGCGCGGTGCGAGCGAGGCGAGCGGCGTGTTGGGGTGTTCACTCTCCACCCTTCTGGATGAACGACTTCACAAAGTCCTCGGCGTTGGTCTCGAGGACGTCGTCGATCTCGTCGAGGATGTCGTCGATGTCGTGGTCGAGGGCTTCCTTGCGCTCGGCAACCTCGCTGGTGTCCTCGGTCTCGACAACGTCCTCGTCGGCCTCAGACTTCCGCGGCTGCTTCTGTTCCTGTGCCATGCTCCCAACCTAGCCCACGAACACAGGCGCCACAGGGGCAGACATGGGCCACAATGGGCTGCTGTGTGGCTCTCTGATCTGTTCGGCTTCGACGGCGGTCAGTGGTATTCGTTCTGGTCCGGCGCCGGCGCGGACCTGGGTGAGCTCGCGATCATCGGTGCGGTGGTCGGGATGTACCGACGGCACAACTGTCATATGAAGGGCTGCTGGCGGATCGGCAAGCAGCCCGTGGACGGTACGTCATGGACCGTCTGCCATCACCACCATCCCGCCGGCGCCGCGACGCCGGACAAGCTCGCTGCCGCCCACGAGCGCCACGTCGCCAAGCTGGCAGCCGAGGACGTGCGGAACGCCCAGACCATCATCGCCGACTCGGAGCGGGGCGACGGGACCTCGCCGGTCAGCTCGTCAGAGCGCTGAACAGCTCCGCCGCGGTGCGAGACCGGTCGATCAGGGCGCCGACCGTGGCCTGCGTGCCACGCATCGGGTCGAGGGTGGGCACACGCTGCAGCGAGTCATGGTCGGGCAGGTCGAAGATCACCGAGTCCCAGCTGGCGGCGGCGACATTGGCGGCGTACTTCTCCAGGCACCTGCCGCGGAAGTAGGCACGGGTATCGGTCGGAGGCTCGTGCATCGCCCGCTCGACGCTGGCGTCGTCGAGAAGCCGGTCGATCCGCCCCGCTCGCACGAGTCGGTGGTAGAGGCCCTTCTCGGGGCGGATGTCGGCGTACTGGAGGTCGATCAGGTGGAGCTTCGCGTCGTCCCAGTCGAGGCCGTCGCGGTCGCGGTAGGACTGCAGCAGCTTCAGCTTGGCGACCCAGTCGAGCTCGCGGGCGCAGAGCATCGGATCGCGCTCCAGCCGGTCGAGCACCGACTCCCAGCGCTCGAGCACGTCCTTGGTCTGCGTGTCGGCATCAACGCCGTAGCGGTCCTCGACGTACTTCTTGGCGAGGTCCAGATATTCGAGCTGCAGCTGGATCCCGGTCAGGCTGCGGCCGTCCCTGAGCGTGACGGTGCGCTTCAGGGTGGGGTCGTGGCTCAGGGCTCGCAGGGCGGCGACCGGGTCCTCGACCGTCAGATCGCGGCTGACGAACCGGTCCTCGATCATCGCGAGCACCAGGGAGGTCGTGCCGATCTTGAGGTACGTCGAGATCTCGGCCAGGTTGGCATCGCCGATGATGACGTGGAGCCGGCGATACTTCTCCGGGTCAGCATGCGGCTCGTCGCGGGTGTTGATGATCGGCCGCTTGAGCGTCGTCTCCAGGCCGACCTCGACCTCGAAGAAGTCCGCCCGTTGGGTCAGCTGGAAGCCGTGTTCGCGGCCGTCCTGCCCCAGGCCCACCCGGCCGGCCCCGGCGAAGACCTGGCGGCTGACGAAGAACGGCGTCAGGTGCTTGACGATGTCGCCGAACGGGGTGGATCGCCGCATCAGGTAGTTCTCATGGGCACCGTACGAGGCGCCCTTGTTGTCGGTGTTGTTCTTGTAGAGCGAGATCTGTGGGTTCCCGGGGAGGCGCTGCGCGGCGCGGGATGCGTCGAGCATGATCTGCTCCCCCGCCTTGTCCCAGCGCACGGCGTCGAGCGGCGTTGTCACCTCAGGCGTGGAGAACTCCGGGTGCGCGTGGTCGACGTAGAGGCGAGCGCCATTGGTCAGGATGACGTTGGCCAGGCCGAGGTCCTCATCGGTGAGCTGGCTCGGGTCGGCGGAGTGACGGCTCATGTCAAAGCCGCGCGCGTCGCGCAGCGGTGACTCCTCCTCGAAGTCCCATCGGGCGCGCCGCGCCTTGAGCGTGGCCGAGGCATAGGCATTGACGACCTGCGAGGAAGCCACCATCGGGTTGGCCAGCGGTTGGCCCGCAACCGAGATGCCGTACTCGATCTCCGTGCCCATCACGCGTCGTACGCTCATGCGTCGAGCCTACGACCCTGCGACGAGCCCGTGCCGCAGGTCGGGACCGACCGGGCCGGATGGAACGGCCAGCGCAGGCATACGCAACACGTCACGCGTGCGACTCCTGCCGACGGCAGTCGCCGCAGCAGGAGTCGCGCCGAGCCCCACTTGTCGACCAGAAGACGTCAAGGTGACGGCAGATCGTCTCAGCGGATCAGAGGTACTGCCCCGTGGCGGCGACCTGCTCGATCGAACGGCCCGGCTCGGAGCCCTGCTTGCCGGTGATGAGCGTGCGGATGAAGACGATCCGCTCGCCCTTCTTACCGGAGATCCGGGCCCAGTCGTCGGGATTGGTCGTGTTCGGCAGGTCCTCGTTCTCCTTGAACTCGTCCACGCAGGCTTGGAGCAGGTGGGAGATTCGCAGACCCTTCTGGGCCGGGTCGGTGCCCGACTCGATGAACTGCTTGATCGCCATCTTCTTGGCCCGGTCGACGATGTTCTGGATCATCGCGCCGGAGTTGAAGTCCTTGAAGTAGAGGACCTCCTTGTCGCCGTTCGCATAGGTGACTTCGAGGAAACGGTTCTCCTCGGTCTCGGCGTACATCCGGGTGACCGTCGCGTCGATCATCGCCGACGACGTTGCGTCGCGGTCGCCGCCGAACTCGGCAAGGTCGTCGGGATGCAGCGGCAACGTCGAGGTGAGGTACTTGCTGAAGATGTCGCGGGCGGCCTGCGCGTCGGGGCGCTCGATCTTGATCTTCACGTCGAGCCGGCCGGGCCGCAGGATCGCCGGGTCGATCATGTCCTCGCGGTTCGAGGCGCCGATAACCAGCACGTTCTCCAGGAGCTCGACGCCGTCGATCTCGCTGAGCAACTGCGGGACGATGGTGTTCTCGACGTCGGAGGAGACACCGGTGCCGCGGGTCCGGAACAGCGAGTCCATCTCGTCGAAGAAGACGATCACCGGGGTGCCGGCCGAGGCCTTCTCACGAGCTCGCTGGAACACCAGACGGATGTGCCGCTCGGTCTCGCCGACGTACTTGTTCAGCAGCTCGGGGCCCTTGATGTTGAGGAAGTAGGACTTCCCCTCGCTGCCGGTCTTGGTGGCGACCTTCTTGGCGAGTGAATTGGCGACCGCCTTGGCGATCAACGTCTTGCCGCAGCCTGGAGGGCCGTAGAGCAGGATGCCCTTGGGCGGACGGAGCTGGTGCTCCTGGAAGAGCTCGGGATAGAGATAGGGCAGCTCGACAGCGTCGGTGATCATCTCGATCTGGTCGCCGAGGCCGCCGATCGAGTCATAGGAGATGTCCGGAACCTCCTCGAGGACGAGCTCCTCGACCTCGGACTTCGGCACCTTCTCGTAGACGTAGCCCGAGCGCGGCTCCAGCAACAGGGCGTCACCGGCGCGGATCCGGTCGGAGAGCAGGGGCTCGGCGATCCGCACCACGCGCTCGTCATCGGCATTCGCGATGACCAGGGCACGCTCACCGTCGGCGAGCAGCTCCTTGAACATCACCACCTCGCCGACCTTCTCGAAGGCGAGGGCGTCGACGACGTTGAGCGCCTCGTTGAGCATGACCTCCTGGCCACGCTGGAGCTGGTCGACCTCCACATTGGGAGAGACCGTCACCCGGAGCTTGCGACCGCCGGTGAAGACGTCGATCGTGCCGTCCTCGTTGGCGCTCAGGAACGTACCGAAGCCGGCGGGCGGCTGGGCCAGCCGGTCGACCTCCTCCTTGAGCTTGAGGATCTGGTCACGGGCCTCGCGCAGCGTCGAGGCAAGGCGCTCGTTCTGGGACGTGACCGCAGCGAGCGAACGCTGGGTGTCGGCAAGTCGGGCCTCGAGGCCATGGGCCCCCAGGGAGTGATCGGAGAAACCGTCGGACGTCGACATCGCACACCTCCTAGGTCTGCGACCCTACCCGCCTCCCCCGACAATGGAAGGCCAGATCAGACGAGGCGTGTCACGATTGGGTTTCGGGCCGACAGCCGGTCGTTCAGCCCTCGTCGGATGTGTCCGCCTCGCCCGACGCCGTCGAGCCGGTCGGAGTGGTCCGCGGCACCTCTGGCATGTCGGCCGGGCGCGGACCACGGTAGTCGGGGCCATAGGCACCGGGCGCCGGACGGCGGGTCTTGCGCAGCGGCGTCGCACCAGGCGCCAGGCGCCGGGCCGTGATCAGGAAGGCCGTGTGGCCGATCATCTTGTGCCCTGGGCGTACGGCGAGGCCCTCCACGTGCCAGTCGCGGACCAGCGACTCCCAGGCCTGCGGCTCGGTGAACCCGCCGTGCGCCCGGACGGTCTCGGTGAACAGCGACATCTGGGTCGTGGTGGCGACGTACGCGCAGACGATGCCACCGGGATGCAGCGCATCGGCAGCAGCCTGGACGCACTCCCACGGTGCGAGCATGTCCAAGATGACCCGGTCGGCCTTGATTCCGCGGGCAGGCAGCTCCTCCTGCAAGTCACCCAAGGTGAGCTCCCAGCTCGGGTGGGTGACGCCCTCGGGGGCGGAGAAGAACTGGTTGACGTTCTTCTCCGCGACGGCGGCGAACTCCTCGCGCCGCTCGAAGCTGTAGACCTTGCCGTAGGGACCGACCGCACGCAGCAGCGAGCAGGTCAGCGCTCCGGATCCGACACCGGCCTCGACCACGTGCGCGCCCGGGAAGATGTCGGCCATCGCGACGATCTGGGCGGCGTCCTTCGGGTAGATCACCGCGGCACCGCGCGGCATGGAGACGACGAACTCCGAGAGCAGCGGCCGGAACACGAGATACTCGCCGCCGACGGAGGAGGTGATGGTGAAGCCCTCCTCGCGTCCGATCAGGTCGTCGTGCTCGAGGTGACCCTTGTTGGAGAAGAAGCGCTTGCCTGCGACCAGCTCGAAGTTGTGCTTGCGGCCCTTGGCATCGATCAGCCGCACCCACTCACCCTCCCGCAGCGCGCCGCGGTGAACGCCGGACCAGGCCTCGGCGGGGACGTCGGTGCTGGGGTCGAGCGCGTCGGACATGGCCGGAAGGCTATCGGCCGCCCCGCTGGAAGGCCGCATCGACGTCGGCGGTCACCAACACGCCGTAGATCGAGCCGTCCTCCTCGACGAGGAGGTACTCGGTCGCGGGCGTGGCTCCCATCGCCCGGATGAGCTCCTCGCCGTGGATGGTGGCCGGGAGCGAGAGCCCCGCGGAGAGCGCACGAGTCACCGTCGAGGTCGGCATCCACGGGCGCCGATCGGGCTGGATCGCACGCAGGGCCGCCTCGCTGACCAGGCCGATCGGCACGCCACTGCCGGTCACCGTGACGATGCTGCCGGCCTGGGCCTCCTGCGCACGACGTACCGCTTCCGCGAGCGGTAGGTCCTCCGGTACGGCGAGGGCGCGGCGGGCCAGGTCGCGCGCAACCAGGTGCGGCAGCCGCTGCCGCATCCGTGCCGAGGAGATCGCCGCCGTGGCACCGGACCAGAGGAACAGGCCGATGAGGAGCGCCCACATGGTGTCGTAGAACGACGCCGAGTTCCCGGTGATGGCCTGCACGGCGAACGGCCACAGCACCACCAGGACGGCGACGATCCGACCACTCCAGCCCGCGACCAGAGTGCCGCGGAGCATGTCCTTGGTGACACCCCACACTGCCGCCCGCAGCACCCGTCCGCCGTCCAGCGGCAGACCAGGGACGAGGTTGAGGACTCCGACGAAGGCGTTGGCGCCGGCCAGGAACTGGACGGCGAACAACAGCAGACCGTCTGGGCCCGCCCACCACAGCAGCGCTGCCACGCCGGCGATGAGCAGCGACGTGAGCGGCCCGACGACGGCGATCAGGAACTCGTCGCGCGGCCGGCGCGATTCTTCCTCGATCTGGGTGGCACCACCGAGGAAGTGGATGGTGATCGGTCCGACCGGATAGCCCAGCCTGTGGGCGACCACGGCGTGCGCCGCCTCGTGCACGAGCACCGCGCCGTAGAGCATGACCGCGAAGATGAAGCCGGCGACGTACTTGAGTGCGCCGAGACCGGGCTGGATGTCCTCGATCACCGGGCTCATGATCACGACGATCAGCGCCGCGATGAGGAACCACGATGGCGTGACGAGGACGTCACTTCCGGCGATGCTCCCCAGCCTGAGCACGCCGGGCGGGAGCTTGCGGTCCGGCGGTCGAGGTCGATCATCGGCCACCGCTCGAGCCTACCTGCGAAGACTGTCGGGCCTGTCACCTAGGGTCATGACCATGAGCACCACGTCTCCGGCCGAGCAGCTGTCGACCCCGGTCGACGGAGTCAAAGTGCTGGGTTCGCTCTCGCCGAGCCGCGCCTCTGACTTCATGACGTGCCCGCTGCTCTATCGCTTCCGCTCGGTCGATCGTCTGCCCGAGCCACCGTCTCCCGACGCGGTGCGCGGCACCGTCGTGCACAAGATCCTGGAGGACCTCTTCGACCGCCCTGCGCCGGAGCGGACGCCCGGCACCGCGCTGGACATGTTGCAGCCCGCCTGGGCGACGCTGCGGGAGGCTGAGCCTGAGCTCGCCGAGATGCTGTCCGAGGCCGAGCATGAGCGGTGGCTGGCATCCTGCCGGACCGTGCTCGAGCGCTACTTCACCATCGAGGACCCGACCCGGCTGGAGCCGGCCGAGCGCGAGGTGTACGTCGAGAGCCTCCTCGACTCCAAGCTGCTGCTGCGGGGCTTCATCGACCGGGTCGAGATCGCCCCGGATGGCGCCGTCCGGATCAGCGACTACAAGTCCGGCCGTGCGCCCGGCCCCGGCTTCGAGGCCAAGGCGCTGTTCCAGATGAAGTTCTACGCCCTCGTGACCTGGCGCGTGCGGGGCGAGATCCCGCGCATGCTCCAGCTCCTCTATCTCGGCAGCGGTGAGGTGCTCCGCTACCAGCCTGACGAGGCCGACCTGCGCGCGACCGAGCGCAAGGTGGTGGCGATCTGGCAGGCCATTCGCGCCGCTGAGGAGACGGGTGACTGGCGGCCCAACCCGAGCAAGCTGTGCTCCTGGTGCTCTCACCAGGAGCTCTGCCCTGCCTTCGGCGGCACTCCCCCACCACTCCCGGTCAGGGACCGGGAGGAGGCGGTCGAGGTCAGCTCGCCGTCGTCTCCCGCTCGGTGAGCGCGTCGCTGAGCAGCCGCACCAAAGCTTCGAGGCGGATGTCGACGCTCGACGCGACGTCCTCGGTTGCGATCCCGTCCAGCGCCTGAGCGGCGAGGCCGGCCTTCTGGTCGATGAGCTCGGCGATCCGGGCATCCAGCGTCTGCGCTGCGATGACGCGCCAAGCGGTGACCGGCTCGGTCTGCCCGATGCGGTGCACCCGGTCGATCGCCTGGGTCTGCTCGGCGTCGGTCCACGACAGCTCGGCGAGCACGACGTCGGAGGCGACCTGGAGGTTCACCCCCACACCGGCCGCGGTGAGCGAGCAGACGATAACCGCGACGTCGGGATCGTTGACGAAGGCGTCGATCGCCTTGGTTCGGGCGGTCGCCGACTGGTCGCCGCGGATCTCGGTGTAGCGCAGCCCACGCTTCTCGAAGACCTCCCCAGCGGCGTCGAGCACGTCGAGGTGCTTAGCGAAGAAGACGACCTTGCCCGCGCTCCGAGCCAGTTGGGCAGCGTAGTCAGCGGCCAGCCCGGCCTTCGCCCGGCCGATCCGACGAACCATCGCGAACACGTTGTCGCCGGTGGTCGAGTCGTCGCCGTCGGCGAGCTCCCATCCAGCCACTCGGCGTACCAGCTCGCGGTCGATGCCGTTGACGTCGCTGTGGCCGCCGGTCTTGGCGCGATGCTCGCGCCGCGCCTCGATAGCCGAGTCGTAGCGCTTGACCAGGCGCAACGCGAGCTCGCGCTCCGCGGCGTGGATGGAGCGACTCTCGGCCTCGTCGAGTTCGACGGGCAGATCCGCGATCCGGCGGGCCGGGATGTCGGCGGCGACGTCGACCTTGCGGCGACGCACGATGCCCATGTCGACAACGGCCTGGCGGGCCGCGGGATAGAAGCCGAAGTCGGCCGGGGTCATCCCGGTCTCCTCGAGCTTGGCCATCAGTGCTGCTCGCGGCGAGCGCTCGGTCACCCAGCCGAGAAACTGCCAGATGGTGAGGAAGTCCTCGACGTCGTTGATCAGCGGCGTGCCGGTCAGCGCCATCATCAGAGGATTAGCGACGCGGTGCCGGACGCGGTCGGCGATCTCGAGCACGTGCTGTGAGCGCTGGGACTTCTTGTTCTTGATGAAGTGCGCCTCGTCCACGATCATCCCGCGGAAGCCGTGCTCGCCGATCCACCCGACGTGCCGGTCGAGGATCTCGTAGTTGAGCACGATGATGTCGGCGAAGCCGTCGACGTCGTTGCCGTCACCGTGCACGACGCTGACGCTGCGGCCCGGGGTCCAGCGGGCGGCCTCTCGGGCCCAGTTGGTCTTGACCACGTTCGGCACCACCACCAGCAGCGGATACGCCTCCGCTGCTTGAGCGGCGAGCAGCGACTGTGCGGTCTTGCCGAGACCGGGCTCATCGGCCAGCAGGAACGTCCGGTGACCGTCGGCCACCGACGCGATCAAGCGCGCTTGGTGGTCCATCAGCGACAACCCCGGCGGGAGTACGGCGAGTGGCCGCGCGTCGGGCAGCTCCATGCAGGAGGAGACACCGGGCGCGGGGTGCTCGAACGAGTTCAGCAGCGGGCTGATCAGGTCCCAACCGACCAGGCGGCGGGTCTCGACTCGGGCAGGGGCAGCGGAGAAGTCCGGCACCATGAACGGCGTCATCAGCTGGGCGCGAGCGACCGATGTCGGGACGACCTGCCGCTCGGTGCGTACGGCGGACACCTCGCGGCGTACCTGCTCCTCGGGCTCCTCCGGCAGGTCGCGACCGGCGGCCTCCAGCAACTGGCGGCGGAGGTGGCGGGTAGCGTCGGTCTGCTCGGCTTCCTCACCCAGCAGGCCGAAGAGGGACGGCTCGCGAGCGGCGGTCTGCGCCAGGATCGTGGCGATCCCGTCGAGCCGCTTGAGCTCGGCCGCACGTGCGGGCTCGGTCAGCTCCGGGTCGGTCTTGAGCCGCTGCCGCTCCTCGCGGACCAGCAGTGCGACGACCTGGAAGCGAGCCGCCTCGGGCCGACCGCGCTGCACGCTGATCTCGACCTCGCGCACCGCCTTGGCGAGGACCGGGATCAGCCCCGTCTCGTCACGCTGTCGTGTGCGCTGTCGCTGCTGGGATCGCCCCCGGCCAGAGCCACGCCGACCTTCTGCCGTCACACCACGTCCTGTTCTGCCGCGCGGATGCGCGGCCATCGATCACATCGGCCCCAGAGAGGAGCGCGTCGAGGACGCAAGGCTCCCGGGCCGGACCGACCCATGATAACCACGCGACCGTCCGGGAGTCGCGGACGGTGTCCTATCGGCGGGGCAGGAGGTCCGGGAGATCGTCCGGAGACAGCCCCGCGAGCGTCGGTCGGAAGACCCGCCGCGCCCCCGGCAGCACTGGCACATGGTTCTCGACGACGAGCACCGTGCAGCCGGCCGACTCCGCCGACTTGGCGCCGGTGTTGGAGTCCTCGATGGCGAGACACTGCTCCGGCGGCAGGCCGAGCGCAGCGGCAGCGGTCTCGTAGGGCTCCGGGTGCGGCTTCCCGTTGTTCACCTGATCGCCGGTGACGATCACGTTGAACGTCTCCGCAGGGAGCTGCTCCAGGATCGGCGCCACGAAGCGCTGGTAGGACATCGTCACCAGGGCACACGGCGTGTCCCGATCCCGGAGCGCGGCGAGCAGCTCGACGGCACCGGGACGCCATGGGACGTGGGCGTGGATCCGATCCACCACCCCGTCGAGCAGCATCTCGACGATCTCCGCGGGTGGATACGACAGCCTCATCCGCTCCTTGATGTACCGGCCGGACACGAGCAGGTCACTGCCGACCAACTGCATCGCGTCCGCTTGCGACCACTCCGCACCGTGGGCGCGTGCGATCGCGAACTCGGTCTCGATCCAGTACGGCTCAGTGTCGACCAGGGTGCCGTCCATGTCCCACAGGACCGCCTTCGGCCGCCGATGGCTGTCTTCTGCGTGCTGACCTGCAGAAACTCGAGAATTGGCGGTACTCAGAATGCCCTCCGATGCGATCCATGCGTCCATCCATGCGCTTATGCACCCTAAAGCGCAGGTGTGCCACATTCGCCATCATCAAGGCCAACGGCTCGCATCCACCCGGATCCAGATCCACCTGGGAGTAGCAGTACATGGCAGGCTACGAGGTGC
>Ga0164242_10007078_pt1 | contig 12289 bp, 9 predicted proteins | sample OricomgcompostMG_FD_108783 | JGI IMG/M metagenome (GOLD analysis project Ga0164242, IMG submission 108783) | Miracle-Growth compost microbial communities from Emeryville, California, USA - Original compost - Miracle growth compost (MG) ... | reverse complement strand
CCGGCGTGCCGAGCCGGCCCATCGGCGTGTGCGCGGCGAGCCGGTCGGCGTCGAGCGCGCCGCGCGCGATCAGTTCGTCGACGAGCGCCGTGCGGATATAGCCGGGACACACCGCATTCACGCGGATGCCGTATTGCGCCCACTCGACCGCGAGCGAGCGCGTCAGCGCGACGACGCCCGCCTTCGACGCGCAATACGCGGCGCGCTCGGGCGCCGCGACGACGCCGTACATCGACGCGGTATTGATGATCGAGCCGCCGCCGGTATCGCGCATGATCCGCGCGGCCTGCTGGCAGCAATAGAAGGTGCCGGACAGATTGATGTCGAGCGCGCGCCGCCAGTCGTCGGGCGCGAGGTCGAGCGTCGGCCGGTTCATCGAAATGCCGGCGTTGTTCAGCAGCACGTCGATACGCCCGTAGTGCCGGCTGATCGCATCGAATGCGCGCGTCATCGCCGCGTCGTCGGCGACCGAGCCGGTCACGCTGAACACGTCGAGCGCCGCGAAGCGCTCGTGCAGTTCGCGCTCCGCGCGCGCGAGGCGCTCGCCGTTCACGTCGAGCAGCGCGAGCTTCGCGCCGTGGCGCGCGAAGCCGTCGACCATCGCGCGGCCGATGCCGCTGCCCGCACCGGTACAGACCACTACCTTGTCCGCCACACCCGCGAAAACGGTCTGCGCGGTCGCCTTCTGCGTTTCGTGCATCTGTCTCCTCCTGTGTCGCCGCCGGTTTGTGCCGGCGTGTGTCGCCATCGATTTTCGCCACCGGTTCGTATGGTATGGACCTGTCAGCTTATCTTACAACTTGGCGGAAACCACTAGATGCCGTCATGCCGGCGGTTTGGCCGCGTGCCGCTACGATATCGGCTGTCTCCAACCGAAACAGTCAGGGAAATCACGCAATGAAAGTCGCAGTAATGGGCGCAGGCGCGGTCGGCTGCTACTACGGCGGCATGCTGGCGCGCGCGGGCCACGACGTGGTGCTGATCGGCCGTGCGCAGCACGTGGACGCGATCCGGCGCCATGGCCTCCACCTCGAACGCCAGGGCGACGACGGCTACGTGCGCGTCGACGCCAGCACGGAACCGGCCGCCGTCGCGGGCGCGCAGTTGGTGCTGTTCTGCGTGAAGTCCACCGATACCGACCGCGCGGCGGCCGCGCTGAAGCCGCATCTCGCGGCGGACGCGCTGGTGCTGTCGCTGCAAAACGGCGTCGACAACGCCGAACGTCTGCGCGCGGCGCTGCCGCAGGAAGTCGCCGCGGCGGTCGTGTACGTCGCGACCGAAATGGCCGGCCCCGGCCACGTGCGCCACCACGGACGCGGCGAACTGGTGATCGAGCCGTCGAGCGCGAGCGACGCGGTCGCCGCCGCGCTGATCGAAGCCGGCGTGCCGACCGAGGTATCGGCGAACGTGCGCGGCGCGCTGTGGGCGAAGCTGATCCTGAACTGCGCGTACAACGCGCTGTCCGCGATCGCGCAACTGCCGTACGGCAAGCTCGTGCAGGTGGCGGGCGTGACGACCTCGATGCGCGACGTGGTCGCCGAATGCGTGGCGGTCGCGCACGCGGACGGCGTGACGCTGCCCGACGACATCGACGCGGCGGTGAAGCGGATCGCGGAAACGATGGCCGGCCAGTTCTCGTCGACCGCGCAGGATCTCGCGCGCGGCAAGGCGAGCGAGATCGATCATCTGAACGGCTATGTCGCGCGGCGCGGCGACGCGCTCGGCGTGCCGGCGCCCGCGAACCGGATGCTGCATACGCTCGTGAAGCTGCTCGAAAGCAAGCTCGCGCAGCAAGGCTGAGCGATTGCGCGGGATGAGCGGGATGAGCGGCCGGAAAGCCGCTCTTGCCGTGGATGCGGTGCGCGCCGCTCGCCGCGCGGGTCGCGGCCGGTGTGCCGACGACCCGCGCGAGCCCGTTTGCGCGACGAACGGAGCGTCGCTCAGCCGGCGAACAATCCCGCCGGCTGCTTCGGCAATTTCACGCGGAAAATCGTGAACCTGCCCTCGCGCGGATAGCCGTTCGAGAAGTTCGTCTCGGGCAGGTGCGAGTCCGAGATGTACAGATAGTCGTTCTGCTGCGCGAAGCCGTCCGCCCACGACAGGCGCTTTTGCGGATCGTCGACGACGACGCGCTGTTCGAGCGCCGGCTTGCCGTCGCGCACGACCGGCGTCAGCGCGACCACCGTGCGGTGTTCGAGGTCGCCGCCGTACAGCACGCCGTCCGGCGTCATCAGCAGGCCGCCCGTCAGCGCGTAGTCGCCGAGATACTGCACGCGCTGCGACAGCGCGGCCGGCGTCAGCGATTCGTCGATCAGCGCTGCGGTCGGAATGCGCCAGTAATGATGGTCGGTCAGCGGGCGGTAGTACAGCCAGTCGCGCTGCGGCGAGATCGCGATGCCGTCGGTCTGCAGCACCACGATGCCGCCGTCGGGTTTGCGCGCGATGCGGTCGCCGAACATCAGATGCTGGTTCGGGTCCGACACGCTCGACCGGTCGCCGGCGAGCACGAGCCGCGACTGGCCGTCGGACAGCCGCGTGACGACCACCCCGCCCTGATTGCCGGCATTGCTGAGATACGCGTAGCCATGCTTCAGGTCGACGCGGATGTCGTTGATCGAATCCTTCGGCGTCACCACGTTCCCGTAGTCGTAGGTGCGCAGCACCTTGCCGGTGTCGATGTCGAACTGCACGACTTTCGGCGGCTGTCGGCGCTGGTCCACCGACGACAGCGACGAGTCGAGCACCCACAGATGGTCGCGTTCGTCGACCCACATCGCCTGCGCGGACACCCATTGCCGTTCGCCGGACGCGTTCGCGTCGTAGCGGTTCCAGTCGCTGTCCGGGAACGGGCGCAGATCGCCGGTGTGCGTATCGACCTCGACCACGCTGTAGCGCGAACGCTTGATCGACGACGGCGCGGTCGCGAACACGCGGCCGGTGCGCGATACGCCGATGCCGACGAGCCGGAAGTCGTCGCCGAACGTCGCGACCGTTTCCAGCGGCATCAGGCCGGCGGCGTCGGCTTGCCGCGTTTGCCCGACCGCGTCGGCGCGCGCAGCGGGGGCGAGGCCGAAGAGCGGCGCGCACAGGCCTGCGCCGAGCGCGGCGACCGCGCGTCGGCGGCCCGGCTCGGGGTTTTTCTTCACTGCTTTCATACCGTCTCCTTGTTGTAGGTCTCTGTATCGCCCGGAAGATGCGGCACACCGTGCCGCCGAAACGCGTGCAACAGCAACAACTCGACTGCCCGCCATTCTACGTCGCGCCGCGCGAATGCACCGGCGCCGCCGCGAGCGGGCGTGGGAACGGGAAGGGGAAGAAAATGGAACGAAAGACGGTGCGCACGCGCGGCACGCCGGACCGCAAAACCGCGCGCCGCCGGCCGGCGGCGTGGCAACGCGCCGGCCGGGCGTCGTCGCGCGATCGGCGCGCGCATGGGCGCGCCGGCGCCCGGATCGCGAAAACAGTCAGAACGGCACGTCGCCCTCGATCGTCGTGCGGTACATCCGGCGGCGCAGGTGGTCCGGCGTGCCCGCCGCGAGATGCATCAGCGAGCGGTTGTCCCAGAACACGAGGTCGTGCGGCCGCCACACGTGGCGGTACACGTGCTCCGCGCGCGTGCTGTGCGCGAACAGTCGAGCCAGCAGTTCGTCGCTTTCGTGCGGCGGCAGGCCGACGATGCGCGTCGTGAAGTGCTCGCTGACGAACAGCGCCTTGCGCCCGGTCTCCGGATGCGTTCGCACGACCGGATGCACGACCGGCTTCACCTCGTCCAGTTGCGCGCGCGAAAGAGTCGGCCGCCACGGACTGCGCCGCTGCAGTTCCGCGTACTTCGCGACGTACGTATGCTCGGCGCGCAGGCCGTCGATGCTGCGCTTCAGGTCGTCCGGCAGCGTATCCCACGCGAGATGCATGTTCGCGAACAGCGTGTCGCCGCCCTCGGACGGCAGTTCCTGCGCGTGCAGCAGCGAGCCGAGGCTCGGCCGCGCCTTATACGACAGGTCCGAATGCCAGAAGTGGCCGGCGTCGCCGAGTCCGACCGGCTTCCCGTTCTCGACGATGTTCGACACGACCAGCACTTCCGGATGGCCCGGCAGCTGGAACTGATGCAGCACGTGGATCTGCAGCGGCCCGAAACGGCGGCTGAACGCGACCTGCTGCTGCGGCGTGATGCGCTGGTCGCGAAACACCAGCACGTGATGGTCGAGATGCGCGCGGCGGAGGCGCGCGAACACGTCCGCGGACAGCGGCGCGCCGAGGTCGAGCCCGATCACTTCGGCGCCGAGCGGCGCATCGAACGGGCGAATCTCGATCGGCTGCCGCGCGCGGGCCGGCGCGGCGGAAACAACGGTATTCACGGCTGACGATCCCTCCACAGTGCGGGGAAACAAACGGCGAAGCGCTTCGCGCGATCGCGGACGAACGGCCAATCTAGCGGCGCGGGCGGCCGCGACCAACCAACGAAATCGGGAATGCTTATTCAGCCGGCGCGCGTACAATGCACGCGAGCAGTACCGTACGCAAACCGATAAACCGGATACTGGAGACACGGATATGGCCAAGCTCGTCGTGCTGTACAACAAGCCGTCCAACCCTGCCGCGTTCGACGCGCACTACGCGTCGACCCACGCGCCGCTCGCGAAGAAGATTCCCGGCCTCACGCGCTTCGAGATCAGCACCGGACCGGTGTCGACGCCGGCGGGCGAGTCGCCGTACCACCTCGTCGCGATTCTCGGCTTCGAATCGGCCGACGCGCTGCTAGCGGGACTGCAATCGCCGGAGGGCAAGGCGGCGGCCGGCGATCTCGCGAATTTCGCGCAGGCCGGCGCGGAACTGCTGATCTTCGAATCGAAGGACGCGTAACGGGCCACGAACGGCTTGCCGCCGCCCGTCGCGCGGGCAAGCCGCAGCGGCCGGCGTCGGCCGCCGGCGGCACGCGCGGCGCGGTACGGGCGGCACGTCTCGACACGCCGCGAAGCGTGAACCGCGATCCCCGCTCCGTCTTGCCGGCCGCCCCGCCGCCCGCACGCTGAAAACGCTCCGCCCCCTTCCGTCGTCCCTCTCCGCAGCCATCCCCTTCGCATGACGATCGACAGCCACGACAGCCGGTTCGCCGACCTTCCCGCCACCGCGACGCGCGCTGCGCTGTCGATCGAATATCGCTGGATCGATGGCAGCGCGCCCGCCGACGCGCCGCTCGCCGTGTTCCTGCACGAAGGGCTCGGCTCGGTCGACCAGTGGCGGGACTGGCCGCAGGCGCTGTGCGAACGGCTCGGGATGCGCGGACTCGTGTGGTCGCGGCCCGGCTACGGACGTTCGACGCCGCGGCCGCCGCAGGTCCGGTGGCCGGCCGATTTCCTCGCGCAGCAGGCGCAGCACGTGATGCCGGCGCTCCTCGACGCGCTCGGCGTCGATGCGCGCACGCGCGAACGGATGTGGGTGATCGGCCATAGCGACGGCGCGTCGATCGCGCTGCTGTATGCGGCGAGTTTCCCGCGCGCGCTGGCCGGCGCGGTCGTGATCGCGCCGCACGTATTCGTCGAGGACGTGACGCTCGCCGGCATCGCGCACGCGAAAACCGCCTACGAAACCGGCGATCTGCGCGCGAAACTGGCGCGCCATCACGCCGACGTCGATTCCGCGTTCTACGGCTGGAACGACGTCTGGCTGAGCGCCGGGTTCCGGTCGTGGTCGATCGTCGCCGCGTTGCGCGCGATCCGCTGCCCGTTGCTCGCATTGCAGGCGCATGACGATCACTACGGCACGATGGCGCAACTCGAAGCGATCGCCGCGAACGTGCCGCACGCGCGCATTCATGCGCTCGCGCACGGCGGACACTCGCCGCATCGCGACGCGGCCGCGCCGGTGAACGACGCGATCGCGCAGTTCGTGCGCGAGCGGCGAACCGCTATGCCGGACGGATAAGCACCGGCCCGGCCGTGCGCGCGGGCAATGATGATATCGTCTGGACTGCCGTCGGCGCCCGGCACGACCGGACGCGATACGGGCGACGGCCTCGCGACACCGCCGCGCCGCCCTGCGCCGACGGCTTCAACGGCTTGAACGGCTGAACGATTCGAATCCGATGAGCGCATCGAAAACCTCTGCCTGGCTCCTGCGCGCCTATGCGTCGATGCGCCCCCGCATCGCGCACGCGTTCGCGCCCGCGCTGCGCAACCTGCAATACGTGAAGCGGCGGATGCGCCCGCTCGCCGCGATGGCGATCGTCGGCTTTCCGCTCTATTACTACGTGTGGCGCGACCTGTTCCCGCAGCGCTACGAGAGCCTGACGCTGCGCCTCGTCGGCTCCGCGCTGTTCGTGCCGATCCTGTTCTTCGACCGCTGGCCCGCGTTCGCGAAGAAATGGCTGCCCTGGTACTGGTATTCGGCGTGCCTGTATGCGTTGCCGTTCTTCTTCTCGTTCATGCTGATGAAGAACCAGGGCTCCGAAGTGTGGGTCGAAAGCGCGCTGATCGCCGTCTTCGTGATGGTGCTGCTGCTCGACTGGCTGATGCTCGTGCTGCAGTTCGTCGCCGGCATCGGGCTCGCGCTGATCGCGTACTATCTGAGCGCCGACCCGGCCGCGCTCGGCGTGAACTATCTGACGCATCTGGCGATCTTCTCGTTTGCGATCGCGATCGGCGCGCTCGCGAATTACGATCAGGAACGCATACGGGTCGAACAGGAGCGCGCGATGCTCGCGACGGCCGGCAGCGTCGCGCACGAACTGCGCACGCCGCTCGTCGCGATTCGCGTCGGCGCGGCGGGCCTCACGCGCTATCTGCCGCTGTTGCTCGACAGCTACGAACTCGCGCGGCGCAGCGGCCTGCCGGTGCCCGGCATACGCGCCGCGCATCTGCATTCGATGCGCGGCGTGGTGTCGCGCATCGAGCAGGAAGCGTTGAATTCGACGGCGATCATCGACATGCTGCTGGCGACCGCGCGGTTTTCCGGCGGCAACGCTCAGCACAACACATCGTGCTCGATCGTGCAGTGCGTCGGGACCGCGCTCGACCGCTATCCGTTTCGCGAAGGCGAACGGGAACGCGTATCATGCGCGCTCACGGCCGATTTCACGTTCGACGGGTCGGAAATGCTGATGGTGCACGTGTTGTTCAATCTGCTCAAGAATGCGTTCCGCCATATGGGCAGCCTCGAACACGCGCGCATCTACATTCGCACGGAAGCCCGCGCGCGCGCGAACCGGCTGGTTTTTCGCGATACCGGCACCGGCATTTCGGCCGAAGTATTGCCGCACATCTTTACGCGCTTTTATACTTCGGCAACCACCAGCGACGACGTATCGCTCGGCGCAGGCATCGGTCTCGCCTTCTGCCACGACGTGATGCACGCGATGGGGGGGACCATTAGCTGCTCTTCGGCGAAGGGCCAGTACACGGAATTCGTTTTGACATTCCCGCCGCCATGACGATAGACATCAAACCGTTCTCGTACCCGACCACGGTCGCGTTCGTCGACGACAGCCCGGCGTTCCTCTCCAACCTGAGCCTGCAGCTCGATTCGAGGCTCGCGTTCCGGCTGTTCAGTTCACCGACGAAAGCGCTGCAGTTCCTCAACGAGCCGCCGCCCGCGGACCCGACGGCCGAGCCGCTGTTCGGCCCGTACCGCGACCGCACCGAGGAAAACGATGCGCATCAGGTGATCGCGATGAGCGTCGACGCGATTCGCAGCCAGGTGCACAACCCGGAGCGTTTCGAGTCGACGTCGGTCGTCGTCGTCGATTACGACATGCCGGAACTGAACGGACTCGAATTCTGCCGCCGCATCGTCAACCCGGCGATCCGCAAGATCATCCTGACCGGCAAGGCGGACGAGCACGTCGCGGTGAAGAGCTTCAACGAAGGGTTGATCGACCGCTTCATCCGCAAGCACGACGCGGACGCGGTCGAGGCGCTGAACCGCGCGATCGGCGAAATGCAGGTCGCGTATTTCGACAAGGCGTGCAGGACCATCCTCGACGGACTCGCGGTCGCCGAATATGCGTTCCTGAAGGACCGCGCGCTGGCCGGACACGTGAACGGCATCTTCGAGACGCTCGGCATCGTCGAACACTACCTGTCGTATCAGCCGAACGGACTCCTGATGTTCGACAGCGCGGGCACGCCGTACCTGATGATCATTCATACCGATGCGTCGCTCGTCGGCGTGCGCGAAATCGCCGTCGAGCAGCACGCGCCCGCGGAGTTCCTCGAAGAACTGGACAGCCATCGCAGCCTTCCGTACTTCTGGCGCACGGAAGGCTACTACCCGGCGCAATGCGTGCAGTGGCAGCCGTACATGCATCCCGCGTCGGAATTCCATGGCGAACGCCGCTACATCTATTCGATCGTGCGCAAGCCTGCCGGCTTTGCGCTCGACCACATCGTTCCGTACGATCGCTATCTGCAACGGCTCGACGACGAAATCCAGGCCGCGTGGCGTCCGCGTTGACGTGCCGGGCGTAACACCGGCCGCTCAAGCCGCCACCGCGACCGGCACCGGCTGCGGCGTGCGGGCCGGACGGCGCTTCGCGTTGCGTCGCGTCGACGGCCACTTGTCGAGTTCCACCTCGTCGCGGATCGCGTCGCAGACGTCGACGATCCGCTCCAGTTCGTCGACGGTCAGCGCGGCATTGATCGACAGCCGCACGAGCGAGCGGTTCTGCGCGGTCGCCGGCGCGCAGAACACCGAGCCGAAGATGCCGCGCGATTCGAGCGCGTCGCGCAATACAATCGTTTGCGGCTCCGGCCCCGCTTCGAGCGCGATGATCTGACTTTCGCTGTCGTTCAGGTTGTAGCCGAGATCGGTGAGCCGCTCGCGCAGATAGCGCGCGTTCGACGCGACCGCGACGCGCCGCCAGTCGTCCCGCCCGATCACGTCGAGCGTCGCCGCGAGCCCGAGCACTTCATGCGGCAGCAGCGTCGAACTGAAGATCGCCGGCAGCGATTCGCATTTGAAGTATTCGTGAAATTCGCGCGAACAGGTGATGAAACCCGCGCGGCCCGCAAACGCCTTCGCGAGACTCGCCGTGCGGAAATGCACGCGATCGGTCAGCCCCAGTTCCACGACGAGCCCGGCGCCGTGCGGCCCGTGCGTGCCGAGCGAATGCGACTCGTCGACGACGAGCACGCAATCGTTTTCCGCGCAGACGTCGGCAACGGCCGCGAGCGGACACACGCTGCCGTTCGTGCTGTACACCGAATCGACGATCACGATGCCCGGGCCGAACCGCTGGATCCGCTGTTCGAGATGATCGACGTCGTTGTGGAAGAAACTGACCGCCTGCGCGCCGGCGCTGCGGATCCCTTCCCACAGCGACATGTGCGCCATCATGTCGACGTACACCGGCGTACGCGCCGACGCGATCGACTGGATCAGGCCCGTATTCGCGGCGAAACCGGACTGGCACAGCACGCCGGCCTCGGCGCCCATATAGCTCGCCAGCCGGTTTTCGAGTTGCAGTTGCGGACAGTCGTCGCCGTGCAGGAACACGCCGGACATCAACAGGCCATTGCCTTCGGAACGAATGCTCCGTACCATGGCGTCAATAATTTCCGGATGCTTCGCAATCGACAGGTAATCATTACTTGACAGATGCAGCGCATCCGCGCCGGGCACCCGTCCCTTCATGATGTGCCCGCCGGACCAGCTCTTGCTGACCCGCTCGTCGTAGTAGCGTGCGACACGTGACGCCAGAAAACCCGGCAGCGGTGCGTTTTGGACACGTGCGTTCCTCAAGCTGATGAGGTTATTCACTTCAGGCTCCTTATTGATGGTGATGGCCGCCCCCCGCAGGCGACGCCCTCTCTATAGTGGGCTTTTGCAGCGATAAAGCCATAGTTGGATATCATCTGGCCGAAGATGATGCGCAATGCATAGTTTTCGGCCACGTTTTCAAGGGCGCGATGCGGGGCGGGAACAGAATGGCGACGGCGAACCGCAGTTTCCGTCATTCCGGCGCGGACTGCTGAGGCCGCCGTTTTTGGCAGCGTCGGGCGCGGTAAAGGGATACGCGAATCAGCAGACGAATCGGGCGGGAAGCCGCGTGCGAGGCCGACGGGCGCGGCGGCGGTTGTGTTTCCGTGCGGTCGGCCCGGCGTCCGGTATCGCAGGAACCCGAAGTATTGCCGGATGCGCGCAACGGGCGTCGCCGCGACGCGTACGGTCAGCGCGCGATGACAGCCGCGTTACGCGGCGATGACAACCCGGTCGCGTCCGGAGGTCTTGGCCGCATACAGCGCCGCGTCCACGCGCGCCATCAGTTCGGCGAGCGTCTCGCCGGCGCGATACTCGTCCACGCCGGCGCTGAACGTCACCGGCCGCGGCGCGTCGGCGTCAGCGTCGTCGACGTCCGGCGTCCGTCGGTCGAAGCGCGATTTTTCGCGGACCGCATCGATGCGCGCGAGCGCATCCGCGCACCGCGTGCCGGGGAACAGCACCGCGAACTCCTCGCCGCCCAGCCGCCCGAACAGATCCGATGCGCGCATGCTGACCATCATCAGTCGTCCGAAGCGCTTGAGCGCGCGGTCGCCGGCCGCGTGGCCATAGTGGTCGTTGATCGCCTTGAAGTGATCGATGTCGACGATCGCGAGCGACAGCGGCGTGCGGTCTCTGCGCGCCTGCGCGAGCAGCGCTTCGGCGCGCGCGACGAACGCGCGCCGCGTCAATGCGCCGGTCAGGTCGTCGATATTCGCGAAGCGCTCCAGCCGCTGCGCGAGCCGGTCGTGCGCGAGCATCACCATGCCGATCGACAGCGCCGACGGCGCGAGGATGCCGAGCGCGAGAAAGGCGGTATTGAGCGGCGTCGCGTGCAGCAGCGATGCGTGACCGCCCCATCCGGCCGCATAGACGAAGCCGCGCGACGCGTGGCCGAACGCGCCGAGCCACGACGCGATCGTCACGAAACGGTAACTGTATCGGCGCCGGCCCGGCGGACGGTGGCGCCGCGCGGTCCAGCCGATCGCCGCGTAAATCCACGCATGGAACACCGACACGAGCACGATGCGGGCGTTGACGTCCGCGCGGCCCCACGTCCACCACGCGATGCCGGCGAGCACGAGCGCGCAGCCCGCATACGCGGAACGCACCGCGGGCTTGAGCCCGAAGAACTGCCGGCAGCCTTCGAGCACGAGCACCACCGCCACCGCGAAAATGCCGTTCGCCGCGAGGATCGACAGCGCGGCGGGCGCGACGCGCTGGAGCGAGAACAACACGAGGCCGAGAATCGCGAGCGCGTTCGCGCCCATCCAGCGGCGCACGCCCGGAATGCCGGCCGGCAGCAGCGACCCGAGAATCGCCACGCTCATGACGCTCGAAAGCATCGTTACGATAAGGATACTGACTGGATTCAACATGCTCGCCGCCCGCTCATGGGCTCACCGGTCCACCGGTCCGTTCAGGCCGGACGGGCACGGAAAGTCACGGGCGAACAGCGTGAACGGCGTGAGCGAAGTGCGTTATCCGGGGAATCACGCAGTTTACGGCAGCGCGGGCAAAAAGTTTAGGTGCCCACAGCGGATGGCGGTTCGGCTCGCGTGGAAAAACCGCTCCGCTTTGGTGCGCGCGCAGCGGTCCGCTCGGACCGGCGGCCCACGCTGCCGGCCCGGCGCCGCGAATCTCGCGCATGTACATCGGGCAGAAAGTACCGTCGCCGACGCGCGACGTCGGCGGATTTCGATTGGCTTTCATCGACCGGAAATCGATGCATATGCACCCAACAGCCAACGCCCGCACGGCACCGCGCGAGGTTCGCCGTCGCGGGACTGCTTCCTGCTAAATCCCGGCAAGCACGGCGCTGCGTAGCAGTCCGTGCGAAACGGAAAGCTCCCGAGCATAAAAAAATTCCGATCACCCAGCGCGAATATTGAACGGATTGTTTCGACGCAGGGCCGTGCGAGCATTCTGCCCCGCGCATTTTGCGCCGCCCCTATCGAACGAGGCCTTTCGTGAACTCCGCTTACCGTCTGCTGCTCGCGACGCTGGTCGTCGCGTCCGTTTCCCTGTTTCACTGCGCGTTCGCGCAGACTGCTCCCCTCAACTACACGACATCCTGGATCGCCAACAGCTTCGGCTACGGCGACAGGAAGTGGATGCAGCAGGACGTCGAGGCGATCGCCGTCGCGCCGGACGGCACCGTATACGCGAACGCGCCGTGGGACGAAAGCGGCAGCGAGATCGGCGTCTACAGGAACGGCGACAAACTCGCGGTCGGCGGCAATACGCACGGCTGGGGCGCGGCCGGCGGCGACGCGATCGCGGTGAACAGCACCTACGTGTACGCGGCGATGTCGAT
>Ga0164242_10007077_pt1 | contig 12290 bp, 13 predicted proteins | sample OricomgcompostMG_FD_108783 | JGI IMG/M metagenome (GOLD analysis project Ga0164242, IMG submission 108783) | Miracle-Growth compost microbial communities from Emeryville, California, USA - Original compost - Miracle growth compost (MG) ... | reverse complement strand
GCGACCGTACGCCCGCAGCGACCGCGAGAAGTAGCCGGACTCGCCATTCACATTCACATAGAGCGCATCGAAGCTCGTCCCGCCTTCCGCGAGCGCCCGCTCCATGACGAGGCGGACCTCGCCGAGGAGCCGGGCGGCGGAGCGGGCCGAGAGCCGCGCGGTCGGCTGCCGGGGATGAATGCGGGCGCCCCAGAGCGCCTCGTCGGCATAGATGTTGCCGATGCCGGAGACGAGCGTCTGGTCGAGGAGCGCCCGCTTCACCTCGGTGCGCTTCGTGAGGAGGCGGCGGATGAATGCGCGGTCGTCGAACGCGGGATCGAGCGGGTCCCGAGCGATGTGCGAGACCTGGAAGGGGACGGTCTCGGCGCGGTCCGCTTCGTCCGGCGCGAGACCGTCGGCGACGCGGACGAGCGGGTCGATGGCGAACGAGCCGAACGTCCGCTGGTCGACGAAGTCGAGTCGTACCGCATTTCGCTGCTGGGGATAAGGACGCGAGGCGTCCTTAGGGAAGGAATGGGGAGTGTCCTTAGGGAAGGAACGTCGATCCTCCTTAGGGAAGGAACGTCGATCGTCCTTAGGGAAGGGATCGCGGGCAAGGACGGTCGTGGCGGGGGCCAGGTGGAGCGAGATCCGGAGATGCCGGTCCTTATCCGCAGCAGCGTCTCGGACGAGGACCTGACCCGACATGCCGAGATGGACGAGCAGCGCCTCGTCGCGCCCCTGCAATGGCAGCCAGAGGAACTTCCCTCGCCGGTCGGGCGCGCCGAAGCTCGCCCCCGTCAGGCGCGACTCGAAATCCGCGGCCCGCACGAGCCCGTCCGTCAGGGGGTGCCGCGTGATCGCCCGCTCGTCGAGCACCTCGACCGACTCGACGACGGCGCCCGCCAGCGGCAGGAGACCGCGCCGGACCACCTCGACCTCGGGCAGCTCAGGCATTCGGGCGCTCCGCCGCGAATCCACAGGGAAATCGCTCGATCGCAGGGGAATCGGGCGCGAAAAGCCCTGCAGAGCGAGACATCCCCTGCATTCAGACCGCGGATCGGAGGGCCGCGATCGCCTGGATCGCCGCGGCCGCCTCGGCCGCCTTCTTCGAGGTGCCTTCGCCGCGGCCGAGGACGTCCCCGGCGACGATGGCCTCCGCGCGGAAGACGCGCGCATGATCGGGCCCCTCGGCCGTCACGGCGTAGACCGGCGCGCCGAGCGTCCGCGCGGTCGCGAGCTCCTGGAGCGCGGTCTTCGGGTCCATCGCGACGCCGAAGCGATCCGGGTCGGCCATGAGCGGCTCGACGAGTCGGAGGACGAGATCGCGCGCGACCTCGGGCCCGAGCGCGAGGAATGCCGCGCCGAGGATCGCCTCGAGGGTGTCGGCGAGGATCGAGGCCTTGTCGTGCCCCCCGGTGAGCTCCTCGCCCTTGCCGAGGCGGATGAACGCTCCGAGGCCGATCATCCGCGCGACCTCGGCGAGCGCGAGGGTCGAGACGAGCGAGGCGCGCCGCTTCGCGAGCCCGCCCTCGTCGAGATCGGGGAAGCGGTGGAAGAGCATGACCGTGACGGCCTGGCCGAGCACCGTGTCGCCGAGGAACTCGAGACGCTCGTTGTGCTCCGCCCCTGGGTGCTCGTAGGCGTACGAGCGGTGAGTGAGCGCGACGACGAGAAGCTCGGGGTCGATCTCGACCCCGAGCTTCTCGGTGAGTGCTGCGAGCTCAGGCAATGGTGATTTCGACAGGCTCAATCACCGGACGGCGACTCAGACGTCGGCGACCTTGCGGCCCTTGTACTCCAGGTACAGCTCCGTGCCGACCGAGTCGGTGACGACCTTCGCACGGTGCGGGAGCGAGTAGACGGTCTTGCCGTTCTCGACCGACTTCACGAGGGGCGGAAGGTCGGCCTTCCACTGGGAGCGGCGCATGCGGGTCGACGCCCGCGACATCTTGCGCTTCGGAACTGCCATGGTGATCTCCTATTCGGAAGAAGCTTCTTCGCCGGACCCCGAGGCCAGCCCCCGCAGGCCGGCCCATCGCGGGTCGATCGGAGCCTCGTGCTCGTGACCCGGATAGTCCAGCAGCCGGACCCCGCAGACGGGGCAGAGGCCTTCGCAGTCCTCCTGGCAGACCGGTTGGAACGGCAGTGCCGGCACCACCGTGTCCCTGACCACCTGCTCGAGATCGATGTGCTCGCCCGCGACCTGGTAGTCGAAATCCGACGCTCCAGGATACGCGAAAAGCTCCTGGAAATCGACTTCGATCGGCTCCGCCACGCTCACGAGGCAGCGCACGCACTCCCCCTCCGCCATCCCCGTGACCTCGGCCGTCACCAGGATGCCGTCGTGGAGCGACTCGAGCCGGCCGTCGATCCGGAGCTCGCCGCCCGTGGGGATGCCGATCACCGCATTCCCGAACCCCTCCGGCACCGTCACGTCGAGCCCGAATTCGCGCGTCTCCCCCGGGCGCCGGGCGAGGTCGCGGATGTCGAGCAGCCAAGGATTCGGCGCGGTCATGCGTTCAATTGTCGACGATGACGGTGAGAGCCTCATCGATGATCGCGAGGCCGCGCTCCGCCTCCTCGATCGTGACGATGCAGGGCGGGACGACGTGCAGCCGGTTGTCCTGGACGATGGGCAGCAGGCCCCGCTCCAGGAGCGCGGCCTTGAGCGCCGAGGCCGTCGTCGGAGAGATCGGCTCCTTCGTCGAGCGGTCGACGACGAGGTCGAGCGCCCAGAAGACCCCGAGGCCGCGCAGATCGCCGATGATCGGATGACGCTCGGCGAGCGCGCCGAGGCCGGGCCCGAGCACCTCGTCGCCGATCCGGCGGGCGTGCTCGACGATCCCCTCCTCGCTCATCGCCGTGATCGCCGCGACGATCGACGCCATCGCGAGCGGGTGACCGCTGTACGTGAGCCCGCCGGGGAAGACCCGCTCCTCGAACTCGGCGGCGATCCAGCCGGGGATGATCACGCCGCCGACGGGGACGTAGCCGGAGTTGACCCCCTTCGCGAAGGTCACGAGATCGGGCTTCACCCCCTCCGCGTTGAAGACCGGATTCTGCCATGCGAACCAGTCGCCCGTCCGGCCGAAGCCCGCCATGACCTCGTCGGCGATCCAGAGGGCGCCGTACTTGTCGCAGAGCGCCCGGAGGCCCGCGAGGTAGCCGGGCGGCGGCGGCATGACGCCCGCGGTGCCCGGGACCGTCTCGAGGATGATCGCCGCGATCGTCTGCGGACCCTCGCCCTGGATGGTCCGCTCGAGGTGGTGGAGCGCCCGCGCGCATTCCTCCTCGGCCGACGTGGACCAGAACTCGGATCGGTACGGGAACGGACCCCAGAAGTGGGCGTGGCCATGCGCGTACTCGTTCGGATAGCGACGCCAGTCGCCGGTGGCGACGATCGCGGCGCCCGTGTTGCCGTGGTAGCTGCGGTACGCGGAGAGGACCTTGTCGCGACTCGTGACGAGCCGGGCGAGACGGATCGCGTTCTCGTTCGCATCGGCGCCGCCGTTCGTGAAGAAGACCTTCTGATACGGCTCCCCCGCCTTCGCGAGGATGAGGGACGCGGCCTCGGCGCGGGTCGCGTTCGCCTGAGCCGGCGCGACCATCGGGAGGACCGCGGCCTGCTGCTGGATCGCGGCCACGACCCTCGGATGGGTGTGACCGATGTTCATGTTGACGAGCTGGGACGCGAAGTCGAGGTACCGCCGCTCTTCGAAGTCCCACACCTCGCAGCCGTGACCGCCGGCGATCGCGAGCGGCCGCAGCGAGCCCTGGGCGGACCAGGAATGGAAGACATGCGTCGTGTCCGCGGCAGCGACCGAGGCGCTGTCGAGATCGACGCGAGGCGGGCGCTCAGTCACGCGTCCACGCTACTCAGGGCGGCCGGATCACCACGCAGCGCGGCGCGGACCGCGACGACCCGGTCGAAGAACTCCGGCTGCTCGCGGAGGCCCTCCGGGCGCGCGTCCCGGAACGGGATCTCGACCTCGCCGAGCACTGGGCCGGATCCCGGTCGGGGTCCGGCCCCGGGGGCCAGGGCGACGACCCGGTCGGCGAGGAACACCGCCTCATCGACCGAGTCGGTCGCAAGGATGAGGGCGGCGCCGACGCCGACGAGCATCCGCAGGAGGTCGAGCTGCTGCCGCTCCCGGGTGAACGCGTTCAGGCCCGCGAACGGCTCCGCGAGCACGAGAACCCGCGGCCGGGGCGCGAGGGCCGCAGCGATCGCCGCACGGCACCGCTGCGCGGGGCTCAGGGCGCCGACGCGGACCCCGAGGTGGTCGGCGAGCCCCGTCCGCGCCGCCAGGTCGCGTACCCGCTGGCCGCGGCCCGCATAGTCCATGCCTGCGCGCTCGAGCGGATCGGACAGGCTCCGCTCGACCGTCCAGCCCGACCGGAGCGCAGCAGTCCCCGCGACGACGCCGATGTCCGCGGCCGCGAGCGCCTCGGGGACGGTCCGGCCGAAGATCTCGATCTCGCCGGCGCTCGGCCGCTCGGTCCCCGCGAGGAGGCCGAGCACCGCCGCGGCGCTGCTCGCCGGCGACCCGATGATCGCGATGCGCTCGCCGTCGGCGACTTCGAGGTCGAACCCCGTCAGCAGCGTGACCGCCTTGCGCCCTCGGCCCTGCGCGAGCTCGACGCCGGACATCCGGACCGCGGGGATCGCGGCTGGCATTGCTCGCGTCTCGAACCTCACGACTCCTCCCCTCACCGCTGCTCCGACGCTAGCGGGACGACGGCGTCGCCACCAGATGCATGGCGAGGGCCTGACCGCCCTCGCGTCGCGGCGTTCCCGCGCGGGACAGGAGCGGCGTCCTCGCCGCCTACGCTTGGCCGAGTGAACTCCTCGCCTCCCGCGCCGTCGATCGTCGTCCTCGCGGGAGGCGTCGGCGGCGCGAAGTTCGTGCTCGGGGTGCGGGAGGCGGCGCGTCGCCGCTGGGGCGGCGCCGGGGCCCTGACGGTGATCGCGAACACGGGCGACGACGCCTGGGTCTCCGGCGTCCGCATTCAGCCCGACATCGACTCGCTGCTCTACGCGCTCGCCGGCGTGAACGACACGGTGCGCGGCTGGGGCCGCGCCGACGACACGGAGCGGGTGAATGCGGAGCTGGTCGCGTTCGGCGCCGGCTGGCCCTGGTTCACACTCGGGGACCTCGACATCGCGATGGGGCTGGCCCGAGCCGGCTGGCTCCGCGAGGGGCTCCCCGTGTCCGAGATCGTCGCCCGCCTCTCGCGGCGCTGGGACCTCGGCGGCGTGCGGCTGCTGCCGATGACCGATGCGACGGTCGAGACGCAGGTCGTCACGGTCGATGGGACCATGCACTTCCAGGAATGGTGGGTGCGGCATCGTGCCGAGCCGTATCCGCTCCGCTTCGACAACGGCCCGATCGCCTCGGCCGCACCGGCTCCCGGGGTGATCGACGCGATCGCCGCGGCGGACGTCGTGCTCGTCGCCCCGTCGAACCCGATCGTCTCGATCGGCCCGATCCTCGCGGTGCCCGGCATCGCCGAGTCGCTCGCGATCGCGCGCGCTCGTGTCGTCGGCGTCTCGCCCATCATCGGCGGGAACGTGGTGCGCGGCATGGCCGATGCGTGCTTGAAGGCCGTCGGGACGCCGACGGCCGCCGATGCGGTCGGACTCCGCTACGGGGCGCGAGGCCGCTTCGGCGCCTATGACCGGGACGCCCGGCTGGGCCTCCTCGACGCCTGGCTCGTCGCCGAGGAGGACGCGGCGCTCGCCCCGGGCCTTTCGGACGCCGGCCTGCCGACGATCGTGGCGCCGCTATGGATGAGCGACCTGTCGCTGTCGGCGGACCTCGCCGACGCGGCCCTCACCGCAGCAGGGCTGTAGTCCTCGGGCCGAGCCGGCCCGTCCTCCGCAGCGCATCGAGGTGCTCGGCGGTGTCGACGTCGCGGCGAAGGCCCCAGCCGTCCGGCAGGTGGAGCTCGGTGAAGCCGGCGCTCCGGTGCAGCGCCGCCGAGTCGGCGCCGAAGAGCGGATCGATCGGCATGCCCGTGCGTGCCGCGGCGAAGACCGTCCCGGTGCCGTCGGCATCGGGGATGAACGTCCGGGCCGCGGTGCCGGCGAGCGCGAGCGCGTGATCGAGCTCCACCGTGCGCAGCGCCGGCACATCGCCGAGCAGGACGGCGCGCTGCCCGGTCGCGGTCGCCAGTCCGGCGGCGATCGCGGCACGCAATCCGCGCCCGGGATCGCCGACGACCCGGAGCCTGCATCCATCGGGCACCGCCCATGCGGCGGGCCGCTCCCCGACGACGACGATCTCCGCGACCGAAGGGCTCGCGGCGATCGCCGCGAGGGTATCGGCGGCGATCGCGTCGGCGAGGGCTCCGCGATCGACGCCAGGCGCATCGAGTCGCGACTTCGCGGCGGCGCCCGGCTTCACGGGGACCACGACCGTCCACCGCGCACGAGAGGGCGCTTCCGCGGCCGTCTCGCTCCCCGCCGGCCCGAGAAGCGCCCCTTCGCCGAGAGGCGGCGCCGCATCCGCGATCTGCAGGGCCGCGAGGTACCCCGCTCGCCACGCCTCCGCGGCGCCCTGGCGGAAGAGGTCCTCGGAAGCCGGCCGCTGGAGGGCCCGCGCGCCGGGCGCGTCGAGGCCGCGGACGAGGTGCGCGAGCCCGCGGATCACGGCGACCGGCCGGCCCGACGTCTTGCCCTTCGCGAGGTCGGCCGCGGCGGCGAGCTCGTCGCCGAGCGCCGCCACGGTCGCCTCGAGGACGCGCCCGCGCGAATCAGTGGTGCCGCGAAGGTCATCGGCGACGACGACGCCCGCGGCGCCGATCGCGTGATCCGTCTGCCCGATGCGCCAGGCCCGCCCGAGCGTGTCGGAGACGATGACGCCGACGCGCTTGCCGGTCGCCTCGCGCACGACCGAGGCGATTGCGCGCGCGCTCGCGTCCGGATCCTCGGGCAGGAGCAGGACGAAGCCGTCGTCGACGTTCGAGGCATCCACGCCCGCGGCGGCGAGCACGAGTCCCTGCCGGTTCTCGACGATCCGGGTCGAGCCGCCGCTCCAGTCGACGCGCGCCACCTCGCGCACGGCCTCCTGGTCGATCGCCGCCTCGCGGTCGTCCCCGGGGATCAGCCGGCCCTCCGCCTTCGACACGACCTTCGAGGTGACGACGAGGATGTCGCCGTTCTCGGGCCGCGCATTCGTATATGCCGCGACGATCATGGACGCGAGGTCGTCGCCGGGACGGACCTCCGGGATCCCGTCGAGAGCGAGGATCTCGATCCTCACGCCATCCGTCTCCGGAGCGGTCACGCCCGGTCCGAGCGCAGGAAGCGGGCGACGGCCGCTGGGACGTACGGACGGATGTCGCCGCCGAGGGTGTTGACCTGGCGGACGAGGGACGAGGAGACATGCTGGTGCGCGGCGTCCGGGAGGATGAAGATCGTCTCGACCTTCGCGAGATCGCGGTTCACGATCGCCATCGGCGTCTCATACGCGAGGTCCTCGGGGCCGCGGAGTCCCTTGACGATGGTGCCGGCGCCGACCTCGATGCAGTAGTCGGCGAGGAGGCCGACCGACCAGCTCGTCACGGCGATGCGCCCGGCGATCCCCGCCTCGGCGATGGCGTCCTTGATGAGCTGGACGCGGTCCGCGAACGGGATGAGGGCGCTCTTGTTCGGGTTGTGGACGACGAGGACGTGGAGCTCGTCGAAGACGTTCGCTGCTCGCTCGATCACGCTGAGGTGACCGAAGGTGACCGGGTCGAACGATCCGGGGAGGACGGCGATGCGCGGCACGGGTACCAGCGTATTCGGCGCGATGCCATGCGCGGGCAGTGTGTCCGCCGAAGAATCTCAGCCGAAGAGCAGCCGGAAGAACCCGTAGATGATCGCGAAGACGATCCCGAGGGCGATTCCCACGAGTCCGAGGACCGCGCCGAGGATCCCGGTCAGGAAGCCGCGCCGCGAAAGCGCGGCGACGATCCCCAGGATGAGCGCGATGAACGCGATGAGGATCGCCCATCCGGAGGTCGGCGGTATGAAGGCGAGCACGATCGAGACGATCGCGAGCAGCAGCGAGACGACGCCGAGCCCGTTCGAGCGTGGTCGGACAGCGAGATCCGTCATGGGTCCTCCTTCGGTTCGGGTGGGACCGGTCCAGGATGTCCCCTCGGCGGCGCCGCGCGCGAGGGCTTGCGCCGGCGATCCGACTCGGCTCAGACGCCGAAGCGCGCGTCGTTCTCCCGGACGTCCCACACCCGTCGCTCGGCGATCCGTCGGATGAGGTCCGACGGCAGCGGCTTGTCATACGGGAACTGCAGGATGCCCTTCGTCCGGTCCCAGCCGAGCGAGTCGATCTCCTCGTGGAACTCGCTGAGCGTCTTCGTCGTCGGGACGAAGTTCATGTGGTCCTTGAATGCGGAGATCGAGTAGAGGATGCGATTCAGCTCGAATGCGGGCGTCCCCCACTTGATGACCTCAGCGGCGTCCGGCGCGGCCGCCTTCACGATCTCGTAGAGCTCGCGGAACGGCGCGGCGGCCTGCGGAGGCAGCCGCTCAAGGTATTCGGCGACCGATGACGCCTTCGGCATGGGCATGACGATAGTCTCGGGCGAGGCGACCGCATGCGGAAGGGGCCGCGCGAAACCCGCGCGGCCCCATCGCATGCTTCGCCTACTTGGTGGCGACGAAGGCCTGCTGAGCAGCGAGGCCGGGTGTGATCCGGAGCACGCCGGTCGCGCCGTCGGGTACAAGGAGCGCCTTCGAGCCGGTGGCGCTCCCGCCGGCATAGAGCTCGTCGAGGGTGAACTGATCCTTGAGCGCGACGAACGCCTCCGTCCCGTCGATGACCTTGCCGTCGGTCGTGACGAGGTCGACCTGGACGAAGTTCGCGTAGCTCGAGTCCGCACCCGTGTACGTGACGGTGTAGTTGACGACCTCGAAGTGCGATCCGGCCGGCGGCGGGGCATTGAACTCGTTCCCGGCCGCCACGGTCGCGTTGCCGTCGGGGTCGTACGAGTTCACGACGACGGTCCACTGGTCATTGGAGATCGCGCTGCCGAGGGCGAGCGGATTGTCTCGGGTGCCGGCCTGCGACGCTGCAGGGGCGCCGCCGACAGTGGCAGCATCGCTCGGGCCGACGACGCTCGTCGTGCCGCCGACCGCGGCGCTGAGCCCGGCGCTGATCGCCGCGGCTGCATATACGAAGCCCATGATGATCGCGATGATGATCGCAATCGGCGCGACCACGATCGCGGTGATGCTCAGACCCGGCATCTGCTTCTTCACGACGGCGATGATGCCGAGCACGAGCGCCGCGATGCCCGGCAGCCAGGTGATGAGCGTGAGCCCCGGGATGAATGCGGTGACGAGGGCGACGGTCGCGAGTGCGATGGCGACGATGGCGAGCACATTGCTCTTGGGCGCCGTGGGCGGCGTGGCCACCGGCGGCGCGACGGGCGCCGAGGGCGCAGACGAAACGTTCGAGTCGGTCATAAGTGATTTCTCCCCACCTGCATTAGTGCAACCAATTCAGAATGCGGTATATATCAGGCCTTCGCAAGTCGGCGCCGACCCGATGTTGGATCCGTGGCGCAGCGGGAGATGCCGGACGACTGGGCCGCGTACGCCAAGGACCTCGGCGTCGCGCTCCATCGCGAGCGCATCCGTGCCGGACTCACCCAGGAGGAGCTCGCCTACGCGGCCGGCCTGACGCGCTCGCATTACCAGCAGCTGGAGAAGGGACTCTCGCGTCCGGGTCGCGTCGCGAACCCATCGCTCTCCTCCATCGTCGCCCTCAGCGACGTGCTCGGTGTGGCGCTCGAGGAGCTGCTGCCGATGCGCTCGAAGAAGGCGTCGTAAGACGCTCATCGCGGTCCCGAGCTGCGGTGCGTCGCCGCGGTGCCGCGTCACGCCCGCGTAAGGAACTCCTCGGCGGACTCGTCGACGCGCCGGGCGATCGCGGCATCGAGGGCGCGATGCTCGGCGAGGTCGGGATCCGCGGCGATGATCGTGATCGCGTCCTCGCGGGCCGAGGCGATGAGCTCGCCGTCGGTCGCCGCCGAGAGGAGGCGGAGGCGAGAGCGACGGCCCGACTGCGCGGCGCCGAGGACGTCGCCCTCGTGCCGGAGCGCGAGGTCCGCCTCCGCGAGCGCGAAGCCGTCGAGCGTCGCCGCGACAGCATCGACCCGCTCGCGAGCGAGCGTTCCCTCCGGGGCCGCCGTCACGAAGAGCGCGAGCCCCGGCAGGCCTCCCCGACCGACGCGGCCGCGGAGCTGGTGCAGCTGCGAGACGCCGAAGCGATCGGCGTCGAGGATGACCATCGCGGACGCGTTCGGCACGTCGACGCCGACCTCGATGACGGTCGTCGCGACGAGCACGTCGATCTCGCCGCGCGCGAACGCCGACATGACCGCGTCCTTCTCGTCGCCGCCCATCCGGCCGTGGAGCGCCTCGATCCGGCGTCCGGTGAGGAGCGGGCGAATGCGGAGTGCCGCGAGCGTGTCGACGACGGTCGCGAGCGGCTTGGGCTCCTCCGGCGGAACGTTCTGGTCGATTTCCGCGCCGGAACGCCTCGAATCGGCCGCGGAATCGACCAGAACGTGGGAGTCGTCCGGCTCTAGGCCGCCCGGGTCCTCGAGCTCCTTCGCGTCGATCGCCGGCACGACGACGAACGCCTGCCGTCCCTCGACGAGCTCCTCCGAGACCCGGGCCCAGATCCGCCCCTCCCACCCCGGCCGCTCGGCGAGCGGCACGACGAATGACTCGATCGGCGCCCGACCGGCCGGCAGCTCGGCGATCGTCGTCACGTCGAGATCCCCGAAGACGGTCATCGCGACCGTTCTCGGGATCGGGGTCGCGGTGAGGACGAGGGTGTGCGGAGCCGACTCCCCCGCCTTCGCCCGCAGCAGGTCCCGCTGCTCCACGCCGAAGCGGTGCTGCTCGTCGACGACGACGAGCCCCAGGTCGGCGAACGACACCTTCTCGCCGAACAGCGCATGGGTGCCGACGACGAGTAGCGACTGGCCAGACGCCGCGGCGAGGAGCGCGCGCTTCCGGTCGGCGGCGGGCAGCTTGCCCGTGAGCAGGATCGGCCGGATGCGCGCCGCGAGGTCCGGCCCGAGCGCACGGGTCAGCGAGCGGAGGTGCTGCTGCGCGAGGACCTCGGTCGGCGCCAGGAGGACGGACTGCCCGCCCGACTCCGCGACCGTGAGCATCGCGCGGAGTGCGACGAGGGTCTTGCCCGAGCCGACCTCGCCCTGGACGAGCCGGTTCATGGGCCGCTCGGCGGCGAGGTCGGCCGCGATCGCCTCGCCGGCGGCCCGCTGATCGCCCGTCAGCTCGAACGGCAGCGCCGCGTCGAGGCGCTCGAGCAGCGGTCCTGGTCGCCGCGGCACCGCATGCGCCGCTCGACGCCGATCGCGTCGGCGCACGAGCGCCGCCTGGAGCACGAGCGCCTCCTGGTAGCGCAGCGTCTCGCGGGCCGACTGCCAGTCGCGGTCCTCATGGGGCCGATGAATGCGCTCCAGGGCTTCGCGATACGACAGCAGCCCCCGTTCATTCCCGATCCTGGACGGGACGGGGTCATCGAGCGTCGCCGGGACGACGTCGAGCGCGACCTCGACAGCCTTCGCGATCCGCCATGACGGGAGCGAGCCGGTCGCCGGATAGACGGGGATCGGCCACTCGGCGCGCTCGACGGCCGCGACCTCGTCCCCCTCGCCGCCGAATAGTTGGTACTCCGGGTGGGTCAGCTGCGGCGCGCCCTTGTACCGCTGCACCTTGCCCGCGAAGAGGCCCCGCGCCCCGGGCTTGAGCTGGCCCTCGCGCCACGGCTGGTTGAAGAACGTGAGGCTGAGCGTCCCCCGCCCATCGGTGATGATCGCCTCCTGGAGCGAGCCGCGCCGCGCCCGCATGCCGCGGGTGGTGAACGTCCGAACCGTCGCCACGACGGTCACCTCGTCGCCGTCGCGGAGGGCGGCGAGGTCGGTCAGCTCGCCGCGATGCGCGTACCGTCGCGGATAGTGGGCGAGGAGATCGCCGACGGTCTCGTGACCGAACGCCCTCTGGAGCGCCTTCGCGCTCGTGGGCCCGATGACGCGCTCGAGCGGCTGCGCGAGCGGGTCGGGTGGCATGCGACGAGGCTATCCGGGACGGCCGACAGGCATGCCCGCGATCGCCCTCGGGCCTGAAAGGATCGAGGGATGACGAGGATCGTGAGCGGATTCGCCGGCTCGCTCGCGCTCGACGTGCCGAGGTCGGGCACGCGCCCGACGAGCGACCGGGTCCGCGAGGCGATCTTCTCCGCGCTCGAGGCGCGGCTCGAGCTGCG
>Ga0164242_10007076_pt1 | contig 12293 bp, 14 predicted proteins | sample OricomgcompostMG_FD_108783 | JGI IMG/M metagenome (GOLD analysis project Ga0164242, IMG submission 108783) | Miracle-Growth compost microbial communities from Emeryville, California, USA - Original compost - Miracle growth compost (MG) ... | reverse complement strand
TACCTTCCCAGTCCGATTACCGTTGCCGGGCAGCGGTCCAGGCAAATATCATGGAAACCGTGGATCCTGATGTAAGAAGGGCGACAACCGCGTATCAGGGAGAAGCTGGGCAGCCAGCCAGCGGCACAACGCCGACTACGTCGAGTGCGCCAACCCCTATACCCTTACACCAACCACTCCCACTCCAGCTAAGACCCGGATCAACACCCCATCAAAGACCAAGACCCCAGCAAAGCAGACCCCGACTACCGCCCAAGCCAAGCAGACTCCAACCAAAACCCCGGTCAAGACTCATCCTATCTCGAGGACTATTACGAACCATAGTCCCTGTATTTCTTATCTGATTAATATCGCTACACTCGTACAACCATCGGTAGCTGGATGACACCTCCTTAGCGAAGGATCCCTATTGCCAGCAGGCTCGGGAAAAGAAACACATCGGAGAAATTCTCCCTTTCTCTCTCTTTTTCGTTCTAACCAACGCATGTCTACCTACCTCCTACCGGCATGCTACCCTCCTACCAGTATGCTTACCACTTGCCAGCATGCCTGCCATCTCCTGCCGGCGTGCCTACCTCCAGATAGGTTTTGTTTTTTTGCCAGTACGCTAAAAATCAGCGAGCGAAGCGAGTTTTATTTTATCGAGACCGCCCCCAAGAACCTAGCTACTAAGCAGGCCGCCAAAATCCCGACAAAAGCACCTCTGACGACCTCGACCCATAAATCGAGCGCATTGACGCTCCGGCCCCAGGTCGGGGCCGCAGCCTCCCTAGCGGAGGCGCCCGCCGCAGGTCACAAAACTACACCGATATATGTGGCCATACGCGGAAGAGGCCTTGGATAAACTCTCCTAAGAGGAGCCGAGATACCCTGATTCCTGCTCGTAAACCCCCCCCCCCCAAAGAAAAAAAAAATTTCCCAGCTAGACTTAAAGCAACTGGTATTTGTCAGTTTCCTTCCCCAGCGCTGTGTGGCCATCTTTCATGACGGCTCGTCAATGCTAACCCAACCGGAAACACAGAACGCGAGTAGTCCAAATGCCAAGCGCATTGAGAAATCAGCCGCTGAGAATGCTCAGAATATCGACGACGAAGCGGAAAATCCCCGCGAGGGCACACTATCTTCCAACCAGAACACCCCGCTAAAGCGCCAGGCACTCTTCCTAGCGAGAGATGATCATAGCCCCGGCAACATCCCGCCCCTTGGACGCCAGAGGCGTATGCCAACGCTGGGCCCAGCTATAAGCAACAAGCCTGGGCCACTAATGGAGGCAGAGTCCGAGCTGAGACATCCTCAGGAAGGATTAGTCTCGCAGGTAGACATATTGTCCATCGACGGGAGCCCCAGCTGGCTTACTGACGCCATTATCACACCAATCATGCCCATGTTAGTTGCGTCCAGGCCCAATTGGCGAACAGTGCACCCAACCTATCTCGACCAGCCTAAAAATATTATCACCACGGAGCCATCAGCTCAGAACTACCGTCACAGCAGAAATGGAGGAGCCGTCAGGGGCCTAGGGAATCCTACCAAGGGCTACAGGATCCCCACCTCACATATTAAATAGGGGGCCACATCCCTCAGAATTGAGGGAGAACAGTCAACCCACATCTACCACAATCACCTGTCACACATTGCACTCCGCACCAGGGCGCTACAGGTTGATGCCGAGTACGGCATCGAGATCACCTACAGCAGCGCATCAATATTGAGCTGTAGCAACTGTGAGGGTCGCCGCCTCTTGTTTTGTCACCGGGACCGAGTTACCGGGATACGTCGACGCGCCGGCGTGGTCCCAAACCTTCGCGGCCCTTATAGGCGAGGATGCCGGCGACTCTCGGCTCGGCTCGCCTCGTCTCGTACAGTTTCTTGTAGTGCCGCCGGACGAGTGCCGCCATCTTATCGAGGCCTTCAATCTCGGCCGCTCCGGGTCCCGGGGCCAGACGCGAGTTTTTGGGCCCCGGGACGTTTGTCGAGCGGCGGGAGGGTGAGATGAGACCTTTCAAGCTAATAACAAAGATCGTCTCGACCACATTCAACATGTGCGCCGGTTTCTCCGCAATCGGTTAGCGCATCTAAACTTCGCACAACATAGGATTTCAATCATGTTGGAGGGATTCGATCTCGACAACGTTGTCGAGAAACTGGATGCAGTGGACGCCGAGTACACCGCCGCAATCTGGTCTCTAGAGGAGAAGTTTGGGGCAGTCTTGACGGAATGATCCGGGGTGGCTCTTAATCGAGCTTAAGATGCCAATTATTCCTATTCGGATGGGATTGAATACTTTGCTGATGCCGAGAGGATGGGTGGACAGGATTCATACTTCGTAGAGACAGCATATTCCGTGGTCTCGCTAGACACTTGTAATGATATTCCTGTTCTACGCCCAAACCATGCCCGTGCCACCTCTTGTTTAGTTGACTTATGCCTTGATAGGGAGCGGGAAGCTGCAAGGAGGTGTAGCGCCATATTTCCGGGTGTAAGTCTGTAGGTAGTCATGTAGAGGACTGGCTGGTAGCAGGGTGAACACCTCCTGTTGCACCCCGAGCAGTCCAATTTAGTAGTGTGGCAAAATCGCGCTTACGAAGCGACGCTGGCCGGGCTCCCAAGCAATGATGGGAGAGGAGTGCATGAGATATGTGTGAGCTTTCGCGAACTTGAGGCGGCGCGGCGGGTCGGGGCTGAGGGCGGGGTGGGCTGCCACCAATTCACGTTGCGCCGGTTGTGTCGGGCGTGTCGCCTTTGACCATGAGGTCGACGCGAAGCGGAGAGTCGGTAGAAAACATCCCAGACCTAAAGTAAGGGAAAAGAAACCAAGGTTAGTGGCAACTCTTGTAGTGAGGATTTGGCTAAGGAGAAAGAGAACGAGGAAAGAAAATGGTGGAAAAGTTGGAATGATGGCTTACCTTTGTTTGGTTGTTGCGGTTGGCCGGAAGGGCTGGGTTCGGGACCCAGTTCGTTCCCTATTGAGGCCGAACGCCTCGCAAAACTCGTCGAGGGCAGCTATCATTGTAGTTTTGTCGGCATCGAGCAGGGCGTATTTCAGTTCCATCATGCTCATCTCCTGGGCTGGAGTATAGGAAGGCCGCGGGAAATACTTCTGCTGATCCATGCTTGTCGAGTCCACCAGGTCATCAGACAGAGAAGCTAGAACCTTCTTACCTCTCTCGATCATTTCTTAGTATTGGCAATTTGGTCCATCTGTGATTTGAGCAGGTTCTCCAGAGTCATCTGGTGCTCACAGGCCTCCAGAAGGGTATCTCGGATTGATGTAGGTTATGGGTCTTTCTTATGGGCAGTGCCGGCCTTTGCCTTTCTGTGCCTTTTACCCATTGTGGTGACGGCGGAGTCTTCTGCGACGCGGATTTATCTAGGTAGGTATCTAGGTTAGGTAGGTACCCAGGTAGGTAGGGGTAGGCAGGTCAGAAGCGCTTACTTGTATCTTGCCCACTCTGGACGTGGCAGGCGAATATCCTTGCACGGGGCGGGTGAATATTTTTAAGATGCGCGGGATAAGGTAGGTACCTAGATATCGGAGAAGATTCTGCGATGTGGAGGTATCCGGGTACCCGGCGATATTGATCGGGCGAAGCGGGGAGTCGTCGGGTTGGCGGTTGTAGCTGGAGTGGTGATGAGGTTTCAAGGGAACGGGGGGTGAGAATGGTATTAGGGGTGAAACTTGAATGGCCTCCTTGCAATTGTGGGCCGGAAGGGCAAGTCAAATCTGGAGAGACATTCTCGGCACCGCCTCGCGTGTTGTACAGCGAATGGTTCTTGAGGCATTCCTTGGTCTGTTTAGGCGGCTTTCCGGACAGGCCTGTGGACAAGTATGCGCCTGCCATTTTAAACGTACGGAGGGTCTTGATTCTAACATCTATTGGCGAACCCCCCATGGTTTCTCGACCCGGGCTCAGTCCCTACGCTCGAGAACATCCTCGACTTGTGCGTTGTGCGGTCACCTGTTGGCCGTCGCACAAAGTCGAGCAACCGGACACGCAAATCAGTGCAGAGATCCCTTTCCGACGGCATCCTGTGTGTTTGGATTTACGATCCCCACCTCCGGTCGCATCACGGGGGATATCTGTTGTGTAGCTTGCCTACCTACTTACCTAGGTAGGTACCTAGGTAGGTAGGTAGGTAGGCACCATGCAGTACACGCACAGAAAGAAGAATATCAGTTGGTAGACTCTCCTGCTTTCCATTCAAACTGCATGTGCTTTAGGTGGCATGTACGTGGGTGCATAGACAAGGTAATTAACTCAGCAGCAAGAGTGAAGCAAGGTCTGGAGGCCTCAGCTGAGCGGGAAGGATTGCGAAGCTGCAGGCACACCGCTAGGCAGAAGTTGTGGTGGTCAAGGCTCGGCCACGAGGAACCAACTTAACCCGACCGAAAGTCGATGAGGTTGAGTTCGATTTCGATTTCGATTTCGCGAAGAGGTTCTCAATCGTAGAATGTTCGCCCTAGCAGCTAAAACCCATCGACCAACGCCAAGACTTTCAGCGCGAGGCATCCATCTAATTACCGGACCCCGCTCTCCTCCTATCACCTGCCGGAGCATCTTCTCTCCCAGTCATGTCGTCGTCCCAGTCAATCGAGAGCAGGATCAGGGAGGCCGCGGCGAGCAACAAGGCGCTGCTTAAGGCACTCGCGGACACTGACCACGCCATACCGGCATTGGAGCAACAGAAGCGCTACATCGTAGATTTGCAGAATGAATGCTCTAGCGTCCAGAAGCGTGTTGCCGAGCTGGACAAGAAGCGGAAGAAGGAACTCAAGGAGCACGCAACCTACCGCGATTCAGTTATGAGGCGTTTTGCGTTCAAGGTCAGCGGAAAGAAGGAGGTGTTTGAACAGCGCGCCTCCAAGGAGGAGCGAGAGTACTTTGAGGTCTTGCAACAAGAGCACCAGGCCAAGGAGATGCAGAAGAGTGTCGACGCTATGCTCGAGCAGGCGATGCAGGTGAAGGAATCCCTGGAGCGAGACGTTTCGCTGCACAAGCGGGCGCAGCTGAACCTCGACAGCCTGTACGACGCCATCTTCCAGGGCCCATCCCCTGGTTTCCCAGAGGAGGACGAACGGGAAAGAATCTCTGGCCAGACGCTGCAAAATTACCACGACGCCCGCGTAAGGTTTGAGAGTGAGGACCAAGCGGTAAAGCTACTCACCGACGCGCAGACGACGATGCGCAATGCCCAAAACTCAATGCAGGAAGCCCTAAGTCATTCGAGAATGGATATGTTCGGCGGCGGCACCCTCAGCGACATGATGGAGCGGGACGCCCTCTCCAGAGCCACCATTCACCTTTCTTCCGCCTCGATGTTGGTCATGCAAGCGCAGCGCTTATCCCCAGCGGTAAGAAATCTGCGACAAGTCAACATTGCCCAGGGATCTCTGATGAGCGATGTGTTCTTCGACAATATCTGGACTGATATGGCGTTCCATGAGAAGATCAAAGCGTCGAACGCGGAAGTCGCGAGATGCGCCGCTGAGTTGGATAGGGATGCCTTGGACGCCCGTAGCAGGCGTAGCAGGCTTCTAGAGGAGCTTCATCAACAGGAGAAGAGGCTCGAGGCCGACCGGGTAGCCCTTCAACAAGCTAGGGAAGCTGCCTTCGCGAGGGTAACCGGAGGCACTGTCGTGTAAATCGGTCAAGTCCAGGTTTCCATGGAAATGGGCTCTTTTCAGCAAACACATGTTCGGATTCGATGACCCTTTGTACCATCTTTGTTTCTGGGAGTCACGGAGGGTGTTAGTTGCTATAGGTGTCAGTTTTAGGAGGGGTGAATCAATACTCCTGTCGAGTCATTCTCGCCATCCAATGCCGCATTGTCGATGCCTTCATTTCCAGGACATGTATAAGCGGATCCCTGACGACTAATGCACCATATTCCTACCTATCCTCTCCCTTCTCCTTCCTTGACAGAATTGTCAGGTTCCCCAGAGAAAACTTTGCAGACAAAGGACCTGCTGGTTTTCCATCCTCCTCCCAGTCCCGTCCTTTACTCCGAACTGAACGGCATCCCCATCTTCAATTTCCATCTTCGGATATACTAGCAAAGTAAGTACTCCTTGAAAAAAAATTCTGGCTCGCGCGCGGCGTCCGCCGCTTCGACTGCCCTCTCGAAGTTTCCTAATCGCCGGTCTGTTGCTAATGCCAAAAAAACTAGTCGTCGAAGAAAAATATCACCAAAACTCAGCACCCCGGTCTCCTATCAATGGATTCCCAACGAGTCTTGCCAGGGCCACCTGCCGACCCCATCCGGCGCCTGTTTTGGACCCTGGGAGACCCAGCAGCTCATCACCGGAGCTCCAACTACGACGAGAGGCGTGCGGTGTTTATGAAGGCTCTGGGTGATTATGTTGAGCTCGTCCCGCAGGCCTCGTTTGTCTTGAGCCGTCCCGCGGAGTTCTATTTCCACGCTGCCAAGAAAGCACTGGCTGACCCAGATCATGTTGCGGACCACTTCATTGAAATCCTAGCTAGTGCTGGGAAACGCTTCCACGTGGGAGACTCATCTTTCGCCTGGCAGAGCACCGGGAAGGGCCCAGACGATGGCCATCCCGGTCCTCGCAACCTCGAAGCTCGCTGGCACCGATTCGCCGAGTGGACCACTCAAGGCCGACGAGACGGGTACAAAGATGAGGCTCTAGCTAGCGACATTGAACCGGATGCCAGAAAGGACAGGATCTACGAAGACGAATTGGAGGAGTATGCCAGCATCCCGATCGAACTCGCTTGCGGTTTCTGTGGGAAGGCAGATGCCACCGACAATTGCTCCGAGTGCGATATTTCGGATGACGGTGCCCTCGTCGAGACTACGTACTGTAACGAGGACTGTCGTGTGAAGCACCTAGATGATCACGAGGCCCATTGCCGTTCGCAGATGGATCTTTACCGGTACATGGCCATTGTCCACAAGATCATCCAGCACCTTCTCGCCAAGTCTTACTCTCGGCCAGTCAGCACGGTGAAGGGAAACAGGCAGTGTCTCCGGATCCTTGGCTACGCCATCGTCGGCGACCGATGGACCCGCGCAGTTACTCCTACTAGCGACTCCGGCGGCGGTGATAGAGATCCGATTGACAACCTTGGTGCCGGTCCGTACTTGAGTAGTCGCAACCACCAAAACGACACACTGAAGCTATCTCAAGAACTCGAGAGAAGGCGTGATGAGATTACCCGTACCCTCGACGATCCACGAGCATTCGTCGGCGGCCTCGTTATCGGACGATTCAGGTCCTCGGCCGTGCGTACTCGACGTGAGAAGACCTTGACAGCTCCTGGTTTGTCGCCAAGTCCGGACCCGGCTACGGCCCTCGGGGAGCGCCTCAAGAAGCACATCCTAGATTGCCGTTGGCCTGAGGGGACGACAGGGGGTTCATCAGAGATGGGTGTGTCGCGCTTTGAGAGACAGGAGATACGCGATCAAATTATCAAGCGAAACACCCTTGATAAGGTCACCGATGCCCAGAAGAAGATCTTCCAGATGGACTGCACCGCGGCCGTTCTCTACGGAGCGAGCAAAGAGGCCCTGATCCTAGCAATGCCGCTTCTTCGCGAGTTCTTGATTCGTTAGTACCACCCCCTTTACCTTGTGCGTAGTGAGACCACACTAACAAAGAGTTAGCTCTCTGTGACAAAGTGGAGGTGGTGGCCATCGTGCCCAAGAACGCTCGCGTCGCGGTTACGTGGTGTGGACGGCAATCGACCCCTATCCACATTAGTGGCAACGAGGGCGAGACCGAGGAGGGCATTGATCAGCCAGTCGATACCGTCCGAAACAACATGTCCTTTGACCACCATGTTCTACGGGCCACATTGAAGACCGGTCAGCAGTTTGCGATTGACTTTACGGGTGGTCAATACGGTTGGCAGCAGTACCTATGCCCGTGGGGGCTATACGAAACCTTCCGTATCCACCAGATCATTTCCGTCGAGGACCTTGTGGTGCGAGTAGATGAGAGTCATCCCAAGGATGCCACTACCAGGGAGGGGATCGCCCATGCACTTCGCTCCCAGATCATGCGCAGCGTCATGGACGCGATCAAGGATGTCATCCCGGAAGTCAAGAATACCGCCCGGTATTCCGAGCGCGACTTCAAACCTACGGTTAAGGCCCTCTACGAGCTAGTCAAGAAAACCATCCAGCAGGCAAAAGACAACTTCAAAGAAGAGGGCCTCTTCCGACTCTTCCTCGACGACGAGTTCCGAGTCCAAATGACGACCACGTCCGCGCAGGTCTCCAAGTATCGCAACGTCTGGCTCAATGCCGAAGATGTGGATTTCACGAGCCAGCAGTACGGCTCCATGCTACGCGTGTGGAAGCGCAAACTCGGCGACCCGCGACCGTCCACCCCCTTTTTCGCGCCGGCTCCTCCCCTGGATGCCTACGCCGTCGCCGAGTTGTTCGACTGGAACGACCACACCTGGTTTGGTCACTGCCCCAGAGGCCCAATGTACTCCTTGCAGAGGGCTCCCCGCGAGCCTTTCGAATTCCAGATGGGAGATTTCATCATGGGTGATGACTTTGACCAATTTACCGACTTGGACACGGAGCACGAGTTTGGCGGGCTCGAGCAGCTGATAGGTGCTGAGCTCCTACCCTGGGCAGATTTGGGCGATTTGTTGTTCTAACCAAAGGAAAGATGCCTGACGTCTTTTTCTCGCCGTTCTGGTCGGGGGCTTAGGAGACGTAAGGAGTGCTAAAACGGTTCATTTCTGGGGGTTCGGACTCTGGCTAAGTGTATGATAATGCAATCCCAACCCAATACACAAACTTATCTATAACATGACTTTTCGCCTGCTCCTAAATTCAAACTTAATGGTATCGAAGAAGATGGGAGGAAAGATGGGCGAGCTAGGCAGGTTCCTCGGTTTAAACTCCCAATTCGTTGATATCGGCCCGCATGATCGCAGCCGCCGTAATCGAGCTGCAGCCACTACATCTCGCTCACTGGTCGCCACTCTCTCTACCGCCGCTGTCCCTCCTGCCATAATCTTCGTCCCCGCTGGCTCCGTTGCCGTTGTCTCGATTGCTGTCGTCTCTCTCTTCGAGGTTGGAGGAAGCCTGATCACAATACAACGTCCCCCCTTCCACGGAACCTTGATCTTGACTGATCTCCAAATAACCTTGGTTTCTTTGAGGGAGCGAGAATCTGGCATATTTCTTCCCACCTCCGTGACGGCGACATTACCGAGGCCAGCGGAACCGATAGGAATTTTCGAGTCGGGTTCTATGGAGGAATAGATCTGTGTCGACTGCCCATTTCGGGACTTGGAGACTGAGCGTGCAGGGGTTGTTGGCGGCGAAGGCGGCGGCGTGGGAATGCTTCGGTGAACAAGGGGTCGATGCTTTGTTACTTCCGTATCTGTCTGGGTGGCAATGGAACGGTAATCATGTCGAGTACCTGCTGGCGCTTCGCTTGGCTTATCCCGAGGTCCGATGGCAGTGTCTGCCAGAGTTGACCCTGAGTTGCATGGTGACATCATTGCATTTTCTGGACGGAACGTTACCGGGGCAATTCGGTAACTAGTGAAGTCTCTTGTATGCTTTGGAGAATTAGAGGCAATTTTGGAGAATGGATGCTTCAAGCCGGACGTATCGTCCAACTTATGCTCCGTGTAAAGTCGATAGTAGGTTGGGGGGGGCGCAGCTCTGCGGGGTGTAGTTTCACGATGTTCAGGGCGTCCATACCTAAAATAGCCATGTGGCTGATCAACTCAAACAGCCAAGTAAGCCCTCATTCTCAAATAATGTACAGCTCCGGCAAAGCAGTGGGAACGCGACACGGATAATAGCCGCGCGCGTCCAATGAGGGAGAAATTGTTTCTGAGGGAAGCAATTGAGGGCGAAGGATCTTTAACAGCTTCACTCGCGCTGGCCAAATCTGAAATCCAACCTTCTTATTGGTTGAGTCTGAACTACATGGCCGCTTTTGGCAACCACGGGGTAGCTTGCGGCCCTGGCTGCGGCCGGGCAGTCGGGGGGCGGGCCAGTTTGCCTCAGTTCGGTACTACCGGGGACCTAAGTGGGCAAGCACGTTGTCCGAAGTATTTCGGAATGCCTCCAATTAAGTTACTCATTAACATGATATCTGCGAATTGTAAGGCAAATTTGCTCCCGCAATGCTCCCTTTGGCATGTTTGCGCAATCTATTGACCTGGACGCCACCATCCCCGTCGCCATGGCTCTGCATGTACTCCTTGCTTGTTCCAAATCAGTCCCCCATCGATGCCCTTGATTATTTCCCGGAAGACCGGAGGCATAACTGTCGACTTCCCAAACCAGGACTTGGGAATGCATCGCAATATGTTTCGTCCATTACATCTCTCCAATTCTCCTTCGGACACCGTCTGCTCAGGCCCCTATCGTGCCTTGTGCCCCCCGAACGCCTAAATACCGTGCTTAAGCAGATAGTAGTTTGAGATAACCTTGAACCAGCGCCCGTCTTGAAGACACTTGAACACCAAACCCTCGTCCGGGTGCGTGCTCGCGCGGGCGAGCAGGTCTTCGTGGTGGCGGGCAATGTCTGGGAGGGCGTGATATCCCAGAACTCCAACGTGCTCGAGTCTCTGGGAAGCGGCAAAGCTCTCAACCTCGAGGGGGCACCACCGCTCCTGCTTGTCGATATCGAATACGGAGAACACCAGGAACTCGTGCTCGCCCTCGGGGTACTCGTGGCGGTTCTTCTGGATTGTGGATCCGACTAACTCGCCCTGGATGGCGATGTTCTTCCCTAGGGCGGCCAGCTTGGAAGGAATGCCGTAGTGGATGGCTGCCTGCCAGGGGATACTATCGAGCGCGTGTTTCAAATCGCTGTTGTTGGTGCATACCCCAAAGCGGCCGTTGTCGTGCACTACGTGGGCCGATGAAGCAGCGTCGCCGGGGAGGTCAGGGAGGGACTTGTAGTAAGGGGAGTCCTTGCGGACGAAGTAGCAGGTAACTGTGCAACCATCCATCTTGACAGTTTCCTGGTAGACCAACTTCTTATACTTGGGCTTAGTGAAGAAGTTGGGGCAATTCTGCACACGAACGGAAGAGCAGTTGCCAATGAAAACGGGGAACGATCCGAGATTGGCCTGGGCTTTCTTCCCGGTAGGCAGCTGCCATTTCTTTACTCCAAGCTTCTCAGCAAAGTCGGTGTTCCCATGGTCCTCGATCGGGAGGCGGGTCAATTCGTCCATGATTTCCGGGAAGTCGCGCAAGTGAAAGATGGCCCCCTGGGAAATTTGGGCGCTGACCATTGTGGTCAACACACGGTGGCCTTGCGTTCCGTCATATTTTGTTGAATTCCCAGGCATCCGGAGACGGGCATCGCTAGCCGGGAGGAACGAGTCAATCTCGCAGAACAGGACCTGCTCCTCAACAGCAAAGCCCAGCTGTCGTGAGACCACAATCTGCCAGCCGTCGATAGTTACGACATTGAGGTTTGCCGACTGTGTGTGGCGGACAATGGTGTCAATTCGGCGGACAGTAACAAGCTTCCTCTCAGACACATCATGGGTTGGAGCCGGGATAATGTTAACCTTGCCAGCACCAATTTTCCTCTTGCCCCTAAAGAAGTTTGATCAGCAGGAAAGAATCTATGGTAGGAGACTCGAGGGGTAAGTTAGCCTAGTGACATACAATCTTGGGCGCGGTTTGCTGTTGGCAGACTCGATCTTCAAGGGAGGCGTCATGGGTTGCCGGTGATAGACTGCCTGGAAGATCTCGCTCACAGTCTTGTCTGGAATTCGTGGAGTCATGTTCTAGGCTTATAGCAAGGCGCTGTCGGGTTAAGATGAAGAGATGATTGTGTCGGAGTAAATTGTGCTAGGAATCTAGGAGTGGAGCGATAAAAGGCCAAAGTAAGCGACGCGAGAGCCGGGAGCTGAGGAGGGAATAGAGATATGCTGCAAGCTCTGAACGTAGAAGGACAAGTCTTCCCGGATGAAGCACGACTAAGAATTCCTAGAAGGAATTAACCAGACTAGGAAAGTGCAGGCAGATAAAAGCGAATCTGGAAACTAGATGCCCAGGAAAGGCTCCAAGAGCCCTGTAATTCGTTAGAGATGTGATAATTAGGGAGCGGAAGATAAGGATGTGTTAGGATGAGCGGATATAAATTCTAGGAACGGAGAATGCAAGGACGTCGAGAATTTATACCTGTGTAGTAGTTGGGTCTTCCGGCCGGTAGAGGTGAGGTGAAGATTGGCTGAGGGTAAGTCCTGACAAAAGCAAAGAGCTAGATGATATCGAGAGGACAAAGGGCACGCCACCGCAAGATCTAGATGTGGAAGGCAATACCAGG
>Ga0164242_10007075_pt1 | contig 12294 bp, 7 predicted proteins | sample OricomgcompostMG_FD_108783 | JGI IMG/M metagenome (GOLD analysis project Ga0164242, IMG submission 108783) | Miracle-Growth compost microbial communities from Emeryville, California, USA - Original compost - Miracle growth compost (MG) ... | reverse complement strand
CTAGTCGTAATTATTACCGTACCTGACTGAAGCACCAATTCGAGAATCTGGTCGTGGTTTGGTTGGGAACATAACATATCACATATCGCATCCCAGGACACCACATTGGCCATTGGCTTGGCGGCGGGCGGCGGGCGGCGGTTCTACGACATGCCATTCGTCCGTCTTAAACGAAACGGCAACCTACCTCGAAGGGATGGGACAGAGAGCGTTTGCTTACATACTGTTGTCGTGAATTACTCTGGTCTGTTTGTTTACGGCAGTTTGTGGCCTGGCAACATACCTACCCAGGTACCTACCTATCTGTTCCTAGGTACCTATCTCGAGACATACGTACAGCCCAAGTGAGGGAGGAATTCGGAGTAGTGTGAATAAGTTCTCAATTGCCAGACACCAAGAGCCGCTCTCCTCCAGTGGCTCCCCAAGGGACGGGTAGGTGCGAGTACTACCTAACCCCAAGCAGGTTTCGATAACAAAGAAAGAAGCGCCCTGGCTGCATTACCAGGATGCACCCGCACTCCAAGCTGGACTCTGAACCGGGATGGCTCGTGCCGATGCCGTTGCGGCGAGATATAAAAGAGAAAACTCCACCGCCGCGCGCAATGAAGAGCCTATCGTGGTGGTTTCGTGGCAGAGCTGCTTGAGTCAACATCTCTGCTAGGCCATTGCTAAAAAGTGTTGATTGCGAGGTGCCTTGGGTTGAGTCATGTGCTTGTCGAGGTAGGTGCCATACCTACCACGCCTATTGTGGACGCCTATTGTGGACGAGATATCCGCCTGGCCCTCCCAACCTACTGTCTGGTACCTCCCTACTTTATTGTAAACCAGAAGTACCCCACTACCTCCACGAAGTGTCTATTGTCCTATTCAACACCTGGGTTTTCGCCAGCAAAAGAGGAAAATAAGACAATTAAGAACAACAAGGCGAAATACAACAATATATTGACACATGTCTACCTAACTACTCCGTCCCTTCGCCACCAAGCCACCGTCATTTTCGTCTCGCATCGTCTCAGCCTCCATTTCAATCTCATCCCACCACGAGAACCTCCCAGCTTGACTTATTTTACCATCTCGAACATCATCTCCAAATCTTCGATTACCCTCATCAGCTTTGGTTGAGCTATCATATCGATCAGTCACATCAGTCCTGGGCCAGCAGCTTGTCTTTCTGCCTTGGTGCGCCCAATTGAATTAAACCACTTGGGCACAGCTGGAGTTGGCTTCTTTGTCAAATCACCTCCCGGCATTACCCAACAAGGTCGAACGTCTCAATCCGAAGAATACCCACTGCCTTCATATCAACGGGCATCAGTCAACACATCTACCATTGCGCCCATTCCTCATACCCTCTCTCGTCATCTTCCTCTTGTTACCTCTTCTTACAAGTTGTTTTACCATTTCCCCTGACTCCTTCCGCTCAATGCCGAAATCTCGCTCGTCTAAGTCCCTGTCGACCAGCTCTGCTGGTCAGGGGTCGCGTAGAACCTCCATGACTCCGTCTACCGAGGTCCAAGATTACATTGAGGTCATTGATGACTCGGAGGACAACGATATCAAAATGGTATGTATGCAACCCCACCAGCCTGCACAAACGCAAACCCGCTGCTTGGACCCTCTACCAGTAGCGTCTTTCAAGCTCGCATCATTCGAATCGTGTCTAACATTCAATTGGTAGTCTGGGGCCAAGCAGCAATTTACCGGAGCACTCAAGGCAGAGCCTGGCACCTCGACTCCTGTCCGGGAACTCGCGGCCGTCTCTGGCGTTGAAGGGCGTGGTAACCGTACCATAGGGCCAGGCGCTCGGTGGCTAAGAACACCTTTATCCAACACAAAGGCCCAGGAACTGACACCCTCCTCATCGGCTTACTCTCCCGAGGAGTCAAGGAAGCGAGTTGCCTCCACCCCGACAGGATGTCCCCCCACTAAAAGGGTCAAGACAAGCCCTCTTCATCCCCCAACCGATTCCGATATCCAGCTGAGATCTGGGAAATTGTTATCGAGCCCCGCCTCCGATATTTCCCTCGTCAACGCGGATAAGCACAGCCCGGTAAATGACGAAGCGGGTTTGCGACTGAAGTTTGACGTTGAGCAGGCCCAAGAAGCCAAGGATCTCCAGGTCAACGCTCTCGTCCAGGAGGTCCAGCAGCTCAAGGCCAACGCTCTCATCAAGGAGGATAGTATTCGAAAGGAACTTGCGGTCATTTCCGCCAAGGTCGTGGCCCTGCAGGAGGACAAGGACCGGCTGACGGCCGAGTGCAATGCCGCCAAGGAGCAACTAGGTGAGGCGCTGGCCGAAACGGCTAATAAATCCGAGACACTGAAGACCATGGCTGTTGAGAAGGTTGACCTAGAGAGGAAGGTTGCGGACCTGCAGACGAGCCTGCAGCTCGCCCAAGACTCGGAGCAGTCATTCAAGAAGACAGCCAGGGCCCGCTCCAAGGAGATTTCTCGGCTGCGAATGGAGCAGCAGCGTGCTGTCTTCATCATTAACCGGCACCCGAACCTCGCCGTCAGCAACGACTCCAGGAAGATCCTGGAGAGTGTCACCTACCTCCTTGAACAGTACGACGACCTCGAGGGCGATTACGACCAACTCAAGGACGATCGCGACGTCATGTCAAACGCTCTCGTATCAGCAGCAGTGCAGGCCAACAAGGTCCCGGAGCTAGAGGCGAAGGCATCACAGCTGGAGTCCACCAACACCCAGCTGGAGTCCGCCAACGTCCAGCTAGAGTCGGCCCGCGAGACAGTCGCAACCCTCGAGGGAAATCTGGAGTCCGCCGAGAGGGCGGCCGCTGAGGTACCGAGGTTACGCGAGATGGTCGCGAAGCTGGAGGGAGAGCGGGATAAGTACATGCACAAGGTCTCCTCCATCCGAGACATCTTGGGGAGGCTAGGTTCCTTCCCTGGCGCACGCCGCGACGAGGGCCCCACCGAAGGGGGCGATGCTGCCACGGAAGTCGCGATAAAGAGGGAGCCTTAGGGAATGAACCGAGGGGACCACAATCCCCTGAGGTAACTTGTGGAGGGGCTCCTGCTGGGTAAATTCCTTTTTTGCTTTCCTTGCGCAGCCATTTCAGGCATCTGTAATGTTAGACATGGGCCATCCGGCTCCATTGCTTCGGAGTTTGGCACACATCGATACGTTGATACCCTTCAGAGACACGGAGTCGCACCCCACTATTGCAACACGTGAATGGAGAGACGATATCGGAGATGATAGATATACGGAGAGGGCTCTGTACTGAGAGAAAGTTACAAGGCTCATCAAGACGAGGTAGCTTCAGAAGAAATGTTCATAAAAAAGGAGCATGTCACATGCCCAGCTTGGAGGGTAGACCGCATCCCCCAGGGTAGACCGCATCCCCCGTGCGGTCCTCCATCGCAGCTGAGGCACCCTCCGGAGGTAGGTTGTATAGAGTTTCACTCTGTGGTGACTATCTCGGCTGGCCATATATTTCCGCCACTGGAAGGTAGCTATCAGAATAGATATTTTGGGGGTTGAACTGGACGGCTCTTCCGGCACCGGTCGCCTTGCAGCTGTTATTCAAGCGCAGTCAACAGCGTATGGACAATGACATGCAAAATTGCTTCGTAACGAGATTTGGTTATCTTTGTGGATTTGATCAGTTTGCCAGCCTTCCTCGGCTCGTCACTGTCATGTACATATCAATTCTCGAACAGTCTGTCGGCCTCTGCGAGGCAAGACAGGTGCCCATATTGCAGTAACGATGTCGGTCTTTACATGGAAAATTACTTTTCGGAGATGTGTGTCAACTTTATCCTCCACGCATCAGAACCAGCAATGGGGTGTCGGCTTACATGCCTTGCGTGAGGCTAGGTTTTGACATCTTGCCTTGATGAGGGGCGTTTCTCGCGGTATTGGGGGGGCTGCCACCTTAGTGGGCTGATCAAGATCCATGACAAAGGGCGGCTTGCCATTCTCGACTGGCTCACACAAATCGATTTTACCTCTCAACTGCAGGATTTCATTTCTCGTCGACAAGAAGGAACCGGCCAATAGCTTCTAGGCTCCCCTAAGTTTCAGACATGGTTACAGGCCAAAGAACAGACCCTCTTCTGCCCGGGAATTCTGGGAGCCGGAATGCCTATGCTAGCATCGACTTTAAACGATGCTTGCTACCTAAGTACAGGGTCCTACACACCGATGGTGGTAATCTAGGCACGAGGGTGAAGAAAGCCTGGAAGATAGTTACATTTGAGCCAGAGGACGTCAGGGAGTTTCGAGATTGGAGTACGTCCAATGCCAGCCTACTCAATACGTATATCGCATGCATATATGGTTATTTATTAATTAATTACTTCCTTCCACGTGGGTGTTTTATGACTAACTTGGTGCAGGCAAGCGGTGACTAGCAGTGGAAATTGTCAATGTTCTTTTCTAGAATACGGATGTCCGAATGTAAGCCGTTTGAAGGATGGCGGCTCGACTTCAGTTGCCCACTTTTACACTGTGAACACTTGATTCGCCCCTTTTCTCGTACAGACCAGCGGCTAGCTGTCAGTTCTGTCCTTCACAGGAAGCCTGCTTCCCTGACTTCCCGCTCCAGTTCCATCACATCCCAGGAGCAAAACGTTGCCTGCATAACGGATCTCAGTACACTGCTCCTTAGCCGCCGTAGTTGCGCCTGGCGGTAGTGGTGGTAGCGGCACTGCATACATCCCCTGTCTCGTTCCTTGTTGCCTGCCGCGGCTGTGCATTGTCCCGTGCCTCCAGCCAGGGGTTACCCAGCTCTTCCAGCCTTGCCGTTAAGGGTGCTCGCATACACTGTGCGTCCCACCTTTCCTCACGTTCTAGATGAGAGTCATCCTTTTCATTTCTTTTCCCTCGTCGTCCTCGCAGCTGTCGGGAACGACCGCTTGGATAATTCGCAGGAGCTTTGAGCCTAGCCCGCGTTGCTGAGGCAGCTCACCTGGATAGTACCGGCTAGAATCAAACGAAGCGAGCGAATGGCCATCGCCAGATATCTCATCCAGCTGGGCAGTAAGGCGTCTGCGTGCCGCGTCGAACAGAAGTCTTCCGGGATCCTTATCAAGAACCTTCTCGAAACCGAAGATGACATCACGTCTGTCGGCTAGGTCGGCCCGCCGCAGCTGGCGTGAGTCGTCGGCCTCAGCAGAAACAACATGAATAAAGGAGCGCGCGAAACTGGCAACATGAGGGAAAGGTCCACGGTTGACGATGTACTCGAGCCTCCAGTCGACCGAGTACTCATGGGTGACGACTGGGCCGACACTAAAGTTCATCCCCCTCTCCTCCTAGTTCTCCTCTGAGGCCGACTGTTCTGGCTCTACAAAGACTTCCAATTTTAGGGAATGTCAGCTGAAAGAAACTGTCACCCCAGTCGGCCAGTGTACGGGCCAGCTGTTCCTTCCGCGACAAAGACCACTTCTCGATGACGTTATAGTAGGGCTCTCCGGCCATCCTTTCCATAACCATCCACTCGTAGCCGACGGGATTGGACGCATCAGAGTTGTACATGAAGATGGCGGGTGCGGGGATTGCTGTATGACGGCGCACAAACTCGATCGTCGCAGCCTCCGCTTCCATCTTGAGGCATGGGAATACGGGTAGGGCAACACGGACAATGTACTCTTGGACAGCTCCGGAATTGGCGGGGTGGCATTTGCAGCGGTGTAGTAGGTAGACTCGATTCCAGGTGCCTTGGGCAAAGAAGGAGGGAGAAAATTCGGGGCAGCAGCCTCCTGGAAGTCGATGCACATGCGGCAGGAGGCCCACACGTAACTTTCTTCCAAGCGATATCTCGTCCTCCAGCCACTCAGCGCGAGCTCGGGGGAAAAACTCGCCCTCTACTGTCCATTGGAAACGACCGGCCTGAGCGGAGTGAAGCCAATCCGGTTGAAATCTTGGTGCACCGTAGAGCAGTGACTCGGAGGCAGGGGATAGACTGATTGGGTTGACGAAGGAATTAGATGACAGTTTCTTGGCAAGCAACTCTGCGGTCGGCGCGATAACCCCGGGGCCTGGTGCTCGTGGAGGCGACGATGTCGTAAACTCGCAGAAAAGGTCTTTGTCGATACAAGTATCATTGGAGGACGAGGAGGATGTGCCAGAACTGACAGGGGATGAAGAAGGTGAGGAGGAGAAGGGGTTCGGCTCCTGATGTTCATCGGTATGCTTGGCAATAGCCACTGCTGACAACACTGGAGGAGTCAGTTTCGATTCTCATCAACATTTGGAAACAAGCAAAGAGATTCTGACCGCCACCAGCAGGCGTTTGTATTTCTTCACATTTCGCCAATTTCCCCGCTGTTTGCGCCGCTTGAGGTGTTCTTGATAGAACGCGGCTTTCGAAAGAGGTGATATTTTGCTCAGGCGCCATGAGTGGTTGTGGGGTCAGGGTATTTCCTGAGGGACAGCTCTGGGCAAGATTCACTACAACGGCCGCCAGATGGTTAGCTGCCCCAGGTGGTAGGCAATACGGTCTTCCCAACCTCAATTTCGAGCTCCTCACCTCAGCTACTCCTTTGCCTACCTCTCCTCCATGTTTTTGATCAGACATTAAAGATATTCCAATCATTCATCCCTTTATTCGTTGTTTCAGATGTCGCCCCAAGACGACAAACACCCAGGCCAAGCTTAAACCGCATCGTTTCGTCCTGCAAGAAAACAGCAAATGATGATGGACAAAACTAAAGCCTAATCTCAAATTCCATCCGCAAGCTATGGAAGCTCAACATCTGACTAATGTCTGAGGCATTGCATAAATACGATGGGTTTCCTCGTCTCGTCTATCCCCTAGCTCAAACTCAAACACCTCCCTACATCAACAACATTTGTTCAAGTTGGGCATTTATCATGACGAATTACACTGATATCATCAGGAAAAGCCTTGCTGATATCATAGAAGGTTTGGATTCTATCCCTGATGACGTCCTGCTAGAATCCCGGAACGCGAGCACCGGTGCTCGTGGGATTTCCAAAAAGCCACAGTGCTCCCCATAACTTTCGGCTGGAAGCCCGTCTAATATGTTGCGAATTTTCTAGCCACTCTTTATAGTTTCTAATCCAAAACTAACAGATACATTTGACAGGTCACTGAGGGCAATCGACTTGCCCTCCTTCTGGCTACTACAGTCGGCAAGACAGGCCAGAGCGTTAAGAAAGCTACCCAAGCCACCACCACCCAGGCAATCAGGTCGAAGCAGTTCCTGCGAGGTGTGCTTATTTCGATGGTCGACATCGACCTAACGCCTATTTCTTACTTGTCCCAATCCCGGTTTGAGTTCGAGGTTCGTCCTCGAATGCCCCTTGCCCGATTCGGCACAATGCGCACTGTGATTCGTCCGTCCGCGACGGCGAAAAGAGGCTAAAATCCACCAGAAGACCTTGTCAATCATTTCTACGTATCCGTATGGATACTACTCTGGACAATCCCACGAACGGACTACGAAGCCAACGAACCCTTGGCAGGACGGCCAACCAATAAATTATCCTTCCATACATCGTCCTTGCCGATAGTTGTGCAACGATGCTCGTCTTAATCTGGTAGTGGTTCCCGCGCGCATGGAAGCAAGGCTGTAGGACTAGGATGCCATCACCCGGTGGGTTATGTCGGAGGTGAGGGTTACAGCCTCGCTCAGATAGAGAGGATGTGTGTTGTGGAGCAACAGGCGCGAGACCATTTGCAAGCCGTTGAGGCCAGGGCCCTAGAGGACCGAGAAATTGACAAGCCACCGCCCGTTTATCAAGGGGCGACGGGAGAATGCTCCGTCTGGTGGCCTTGTCTGTGAGGGATCTTGAAGATGGACATGCCTAATCCCCATCCTCCATGGCATCCGAGGTGGAGAGATCCAGCCCCATTAAATCTGGTTTACGGCTATCCCAGGTCGAGATTTTATTTGGCACGCCGTATTTTGGATAGGGTTGCGGTCGATGATCATCCACGATGATGCATCATCGACTTTGTGGGCTAGTCTTCGTCGGAGTCTTGGCCTATACAAAGGGCGTCAATCCAGCGGTATTGAATACCGAGACTTCGTGTGATGCGGATGGCTTCCTCGACTATCAATAGGTGCTCAAACGGAATACCATGGAGATTATCTTCCAAGAACTTTTTTTTGCCTGCCGTCCGGTACTCGTTCGTCTTACCCCCACCACAGCAACTTATGGCAACCCGTCTCCAAGTTGACTCTTCCTCAGAGTAATAAGACGAATGACATCAGTTTGACTGTCACTGTCTGGGTTTCCGAGATCCACCAATGTCGTTGGTCTTGCTATCATTTCAGGCTTAGGACAAAAGCTGTTGTTGGCAACTTAATCTTCAATCCAGGCTCTTCGCCATTGCATCCAGAGTAAGGCTCACCATCCCTGGTCCATTCCGGTGTAAATTTTCCATTGTACAAAGGTCTAATAAAACAAAGAGTCATTAGAAATTAGTTAACCTGAGCGCCCCTCATTATTTCGAACTGTACACCGCGACATAGTCCACCTCCAAGCTTGCCTCGTTCCCGCCCACCGTCTTGCCCGTCGGGGTCTTAAAGCCGGCAATAGCATCGGGAAACGAGCCACCCACAGCGACATTCAGCAAGACCATCTTCTTATTACCAGCAAGGGCCTTCCAAGCATCGTCATCACCAACATCGGACTCCTTCAATGTCCACTCTCGCCTACCATCCACAAACCAGCTCATACTCTCCCCCAAGTACGCGTTCCGACGGTCGACCTCCCACGACAAGGTGTGCCACACGCCGCGCCGAACATGGTCGGTGGCGTTACTGATGCCGGAGAATTCCTTGCACGGCCCACCCGGGGCGACGCCGCAGTGCACGACGTGCCACGCCTTTGACTCGCCGTTGACGGACTCTAGGATATCGATCTCGCCAACCGCAGGCCAGTTCCAGTAGTCTCCGCGGTAGTCCGAACCCAGCGCCCAAAAGGCCGGCCAGATTCCTAGCTGTTTCGACATCGGGCCGTCGCCGAGCTTGAGCCTAGCCTCGACGCGGAGCCGCTGGCCTCGCTGACAGGCAAAGTCCCACGGAGCGGTTGTCTCGATGCGGGCGGACGTCCATGAGCCGTTCTTCGCGCGCTGTGGGGTAATCTGGAGAGTATTCCGAGCCGTTATCTCGATGTTGCGGCGGGAATTGGTATAGGTCTGGACTTCACCGGTGCCCCAGTTTTCCGGGCCGCCTGGGTACGAAGTACCAAGGTCGAGGTGCCATTTAGACGGCGACGGGAGAGAACCGACAGGCCGGCCCGAGAAGTCGTCGTAGAAGAGTCTCCTCTCAAAACCGTCTGGGCCAGCAACGTTATCCACTCCACGCGGGGAGGAATAATACGGCGAAGTAACAAGAGAGTGCGTGCCAAGCCCATGGAGCAAGGCAGTGAAAAGAACGATAACGAATGTCCGCATCGTGGATGAAGAGTGTCTACAGAGGGTATTTTGTCTTGGGCTGTATGGACCACGGATGAGCTTTTCACGGCGAGCCTAAAAATCACAACTCGGGGTAGGGCGCGAAATATATGGATTGTTTACCAGGGCCGCGGCGTACCGCGCGCCCGCGCACTGGCTCGTGTCAAATCAAAAGGTGGTTCAGCTGCGACGATCGAAATTTCACTCGGAATTTTGAGAAATTCGACACTCGGCACTTACCGCCGAAGTGAATGAGTCCCTTAATTACAGGATTGGCCCTATAGGGCTGCAGGGTTTGAATAACAATGCCGTCTTACAGTTTACCGTTGACATTCGTTTGGGGGAGAGGAATCTGAGACGGCCTCCCATCGGCCCTGCTATCAATCGCCATCTTCGACACGCGGAAGTACGGCCAAATGGAGGGGCGGCGGGGAAGAGAGAGGTTGCCAGTGTTTGATTGTCAAGAAATGCTATTTTTTTATTCAGAGTATTGTCCAGTCGTACAAACAAGCCCTCGACCCAGCCAGCCTAACTTCCCGGGCAGCCACACACCTCTAGAACCTACCCCTAGCAAGGAACTTGTTGGGGATGTCCACGTACTTGGCCCTCAGGTACTCGCAGATGTTCTTTCCAAGCGTGTCATACTCACTGGTCGAGTTGAAACCTCTGTCAAGGTGATCGCGCAGGAGGAAGTGCACGGCACGGATGCCGGGGATCTCGAACCTTTCGATCCTCTTCCCCTTGTCGCTCCCCTCGAGCATCTGCTTGATGCGGTCGACGGTCAGAACGCTGCGTAGCCAGTCCCACTCGTCATCGTGGCGGACGTAAAACCCGACGTTGGCGTCGCTGGCCTTATCGCCGGACCTACCACCGACGACCCAACCAAGGGGACCCCTGGTGGTCGGGCCGAACTTGGCTAGATCTACCGGGCTCTCGGTCTCGTAGGTCTTCTGATCACGCGGGTAATCGGTGCGGACGTTCTTCTGGACGGGAATCTCGATGGACTTGCCCGCCCAAGGGAGCTCCACGCGGTGCCTGACCTCAGACTGGGGTAGCAATGTGACGTAGTACTCGTAGAATGGCTTTCCCTCAGACTGGCGCTGGTCGTTGCCTAACGAGGCGCCGGGGCAGCTCTGTAGGAAGTTCTCCATGCACCAGCGGTTGAAGCCGGGGACGTCGAGCGTGAACTTGTCAACCAGCGCCTTGTTCTTGGTCTGCACGAAGATACGGAAGTCGACGGTAGAGACCTCCTGGTTGCGTGGATTTTCGGGGGAGTATCCGTTGAGGCTGAACTTGAGGCAAGTCAAGTCCTTGATCGCAGGCCCGATCGACTTACGGATCTGTCGCTCGGTCCACTCGGCCTTGGCCTCGAGGTCGAGGCCGCACAAGTAGTAGTGGAATTCGGCCTGGTATCCGCCGAAGGCGGTAATGCCGACCTTAGTGGTTGACGGCGCCGGCAGGCCCTTCACACCGTTTACGAGAACGCGGTCCTTCGCAAGCTGCGTCATGACCACACCCTCCAGGTTAGCTGTGACATCGGAGCCGTAGTAGAGGGGGCCTTGGATCTCGTAAAGTAGCTGGGAGGCGACGGTGCCAACGGAGATCTGGTCAATTGGTCAGCAAGGTTCCCTCGGTCTATACGCAGTCAATGAATAACATGGTTACTCACCTCTCCACCCGTATTTTCTTCCTTCGACATGATACAGCTGCCATCTGGCTGAATCTCGGCGATGGGGAAGCCAACGTTTTCGCAACCATCCATCAAGCTCTTGAAGCCGGAATAATATCCACCGCAAACGTAGGAAGAGCACTCGATTAGGTGTCCGGCAACCAGGGAGCCGGCAATTTGGTCCAAGTCGGTCTCACGGTCCCATCCGTGCCACCACATCGAAGCACCGATTGTCGGTGCGGCGTCGGCAACTCGGCCGGCAATGACAATATCGCAGCCCTGCCTCAGAGCTTCCGCAATGCCAGCACCACCAAGATAACACCTAAGAGGGGATTAGGATACTTCTTCTCGCAAAGCCACGGGGGAGTAGGGAGGAAATAACAAAGACATACTGAGCACAGAGGATGTCATGACCCCAGTCCTTCAGGGGCTTTCCAGTCATGAGCGAGACAAACTCCTCACCGTTCGCGTAGAGCCTCTTGACGGTTTCGGTGACTTCGTCTCCGTTGATCCAACCAACCTTCAAGTCTAGACCCTGTCTCTTGACCTCTTCTTCGACCGTCTTGGCTAGCAGTTCCGTATCGCTGGCACCAGCGTTCACGGCCAACTTGATGTTTCTAGACTTCATGTAGGGAAGGGCAGGGATGAGGTTGTCCATGAAGGTTGGGTCGAAGAGGCCTGGGGTCTCCTCGGTCAGTTTGCCTTCGGCCCGGAGCCGGGCATTCTCCTCCTTGGCCGCGCCGTGCAGGGTCATGGTGCACTCGGAGAGCCAGTCACCGATAATGCAGTCGACCTCGCAGTTCTTGGCGATGTCGCCAATGGCCCGCTGCCGGTCTGAGAACCCGCCGGAGCAACCGGCAATGCGGATTCCACGTTTTGCAGACGGCATGGTTGGTTGGTTCGATGAAGTGACACGGGGAGGATGTGAAGTGCTGGTTAAGTCAAGCCAGTATTTCCACTGCTATACCTCAATACCTCTATAGTCTCACAAAAGAGATTAAATAGGGCGAAGCGAGTGGGGAATAAAGAACCACCCTTCGAAGTTCAGATAGTGCCGTCCCTGTTTTATAGTAAGGGGCAACCTGTGTGGTGAAACCAGACCTCTAGGGCAGGATATCGAGACCCTCGGAAGACATCCTCGGGTCGAGAAGTTCTCGAGGATCCATCCTATCAAGCCCAAGTCAATCAACTTCTCGACCCCGTTCGGGGGCTTGACATGGAGGGGCG
>Ga0164242_10007074_pt1 | contig 12295 bp, 10 predicted proteins | sample OricomgcompostMG_FD_108783 | JGI IMG/M metagenome (GOLD analysis project Ga0164242, IMG submission 108783) | Miracle-Growth compost microbial communities from Emeryville, California, USA - Original compost - Miracle growth compost (MG) ... | reverse complement strand
CGTCGGCTGACGGGCATCCGTTCGAGACGCAGATCATCGAGTTCACCGAGGATGCCGGCCTGGATTCCTACATGCGCGACCCGAGGCGCACCGCGGCTTCCCACGTGCGCGACCGTGCGATCGCGCGAACGGAGATTCAGCGCGTCACGCTCGTCTGACGGGTCTTTTGCGACCCTTTTGCGAACTCATCACAAGTTCACAAGAAAAATAACGTTCCGATAACTAGCGCCCCGTTACCTGTTCGTTATATAGTTCAAGAGCACCGGCTGTTTGCTGTGGCGGTCGGTGTGGAATGTGATTGCAGGACACTCTTGGTGCAAGGGAGAGGGCCGGTCGTAAGCCTCTACGACCGGCCCTCGTTCTGTCTGAAGCCGGCGTTCTGTCTGAAGCCGGCGTCCTGTCTGAAGCCGGCGTCCTGTCTGTAACCGGCGTCCCGATCAGCTGCCGTAGTGACCGTTCGTCAGGAGCGTGACGACGAAACCGGCGGCACCGAGCACCGCCAGGCCGAAGGCGATCCAGACCCAGGCTCCGGATGCGCCGGTGCGGGCGGGGTAGGTGGGGTGACGGTCTTCCATGGGTCCAGATTAACCGGGCCGCCGATTCAGGGCTGCACCTTGACCCGGCGCCGTGCTCTCGTCAGTGGTCCGCCGTACTCTGGAACGCGAGGTCGTCGAGGTGCGAGGAGGCGACACGTGGCCAAGAAGTCCGCGATCAGTGCGTGGGAGTCGTTGTTCCGCGCTCAGGTGACAGTGATGCGCGCGCTCACGGCGGAGTTCCCGCGCGACGCAGACCTCAGCCTCACCGAGTACGACGTGCTGCACACCATCTCGAAGCAGGAGAACCGCAGCATCCGCATGCGCGATCTGCGCACGCAGGTGCTGCTCACCCAGCCCAGCGTCAGCCGGCTCGTCGACCGTCTGATCGAGCGAGGACTGCTCTCGAAGTGCCCCGAACCGGATGACGGCCGCGGTGCGATCGTCCGCCTTTCGGATGCCGGCTACGACCTGTACCGGCACTGCGCGGTGCAACACGGCCGGTCGATCATCGAGCACGTCGGCAGTGCGCTCTCGCCGGAGGAGCTCGAGCAGCTCGAGGCGCTGTGCGAGAAGCTGCGCAGCGGCGTCGACGGTGCCGCGCCGGTAACGTAGCCACCATGCAGCAACGTCCCATCGGAAATCGCACCGTCAGCGCGATCGGACTCGGCGGTATGCCGATGTCGATCGAGGGGCGCCCCGACGAGAAGCGATCGATCTCCGCGATCCACGCCGCTCTCGACGCCGGCGTCACGCTGATCGACACGGCGAACGCGTACCACATCCACGCCGACGAAGTGGGTCACAACGAGGCGCTCATCGCCAAGGCGCTGCGCGAGTACGACGGCGACGCATCCGGTGTACTGGTTGCCACCAAGGGCGGGCACCTGCGGCCGGGCGACGGCAGTTGGACGGTCAACGGAAACCCTGACTACATCCGTGGTGCCGCCGAGGATTCACGCCGTCGCCTCGGCGTCGAGCGAATCGGCCTGTACCAGTTCCACCGTCCCGACCCCGCCGTTCCCTACGCGGAGTCGGTGACCGCTCTGCGCGACCTCCTCGACGACGGTGTCATCGAGATGGCCGGCATCTCGAACGCGACCGTGGAGCAGATCGACATCGCCCAGGACGTGCTCGAGGGCCGCCTGGTCTCTGTGCAGAATCAGTACTCGCCGAGGTTCCGCTCGAGTCAGCCGGAACTCGACTACTGCATGGAGCTCGAGATCGCGTTCCTGCCGTGGAGTCCGTTGGGCGGCATCGGACGCAACGGTGCAGGCGAAGGATTCGAGGCGTTCCAAGACGTCGCGGATGCTCGTGGCGTCAGCCCGCAGGTCATCACGCTCGCGTGGGAACTCGCCAAAGGGCCGAGGGTGATCCCGATCCCCGGGTCGTCGCGGCCGGAGAGCATCCTCGACTCGGTCACGTCGGCAGATGTGGAGCTGACCCAGGAGGAACTCGACCGTCTCGGGTAGCGCCCGGCGCAGCGCTCACCGAGTGCGGTAACGGCCTGCGGCAGCCACCAGCCCGGCGAAAAGCCCGCGGTCGTCCTGCTGCTCCGGATGCCACTGAACGGCCACCGCGAACCTCTCCCCCGCCGCCTCCATCGCCTGGAGCACACCGTCGTCGTCGCGTGCTGCCGCGACGAATCCCGGATGCTGCGCCACGGCCTGGTGATGATGGCTGGCCACGCTGAAGCGGCCGGGGAGCAGAGCGGCGAGCCGGCAGGAGGCATCCACGTGCACCTCGGTGTCGGCGTACGTGCCGTCTGTCGCGGCGTGACGGGCGTGCCCGATGGCATCCGGAAGGTGCTGGATCAGCGAGCCGCCCGCGTGCACGGCCATCACCTGCATGCCTCGGCAGATGCCGAGGACGGGCAGGCCGATCCGGTCCGCGGCGTCGAGCAGCAGCAGTTCGCTGGTGTCGCGAGCGTCGACCCAGCCCGTCACGTGCGGATCCGGTTCGGCGCCGTACGCCGCCGGGTTCATGTCCTCCCCACCGGCGATGATCAGGCCGTCGAGGGCGGCGGCCGTCGCGTCTGCGGCATCCTGTGTGGCGAGCAGCGGAATCAGCAGCGGCACACCGCCGGCACCGGTCACCGACCGCGCGTATGCCGCCGGGAGCAGGTCGCACTCCACGTCGCTCCACGTTCCCCACGTCGCCGGGCGATGGTAGGTGGTGATGCCGATCACGGGCATCCGCGCCGCCCCGCTCACTCGAAGTCGCTCTCCAGCGGCGTCACGTAGGCGTGGCTCAGGCCGCCGTCGACGAGGAACTCGGTCGCGGTGATGAAGCTCGACTCGTCGCTGGCAAGGAACGCCACGGCGTTCGCGATCTCCTCCGGCTCGGCGAATCGGCCCATCGGGATGTGCACGAGGCGCCGCGCGGCCCGCTCCGGGTCCTTCGCGAACAGCTCCTGCAGCAGCGGCGTGTTCACGGGCCCAGGGCAGAGCGCGTTGACCCGGATGCCCTTGCCCGCGAACTGCACGCCGAGCTCGCGCGTCATGGCGAGCACGCCGCCCTTCGATGCCGTGTACGAGATCTGCGAGGTCGCCGCACCCATGACCGCCACGAAGGATGCTGTGTTGATGATCGACCCGCCGCCCTGCTCGAGCATGTAGGGCAGCACTGCTTTGCAGCACAGATAGACGCTCGTGAGGTTGACCCGCTGCACGCGGTCCCAGGCCTCGATGCCGGTCTTCAGGATGGAGTCGTCGTCGGCGGGCGAGATGCCCGCGTTGTTGAAGGCGACGTCGATGCGCCCGTAGCGCTCCCTGGCGTGTGCGAACAGCGCGTTCACGTCGTCCGCGTTCGTCACGTCGGCGCGCACGAACGAGCCGCCCAGCTCGGAGGCGATGCCCGTTCCGCGCTCATCGAGGTCGCCGATCACGACCGTCGCCCCCTCCGCGTGGAACTTGCGGGCGGTCGCGAGGCCGATGCCGGAGCATCCGCCGGTGATCACGCCCACCTTGCCGTCGAGTTTGCCTGTCATCCGGTTATTCCTTTGCTGCTGTGTCTGGTCGAGTTCGGCGAGCTCACGTCGCGATGAACACGTTCTTCACGTCGCTGAACGCATCCGGCGCATCCGGTCCGAGCTCACGGCCGAGGCCGGACTGCTTGAAGCCGCCGAACGGCGTCCAGTACCGGACGGACGAGTGCGAGTTCACCGAGAGGTTGCCGCTCTCCACCCCGCGTGCAACGCGCAGGGCACGGCCGACGTCGCGCGTGAAGATGGAGCCGCTCAGGCCGAAGTCGCTGTCGTTCGCCTTGTCGATCGCATCCGCTTCGTCGTCGAACGGCACGACGGCCACAACCGGGCCGAACACCTCCTCGCGCCAGACGGGATCGGATGCCCCGCGCGGGATGACCACGGTCGGCGGGCACCAGAATCCCTCCGTGCCGGCCGGCGCCGATCCTGTGAAGGCGACGTCGGCCGCATCCAGGTACCCGCGCACGGTCTGCAGCTGACCGGACGAGATGAGCGGACCCATCTGCGCGTCATCCTGGGCCGGATCGACCACCCGGAAGCCACGTACTGCGGGCTCGAGCAGCTCCATGAACCGGTCGTAGACACTGCGCTCGACCAGGATGCGCGAGCGCGCGCAGCAGTCCTGCCCCGCGTTGTCGAACACGCCGCCCGGTGCGGCCGCAGCGGCCTGTTCGAGGTCGGCGTCGGCGAACACGATGTTGGCGCTCTTGCCGCCGAGCTCCAGCGTGACGCGCTTCACCTGGTCGGCGCAGCCGCGCATGATGCGCTTGCCCACTTCGGTCGACCCGGTGAAGCACACCTTGCGCACGAGCGGATGCGTGACGAAGCGCTCGCCGACCACGGATCCTCGACCGGGCAGCACCGTGAACACGCCCTCAGGGATGCCCGCCTCCAGCGCCAGCTCGCCGAGCCGCATCGCCGTGAGCGGTGTCAGTTCCGCGGGCTTGAGCACCACCGCGTTTCCTGCGGCGAGCGCGGGTGCGAAGCCCCAGCCGGCGATCGGCATCGGGAAGTTCCAGGGAACGATGATCCCCACGACGCCGAGTGGCTCGTGGAACGTGACGTCCAGGCCGCCGTCGACCGGGATCTGTCGTCCGAAGTGCCGCTCCGGCGCCGCGGAGTAGTAGTTCAGCACATCGCGCACGTTGCCGGCCTCCCAGCGCGCGTTGCCGATCGTGTGCCCGGAGTTCAGCACCTCCAGCGCCGCCAGCTCCTCGAGGTGGGCGTCGACCGTCGCGGCGAACGCCCGCAGCAGACGGGCCCTCTCGCCCGGAGCGACTCGGCGCCAGGAGGCGAACGCGTCGTGGGCGCGCCGGATGACGGCATCCGTCTCGTCGATCCCGGCGAGCGACAGCTCGAGGAACGGCCGTCCGTTCGACGGGTCGATCAGGGTCGTGCTGCCACCGCCCGAGTACGGCGAGGACGGCAGCCCGGATGCCGGCGCTTCATGGTGCATGTCGGTGAGGGTCATCGGTCAGAGTCTCTCGAAGCCGCGGCGCAGCTCCCAATCGGTGACGGCCGCATCGAACGCGGCCAGCTCGACGTCGGCGTAGTGCAGGTAGTGGTCGACCACGTCGTCGCCGAACGCTTCGCGGGCGATGCGCGACCCGGCGAGAGCCTCACGAGCGTCGCGCAGCGTGCCCGGCACGTGCGGGGCATCCGTCGTGTAGGCGTTGCCCGTCGTCTCCGGTTCAAGCTCCAGCTCGTGCTCGATGCCGTACAGGCCGCCGGCGAGCATGGCGGCCAGCGCGAGATACGGATTCACATCTCCGCCGGGCAGGCGGTTCTCGACGCGCGCGCCCGAGCCGCGGCCGACGAGTCGCAGCGCGCAGGTGCGGTTGTCGAGTCCCCAGGCAATCGCCGTCGGGGCGAACGAGCCCTCCGCGAATCGTTTGTACGAGTTGATGTTCGGCGCGTAGAACAGCGTGAACTCCCGCATCGTCGCGAGCACGCCAGCGATGAAGTGGTCGTAGAGCGGAGTGCGGCCGCCTCGTCCCTCATCGGCGGACGCGTCCCAGAACACGAGGTCGCCGTCCAGCCCACGCAGCGACAGGTGCAGATGACATGAGTTGCCCTCGCGCTCGTTCGGCTTGGCCATGAACGTGATGGACTTGCCGGCCTGCGCGGCGATCTGCTTGGCGGCCAGCTTGTACACCGAGTGGTTGTCGGCTGTGGCCACCACCTCGTCGTAGAGGAACGCGATCTCGTGCTGGCCGAGGTTGCACTCGCCCTTCGCCGACTCGGGGTTGAGGCCGGCCTCGTACATGGCGTTGCGGATGCTCCGCAGCAGCGGCTCCACCCGGCTGGATCCGAGCAGCGAGTAGTCCACGTTGTACTGGTTCGCCGGCGTCAGGCCGCGGTAGCCGCGGTCGAACGCGTCCTCATAGCTGTTCTCGTAGACGACGAACTCCAGCTCGGTGCCGGCGAGGGCCCTCCAGCCGTGTTCGGCCGCGCGCGCCACCTGACGCTTGAGGATGGAACGCGGTGACACGCGGGCATCCTCGCCATCCATCCACGTCAGGTCGCACTGCACGAGCGCGGTCTTCTCCAGGTGAGGCATGCGGCGGATGGTTCCCCAGTCGGGGACGAACACCATGTCGCCATATCCCTGCTCCCACGACGACACGGCGTAGCCGTCCACCGTGTTCATGTCGACGTCGACGGCGAGCAGATAGTTGCATCCCTCCGTGCCGTGCTCGACGACGGTGTCGAGAAAGAACCGGCCGTGCAACAGCTTGCCCTGCAGCCTGCCCTGCATGTCGGTGAATCCGAGGATGACGGTGTCGATATCGCCGGCGTCGATCGCCTCGCGCAGCGTGTCGAGCGTGAGCATCCGTTCGTTGCGCGGATGCCTCAGCGCGGCACTCGTGCCGACGCTCGCGGCACCGTCTGTCAGCGTGGTCACGGGTGAAGTCCTTTCAGCAGCGCCGCGGTGGCGTCGCAGTGTTTCTCCATGGTGGTTCTTGCGATATCGGCGTCGCCGTCGACGATGGCGTGCACGATGCGGGCGTGCTGCTCGTCCGAGCTCACGATGTTGGCCTGCAGGAACGGGATCTCCGACAAGTACTCGTGCACCCTCGTCTGCGCCCAGCCGACCGCCTTGGACAGCTTGGGCGATCCGCATGCCGACGCGATCGCGAGATGCAGTCGCGCGTCCGCCTGCCGGTACAGCTCAGGAGCACGGCTCGTGTCGAAGTCCGCGAGCGCCGCGAGCAGCAGCTGCCGCTGCTCGTCGCCGATGCTCGCGGACGCCGCCGTTTGACAGGCGCCGGGCTCGACGACCCGTCGGAAGACGAGAAGATCGTCGAGCTCGGCGCGGGACGGAGAGACGGAAACCCCCGTATCCGTCCGGGGCCGGGCCGCCCCCGCTTGCCCGACCACCGATCCCCCGCCCCTGCCTCTCGTCGTCGTGACCATGCCGGCCGCGCGCAGCGCGCTGATCGCCTCGCGCACCGTGGAGCGGGAGACGTTCATGCGGACGGCGAGCTCGCGTTCCGTCGGCAGCTTGTCGCCGGGCCGGAACACACCGAGCTGGATCGCTGAGCCGAGCTGCTCGACGCACGACTCGAAGGCCATGTGGTCGCGCACCGGCTGCAGCACCGCGTCGACGAGAGGGGTCTGTGTCATCGTCATGGATCCTGAGCCATCCCTTCCGTCGGTCATTCCTCCAGAAGTCTGTCTGCGGCGAGGGTCAGATGCTCCGATTCCTCCCGGGTCATGAAGTGGCGGCGTCCGCGGCCGTACCAGAGCGCTATCGCGAGCACGGCGACCACGACGACGGCGATCGGCGCGTAGTTGAACGTGTCGACGGTGATCGGCGTGACAGGCGGAAGCACGAACAGGATGCAGATCAGGATGACCCAGCAGACCGCGATCCAGCCCACCAACGGGCTCCATCTGCCCAGGTGCCACGGACCCGGCACGAACTCCTTGTTCAGCCGTCTCAGAAGCACCGGTGTCACGTAGGCGATGTACAGCCCGATCACGGCTATCGACGTGACCGCGAGGTACGCCGTGTTGTTGAACAGCGCGGGCACGGTGAGGATCACCGAAAGGCACACGCACAGCCAGACCGAGTTCGTCGGCGTTCCGCTGCGCGGGTTCACCTTCGACCACCAGCGCGATCCGGGGATGGCGTTGTCGCGCGAGAACGCGTAGCTCATGCGCGAGTTCGCGGTGACGGATGCCATGCCGCAGAAGAACTGCGCACCGCACACGATGAAGAGCAGGAACTTGGCCATCGTCGGGTTGTTCAGCGCGTCGAGGAAGATCTGCGCCGGCGGCAGCCCCGTGCTCGACGCCGCCAGCTTGTCGAGTCCGGCGTTCGTACCGTTCTGGATGGCCGCGGTGATGGAGTAGAGCAGGATCCAGCCGCCGATGATCGAGATCACGACGCTCATCACGATGCCCCGCGGCGCCGACCGGGCCGCGCCCTTCGTCTCCTCCGCCACGTGAGCCGAGGCGTCGTATCCGGTGTACGTGTACTGCGCCATGAGCAGGCCCATCAGGAACACGTACGGGGCGAACGAGAATCCGGTCGCGTTATGCCAGGCGGTCATCGTCCAGGTGAAGCTCTGGTGATGCGTGGGCAGAATCCACAGCACGCCGACGATGATGAGCACGCCGACGATGTGCCACCAGGCGGAAACGTTGGAGAGGATGCTGACCAGCTTGACCCCGAACGTGTTGAGCAGTCCATGGATGACGATCAGCACCACGAACGTGAGGAACGTGCCGAGCGCGGTCGGGGTGATACGCCACACCAGCGCCGCGAACGCGTTCATGGTGGTCGCTGCTCCGAAGTCGATGGCCGCGGTGACCGCGATCTCGCCGAGGAAGTTGAACCAGCCGACGAACCACGCCCACTGACGCTTGTTCTTCTTGGCGAGGCGTCCTGCCCAGAAGTACAGGCCGCCGGCGGTCGGATACCTGGAGCACACCTCGGCCATGGCGAGCGCCACGAGCAGCACGAACACGCCGACGATGGGCCATCCGATGTTGATGGCGGCCGGGCCGCCGGAGTTCAGCGCGATGGCGTACGAGGTGATGCATCCGGCGAGGATGGAGATGATCGAGAACGAGACCGCGAAGTTCGAGAAGCCGGACATGCCGCGGTGCAGTTCTTGCTTGTAGCCGAGCTTCGCCAGCGCCGCCGCGTCGGCATCCAGCACATCGTCGACGTGCGCGTCTGAGTCGCCAGGTTCCTGCCCAGCCAGTGTGTCTTCGGTCATGACGGTGTCACTGCCAATCGGGTCGGGGGGCGCGTCGTCGTCGACGCGTCGATCGCGATTCTTGCGCTGGCCGACCGCTTCTGTCAATGGTCGGATGTTAGACCTTTACGTCGGAGCACCGCCCCAACGACCGGAAGTCCACGACGCTCGCGCCGGCCGCCCGTAGAGTGTGGCCATGACGGAGACGTCCGACCCCGCCGGTCCAGCAGCCGCCGACCTCGACGCGAGCTCCGCGGCCGCCGCTTCCGAGCTGGAAGACTTCGAGTCGGCGGATGCTGCCGCCGTGCGCGCCCACGAAGCGGTGCCGTCGCGCACCTTCTGGGCCAACCTCAATCATCCGTTCGTCGTGGGCTTCTCGCTGACGATCGGCGGCCTCGCCGCGTTCGTTGTGGGGGTGGCGTTCTCGAACCTGTCGACGATCATCATCTACATCGTGTTCGCCCTGTTCGCGGCGCTCGGGCTCGACCCGATCGTGCGCACCCTGGAACGGCACAAGGTGAAGCGGGCGTGGGGCATCGTGATCGTGTACACGGCGTTCGCGCTCATCCTCGTCGGTGTGCTGTGGCTCATCGTTCCCACGATGGTGCGCCAGATCAGCCAGTTCGTGAGCAACATCCCGAAGACGATCACCGCGTTCCAGCACTCGGATTTCTACAGCTGGCTGCAGTCGAACTTCGGCGACCAGGTGTCGAACATCACCGACCAGATCAAGAGCTTCCTCGCCGATCCGGCCAACATCGCAGCCATCGGAGGCGGCGTCGTGAAGGTGGGCTTCACGATCGGGTCGGTGATCTCCGGTGTCATCATCGTGCTGGTGCTCAGCCTGTACTTCCTGGCGACACTGCCGGCCATGAAGGCTGCCTTCGTGCGCCTCGCGCCCGCACGCAACCGGCGAACGGTGTCGTCGATGATGGAGCAGATCTCTTCGGGCATCGGCGGCTATCTCGGCGGGATGGTCGTGCTCGCGTTCTGCAATGCGGTCATCGCGTTCTTCATCTACCTCTTCCTCGGGCTGCCGTTCCCGCTGCTGATGGCCGTGGCGGCTTTCTGCATCACGCTCATCCCGCTCGTCGGATCGGTGCTGTTCTGGATGGCCGGCACCGTGATCGCACTGTTCAGCAGCCCACTCGGCGCGCTGATGTTCGCGATCATCTACCTCGTGTACATGCAGATCGAGGCATACGTTCTCACGCCGCGCGTCATGAACCGCGCGATCGCCGTCCCCGGCTCGCTCGTCGTGATCGGCGCGCTGGTCGGCGGCACTCTGCTCGGGCTGCTCGGAGCGCTGGTGGCGATTCCGGTGACGGCGAGCATCCTGCTGATCGTCAAGCAGATCCTCATTCCCCGTCAGGACGCCAAGGTCTGAGGGCGCCGTGTTGAGCACCTCATGGGCGTGGTTCAAGCGCCACGATCCCGACCTCGGCGCTCTGCGAAGAGCGGGACGTGCCGCCGTTGTGATGCCCGCCCTGTTCGCCTTCGGCTTCTACGTGGTGCACAACCCGGACTTCGCGCTGTTCTGCGCCTTCGGCTCGCTCGCGATGCTGCTCTTCGTCGGCTTCGGCGGCACGATCAGGGAGCGCCTCCAGGCGCAACTGGCTCTTGCCATCGCTGGCGCCGTGTTCGTCTGCCTCGGCACGCTTCTGGCGGTTCCGGTGTGGCTCGGAGCGCTGTCGATGGCGGTCGTCGCGTTCGTCGTGCTCTTCGTCGGAACGGTGAGCGATGTTCTCGCGTCGGCCAGCACGGCACTTCTGCTGACGTTCATCCTGCCCGTTTCGCTGCCCGGCGGCATCGACACCCTGCTGCCGCGTCTGGCCGGCTGGGGGATGGCGTCGTTGGTGGGCCTGGCGGCCGTCGCACTGCTCTGGCCCGCACCCACGCGGATGCCGCTGCGCACCAGTGCGGCGGATGCGTGCAGGGCGCTGGCATCCCGGCTGCGTGCGGACGCCGAGTTCGTGCTGAGCGGGCGAAGCGATGCCGCGGGCGAAGCGCGCGACCATGCGGCCACGCGAGCGGATGCCGCGGTGGAGGCTTTGCGGGCACTCTTTCTCGCCACCCCGTATCGTCCGACAGGATTGAACACCCCTGCGCGCACCGTCGTGCGGCTCGTCGACGAGCTCGACTGGCTGCAGACGGTCGTCGCGCAGTCCGCGTTCGTGCCGCGCCTCACCTTCACCGGCGCAGATGGCGTCTACCGGGACGTGTGCCAGGTGAAGATCGCCGCAGCCGACGTGCTCGAGCGCGGTGCGGACATCCTGCTGGGCAACGGCGCACCCGGCGACGAGTTGGAGGAAGCGCTCACATGGCTCGCTGACGCACGCAGCGCCGTCGCCGAGCGTGCACTCACCGGGCTGCCCGAACGGGTGAGCCATGGGGCGCCAGACGCGGACAACGCCGACGCCTTCGTCTCAGCGCTCGACCCCGGGTTCCGTGCTCAGGAGCTGGGTTATGCGGTCTCCCAGGTCGGACGGAACATCGCGCTGACAGCTGCTGCCGAGCGTCGCAGCTGGTGGGACAAAGCCCTCGGGCGGCAGCCGGGCGACCTGATCGGGTCTTTCAGCGCCGGGATCGAGCGGGCACGCGCGCAATTCGAGTGGCATTCGGTGTGGTTGCACAACAGCATCCGCGGAGCAGCCGCACTCGGGGTCGCCGTACTGCTGGCGGATCTGACCGGAGTGCAGCATTCGTTCTGGGTCGTGCTCGGCACGATGTCGGTCCTGCGGTCGAACGCGCTGAGCACCGGGCAGAACGCCCTGCGCGGAGTGGTCGGGACGGCGGCCGGAGTGGCGATCGGCGGCGCGCTGCTGGCTTTGCTGGGCACGAATCCGGTCGCGCTGTGGATCGTGCTCCCCCTCTCGATGCTCATCGCCGGGGTTGCGCCGACAGTGATCTCGTTCGCCGCAGGACAGGCCGCCTTCACCCTCACGCTCGTGCTGCTGTTCAACATCATCGAGCCGACCGGCTGGACCATCGGCCTCTACCGCATCGAAGACGTCGTTCTCGGATTCCTGGTCAGCCTGCTCCTCGGCCTGCTGTTCTGGCCGCGTGGTGCTGCAGCGGCGCTGCGCGTCGCCTTGGCCGAGGCGTACTCGGCCCTCGCCGACTACCTGTTCGCCGCAGTGGCGTTCGGAGTCGACCGGTGCGATGCGAGCGTGACCAGGCATCCACTCCCAGCGACGGAGGCAAGACGCACGGCCGCCGCGTCACGCAGGCTGGACGACACCTTCCGGACGTATCTCACCGAACGCTCCACGCGTCGAGTGCCGCTCGCCGAGGCATCCGCTGCCGTCGCGGGGGTTGCCGCTATTCGCCTGGTGTGCGACGCGATCGTCGACATGTGGAGCGATGAGGACGGCACGGCGCAGGGCGACCGTGCACGGGCCAGGCGCGCGCTGGAGACGTCGGCCGCGGTGCTGAGCGAGTGGTGCAGGCAGCTGGGGGGCCGCCTCCTGCGCCGGGACGAGCTTCCGGCGGCTCCGGAACGCAATCCCGTTCTCACGTCCGAGCTGATCGACTCGGTGCGGCTCGACCTGGGCGACGAGTCGGGG
>Ga0164242_10007073_pt1 | contig 12296 bp, 10 predicted proteins | sample OricomgcompostMG_FD_108783 | JGI IMG/M metagenome (GOLD analysis project Ga0164242, IMG submission 108783) | Miracle-Growth compost microbial communities from Emeryville, California, USA - Original compost - Miracle growth compost (MG) ... | reverse complement strand
TCAGCAGCGTTTCGACGCGCTCGGCGCGGCCGGCAACAGCGAGATCAGCACGCCCAATCTCGACCGAATCGCCCAGCAGGGAGTTCGATTCACCAACTGCTATGTCCAAAGCCCGGTCTGCGGGCCCTCCCGTGCCAGCCTGATGACATCGCGGTACGTACATCAGCATGGCCTGTGGGCCAACGGTGTCGCGCTGCCGGCCGGGCAATCCCTCTTCACCCGCACGCTCGCCGATGCCGGCTACGACTGCGGGCTCGCCGGCAAGTTCCACCTGTCAGCCTGCATCGACGGCCGGACCGAAACCCGCCACGACGACGGATTCCGCGTATTCCGCTGGGCACACGACCCGCAGGTCGGGTCGTCGGAGAACCACTACCACCGCTGGCTCCAGACCGCGTACCCGCAGCTCTACCGCGACGCTGCCGACCCCGGCTCGCCGGTCACGTTCGACCGCCTGCCCGCCGAAGCTCATTTCACCCGCTGGGTCGGCGACCAGGCCATCGATTACCTCACGGCCGGCCGTGCGCCCGATCGCCCGTTCTTCTTCGTGGCCAACTTCTTCGACCCGCACCACCCGTTCGGCGCACCCCGCGACTACGTCGACCGCTACCACCCGGACGCGCTGTCCCGTCCGGTGACCCGAGTAGACGAGTTGGCGAACAAACCGCCGATCCTCGCCGAGGCGTCACGCAAGTCCTACGCCGGCAATGCGCCCGGATACCTCGACTATTCGGCAGCCGAACTACAACAAGTCAAGGCCGAGTACTACGCCATGGTCAGCTTCGTCGACGACGAAGTCGGGCGCATCCTGACGGTTCTCGACGAGCAGGGCCTGACCGGCACGACTCTCGTGGTGTTCACCAGCGATCACGGCGAGATGCTCGGGGACCATCAGCTGATGCTCAAGGGTCCGATGTGTTACGAGTGCGCTGTCCGAGTGCCCCTCCTGATGCGGTGGCCCGGACAGCTGCCCGCTGGCTCGACCTGCGACGAACTCGTGCAGTGGATCGACCTCGCCCCGACCTTTCTGACCGCCGCCGGCGCACCCGCCCTGCCCTATGCAGCCGGCCAGAGCCTCTTACCCCTCGCCCGTCGACAACCCGCCGCGACTCCGCGCGGTTGGGCATTGTGCGAATACCGCAACAGCGGTCACCCCTACGATCCGCCCGTGCGTACCACCATGCTCCGGCACGACCGGTGGAAGCTGATCTGCTACCACGAGCCGCAGCCGTCGTTCGCCGGCGGGCTGGGCGAGCTGTACGACCTCGATGCGGACCCGCAGGAGCTGACCAACCTGTGGGCCGAGCCGGGGTCGCTGTCGGCGCGGGCTTCGCTGCAACAGATGCTGCTGGACATCCTCGTCGCCACCGAGGACCGCCGACAACCGCGCGACGGATTCTGGTGAGGCAGACGCCCAGCCGCTACGCCGACATCGCGCGGACCGCACTGGTGGCATACGACCTTCCCACGAACTCAACCGCAACGCTGCTGCGCGGGCTCAACAACGCGGTCTTCGAGGTGGCCGCCGATGCTGATGTCCGGTTCGCGCTGCGCGTCCACCGACCGGGCTGGCGCACGGCCGACCAGATCGCATCCGAACTGGCGTTCCAGCAGGCCGTCGGCGCCAGGCTCGACGGGAGTCGCATCGACGTGCCGCGACCCGTGCCGGCGTCGAGCGGCGATCTGGTGGTGCGCGTTCTGGCCGACGTCGGCACGCCCGGCCTGTGTTCGCTGCTCACCTGGCTGGACGGTGTCCCGCTTCGGCCCGCCCGCGGCCTCGGGCCCCGTGCCGCCGAGCTGCTGGGCGAGGCGCTGGCGCGGCTGCACGACGCCGGTGCGAGCTTCCAACCGCCCGCCGGCTTCGACCTACCGCGTTGGGATGCCGACGGCTTGTTCGGCGCGCACTCGCCCTACCTGTCCGGCGCCGATGTCGACGAGCTGCGCGACCTGCTGCCGGCCGACGATCACGCGCTGTTTCGCCGCGTGGCGGATCGAACCCGGGGTGCCTTCGACGAATTCGAGGCGGCCAGCGCACCGGGGCAGTTCGGCGTGATCCACAACGACTTCATCCTCGGCAACTGCCACTTCCGTCTGGACCGTCGAAGCTGGCGGGTCGGCGTGCTCGACTTCGACGACTGTGGCTGGGGCTGGTTCTGTTCGGACCTCGGTGCGGTCTTGGGCAACCTGGCCGACTTCCGGACCAGCTTCACCCGGCTGAGCCGTGCGTTCCTGGCGGGCTATCGAACGATTCGCCCGCTACCCCAGGGGTTCGACCAGCACTGGCCACTGATGATGGCGACCCGGCACGCGGCCAACTGCCTGTGGGCGTTGGGCCGCGGCCGCACCACCGGTGACATGGACGCGGCTCGCCGCCAGCTCGACGTCCGCATGCAACTCGTGCGCTACTGCCTCGCATTCGAACGGTGACGGCAGGGCTACGGTCGTCGCCATGGAACTGGCCCAGATGCAGGATCGCGCCCGCGACGTGCGGTCGAGGTTCGCCGCGATGGAACTCGCTCGCTACGGTCGCAGCTGGACGCCGACCGAGATCATGCTCGGCTTCCTCGGCGACGTCGGCGACCTGGCGAAGCTCGTGCAGGGCAAGGCTGGCGTGCGCGATCGCGACCGGCTTGACGATGCGCTCGCCCACGAGCTGGCCGACTGCCTCTGGTCGATCCTCACCCTGGCCGACACCTTCGACGTCGACCTGTCTACAGCGTTCACCACCACGATGGACGAACTCGAACGCTGGTTGGCGAGTCAACCGACCGATCGCTGAACCGGCCACAACATCAGGGCCCTACGGGGTGACCACGGCCGCAGCTAGGCGATGATGAGGCTGCCGTCGATCGAAGGAGACCAACGTGACCGAGCCCGGCTGGTGGAAGAGTGCGGTCGTCTACCAGATCTACCCGCGCAGTTTCGCCGACTCCAACGGCGACGGCATCGGCGACCTGGCCGGCATCACCGCCCGGCTGGACTACCTCGCCCGGCTCGGCGTCGACGTGGTCTGGCTCTCCCCGGTGTACCGGTCGCCGCAGGACGACGCGGGCTACGACATCAGCGACTACACCGACATCGACCCGATGTTCGGCACGCTGGACGACTTCGACCAGCTGCTGCACGCCACCCACGAACGCGGCATGAAGCTCGTCATGGATCTCGTGGTGAACCACACCTCCGACGAACACCCGTGGTTCGAGCAGTCCCGTTCGAGCCGCGACAACCCGAAACGAGACTGGTACTGGTGGCGCCCGGCCCGCGACGGCATGGAACCGGGCACACCCGGAGCCGAACCGAACAACTGGGGCTCGGCCTTCGGCGGCTCGGCCTGGCAGTTCGACGAGGCAACCGGCGAGTACTACCTGCACCTGTTCAGCCCCAAGCAGCCGGACCTGAACTGGGAGAACCCCGAGGTCCGGCAGGCGATCTACGCGATGATGCGCTGGTGGCTCGACCGCGGCGTCGACGGCTTCCGCATGGACGTCATCGACTTCATCTCCAAAGAGCCCGGCCTGCCCGACGGCCCGGTGTTCGGCCCCGGCCCGTACGGCGTCGGCGCCTTCATCTGCGGTCCACGCGTGCACGAGTTCCTGCAGGAGCTCAATCGTGAGACGCTGGCCGGCCGTCCCGGGCTGATCACGGTAGGTGAGATGCCCGGCGTCACCGTCGAGCACGCCCGGCTGTTCACCGACCCGGCCCGCGCCGAGCTGGACATGGTGTTCCAGTTCGAGCACGTCGGCATCGACCACGGCCCCGGTGGCAAATGGGAGCCGAAACCACTGGACCTGCGCGACCTGAAAGCCTCCTTCGGCCGATGGCAGGCTGGCCTGGCCGACGTCGGTTGGAACAGCCTGTACTGGAACAACCACGACCAGCCGCGCATCGTCTCCCGTTGGGGCGACGACTCCGAGCGATACCGAGTTGCCTCGGCATGTGCCCTCGGCACCGTGCTGCACATGCACCGGGGCACGCCGTATATCTACCAGGGTGAGGAGATCGGCATGACGAACGCCGACCTACGCACCGTGGACGACCTGCGTGACGTCGAATCTCGCAACCACTACAGCGAAGCCATTGCCGCCGGCGCTGACCCGGAGACGACGATGGCGACCATCCGGCCGATGGCCCGCGACAATGCCCGCACCCCGATGCAGTGGGACGCCTCACCGAATGCCGGCTTCACCACCGGCGTGCCGTGGATGCCGGTCAACGACAACCACGTCGGCATCAATGTCGAGTCGGCCGAGACCGACGACCGGTCCGTGCACCACCACTACCGGCGGCTGATCGAGCTGCGGCACACGCTGCCGGTGGTGGCCGATGGCGACTTCACCATGCTGGCGGCCGACGACCCGCAGGTGTACGCATTCACCCGGCAGCTCGGCGACGAGCGGCTGCTGGTGGTGGCGAACTTGTCCGGCGAATCGGCCACCGTGGACGTGTCCGAGGCTGGTGACTGGGCGGACGCCGAGTTGCTGTTGGGCAATCTCGGCAACGAGCAGCCGCTCGGCGCTGCCATCGCGCTGCGCCCGTGGGAGGCTCGGATCTACCGGCGTTGACGGCTAGTGGGTGCGGCCAGGAGGAAGGTGCGCCCCCGATCGGTGGGTCCATGAGCCCGGTGATCGCAGGCACAACGCACCCGGACAGCCGGCGGCTACCTGTCAGCGGACGAATACCATAGAGGCGTTGCTGTCCTCACGGGTCAACCGCTGCCGCGACCAGATCGGACGAGGTGAACAGGGCGCGCAGTTCGAGGCCGTCGCCGGCCAGGTTGGCGCGCCCGCCCTGCTGCCGATCCACCACCGCCAGCGCGTAGCGCACATCGGCGCCCTCGGCCCGCAGGTCGGACGCCGACAGCCGGACCTGGCCGGCCGTGGTCACCACGTCCTCGACCACCGCAACCACCCGCCCGGCGACCTCGACACCCTCACTGATGCGGCCGGTTCCGTACGCCTTGCGCTGCAATCGAACGTAGACGGCCGGCAGCCCGGTCCGTAGCGACAACGCCGCGGTGAGCGGCACCCCGCCGAGCTGGATGCCCGCCAGTACCTCGACATCTGCCGGCAATACCTCGGCAAGATGCTCGGCCACCGGGCCCAACAGGTCGGGCCGAGCGGTGAACTGGAACTTGTCGAAGTATTCGGTCGACGTCTGCCCTGACCTCAACGTGAACGTGCCGGTCAGGTGCGCGACGCGCTGTATTCGTGCCGCCAGGGCGTCGCGTTCCATGGGCGTGGTCCCAACTCCTCCCGGACTCCGAGCCGAACCAGCCGTCGACCGGCGGCGAAGCTCACATGTTGATCATGTGGCCTTCGATGCCGTGCGCCACCTCCAGCAACGCCTCGCTCAGCGTCGGGTGCGCGTGAATGTTGCGGGCGACCTCGGTCGTGGTCAGATCCCACTGACGGGCCAGCGTGTACTCCGGTAGCAACTCGGTGACCTCCGGGCCCACCATGTGCAGCCCGAGGATCTCGTTGTGCTCGGCATCGGCCACCAGCTTGACGAAACCGACCGCTTCGCCGAGCCCGTGCGCCTTCGCGTTCGCGGCGAACGGGAACTTGCTCACCTTCACCTCGTGGCCCAGCTTGCGCGCCTGCTCTTCGGTGTAACCGAACGCCGCGACCTGCGGCTGGCAATACGTCGCCCGCGGGATGAAGTCGTAGTCGACCGGCATGGTCTCCGCACCGGCGATCGTCTCCGCTGCCACGACACCCATCGCCTCCGCGGTATGGGCGAGCATCAGCTTCGCGGTGACGTCGCCGATCGCGTAGATGCCGTCGACGTTGGTGCGCATGTAGTCGTCGATCGCGATCGCGCCGCGCTCGGTCAACTCGACCCCGGCTGCCTCCAGGCCGTAGCCCTGGGTGCGTGGCGCGAACCCGATCGCCTGCAGCACCTTGTCGGTCTCGAGTACCTGCGCGTCGCCCCCGTTCGCCGGGCTGACCGTGACCTTCACCTTCGAGCCCGAGTCGTCGATGCCCTCCACCTTGGTGGAGGTGAGCACCTTGACCCCGAGCTTCTTGTACGCCTTCGCCAGTTCCGCGGAGATGTCCGGGTCCTCCAGCGGAACCATCCGGTCGAGGAATTCGACCATGGTCACGTCCACGCCGTAGTTGGCCAGCACGTAGGCGAATTCCACTCCGATGGCACCGGCGCCGGCGACGACGATGCTGCCGGGCAGGTCGCTGGTGAGGATCTGCTCCTCGTAGGTGACGACCCGCTCGGACAGGCTCGTCCCCGGCAGCAGCCGGGTGGTCGAGCCGGCCGCGACGATCAGGTTGTCGAAGCTGACCTCGCGGGTCGAGCCGTCGTGCCCTTTCACCGTGAGCCCATGAGGGCCGGTCAGTTCACCCCAGCCGTCCAGCTCGGTGATCTTGTTCTTCTTCATCAGGAAGTGGACACCCTTGACCCGGCCGTCGGCCACCTTGCGGCTGCGGTCGAACGCGGCGCCGAAGTCGAACGAGACATCGCCGCTGATGCCGAACTGCTTCGCCTGGGTGTTGAACAGGTTCGCCAGCTCGGCGTTGCGCAGCAGGGCCTTGCTGGGGATGCAGCCGACGTTCAGACACACCCCGCCCCAGTACTTGTCTTCCACCACGGCGGTGGAAAGCCCGAGCTGAGCGGCCCGCACGGCCGCGGTGTACCCACCCGGGCCGGCGCCCAGCACCACCACATCGAAGTCAGCCATAGCGGTCACCTTACGGCCTTGAGCCGGCCACACCGACCGCTGGCTGTCTCAGTGCCGCAGCCAGCGCAGCAGCGCCCGCAGGCCCGCGACACCGCCGGACACGGCGGCGCTGATGGCCGCGCCGGCCGCCGCCGCCCGCACCGCCCGACGCCCGGTGCGGTAGTCGCGCACCCGCCAGCCGTGCTCTTGGGCGTACTCGCGCAGCCGGCCGTCCGGATTGACCGCGCACGGCCGGCCCACCAGCGACAGCATCGGGATGTCGTTGTGCGAGTCGGAGTAGGCCGCGCACCGCTCGAGGTCGAGCCCACGTTCAGCGGCCAGCTCGGTCACCGCGGTCGCCTTCGCCTGCCCGTGCAGCAGATCGCCGACGAGGAGACCGGTGTAGGTGTCGCCGGCGCGTTCGGGCACCGTGCCGAGCGCACCGGTCAGGCCCAGCCGCTCGGCCACCACGGTGGCGACCTCCACCGGCGCGGCGGTCACCAGCCACACCTCCTCGTCGGCGGCGAGGTGCCCCTCGGCCATCGCCAGCGTGTCCGGCCAGACCTTGCCGAGGATCTTGTCGTCCACGATCTCGGCGGCCAGCCGTTCCAAGTCGCCGGTCTTGCGGTTGGCGATGAAGGCCAGCGCCCGTCGCCGGGCCTCGGCCATGTGCGCCGGGTCCTCGACTCCGACCAGCCGGAAGTACAGCTGCCACCAGGCCGCTCGGGCAAGCTGTCGGCGGCCGAAGAAGCGACGTTCTTGCAAGCCCCGGGCCAGGTGGTACATGGCGGCACCGCGCAGCACGGTGTTGTCCAGGTCGAAGAAGGCGGCGGCCGGCAGCAGGGCCGGCACGTCACCGGCAACCGGCTCGCCGGGCCTGCTGCGGTGGCGACGCACGTTCGGCCGCAGCGCCGCTACCATCCGCATGGCCAGCAGGGTAGCCGGGCAGAATGGCGGTCATGGCCGATTCTGCCGCAGCGCGCGTGCGCGTCCTCACCCGCGATGGCTGCCACCTGTGCGCCGACGCCATCGCCGTCGTGCAGCGGGTCTGCGCCGCCACCGGCACGGCCGTCCAGCTCGTCGACATCGACGCCGCCGGCAACGAGGAGCTGCTCGGCCGCTACTCCGACGAGGTGCCGGTGACGTTCGTCGACGGCGCCGTGCACGACTTCTGGCGTGTGGACGAGGCCCGGTTGACCCAGGCACTGCGGCGGTCGCCGCCTGCGGATGCCCGGAACAGGCCGGCCGGCTGATCCGCCGGTCCGACCGGCCTCGCCGACCCACCTCCGAACCGCGTCGAACCCGCGGCAGGCGAGGACGCCGGCTGCGGCAACCCATAGCACATGGCGACCACCGTCAGTGAAGCCGGGATTTTGTTCGTGCGTTCACAAAGTCCTAGTCTTGGGAGTCGCCGGAGAGCTCTGCTCGACGCAATTTCAGGCAGATCAGGAGCACCGTGACTGCAGGACGAGGCCGCGACGAGGCCAACGCGACGCCGACGGGCCGCTGCATCCCGGAAGCCACCGTTGCCCGCCTGCCGCTGTACCTGCGCGCGCTCAACGGGCTGGCCGACAACCGGGTCGCCACCGTCTCCAGCGAAGACCTGGCCGCCACCGCCGGGGTGACGTCAGCCAAGCTGCGCAAGGACCTGAGCTATCTCGGCTCCTACGGCACTCGCGGCGTCGGCTACGACGTCGGCTTCCTCCGCCGGCACATCTCCGACGAGATCGGACTGACCCAGGATTGGCCAGTCGTCATCGTCGGCATCGGCAACCTCGGCCAAGCACTGGCCAAGTACTCCGGTTTCGCCTCCCGCGGCTTTCGCATCGCCGCGCTCTTGGATGCCGACCCGGACAAGGTCGGAACACCGGTGCGGGTCGGTGCCGTCACCATGGCGGTGCGGCCGTATGCCGACCTGCGCGAGGTGGTCGCCGCGCATCAGGTCTGCATCGGTGTCATCGCGGTACCCGCCGAAGCCGCCCAGCACGTGTGCGACCGGTTCGTCGAGGTCGGCATCACCAGCGTCTTGAACTTCGCCCCGGCCGTGCTGTCCGTGCCGGACGGGGTCGAGGTGCGCAAGGTCGACCTCGCCACCGAGTTGCAGATCCTCGCCTACCACGAACAGCGCCGCCGCCGGCCGGAGATGGCCGGCCGGGGTCGCCTCGCCGTCGACGACCTGGCTCCCGACGAGCTGACTCCCGACGACCTGGCTCCCGACGAGCTGGCGCCCGACGAGCTGAGCAGCCCGGCCCTGCCCAACGCGGGACGCGGCCCGGGCAGCGGCTACGGTCACCCGAGTGGGGTGGCCGGATGAGCCTGCTCCAAGTCGGACTGTCCCACCGGAGCGCGCCGCTACCGGTGCTCGAGCGGTACGCGCTCGACCGTCCCGCCGCCGACAAGCTCGCGGCCGGGCTGGTGATGAGCCGCTACGTCAGCGAGGCGCTCGTCGTCACCACCTGCAACCGGGTCGAGGTCTATGCCGACGTCGAACGGTTCCACGCCTGCGTCGACGAGGTGGTCGAGCTGCTCGCCCAGGCCTGCGGCGCCGACGCCGCTCGCCTCACCGAGTACCTGAGCGTCCGGTACGAGGACTCGGTGGTCGCGCACGCGTTCGACGTGGCCTGCGGGCTGGACTCGATGGCGGTCGGCGAGAGCCAGATCCTCGGCCAGCTCCGGGACGCGCTGGGCGCCGGGCAGCGCGACGGCACCGTCGGCACCGAGCTGAACGCGCTGTTCCAGCAGGCGCTGCGAGTCGGCAAGCGGGTGCACAGCGAGACCGACCTCGGCGCCGCCGGCCGCTCCCTCGTGCAGCTGGCTTTCGCCGACGCGACCGATCGGCTGGGCAGCCTGCGCGGCCGGCGCGTGCTGGTGGTCGGTGCCGGCTCGATGGCTGGCCTGGCGGTCAGCCAGCTACGGCGCGACCACGATGCCGAGGTGTTGGTGGCCAACCGCACCCGGTCGCGAGCCGAGCACCTGGCCGGCGCACACGCCGCGCGGGCCGTGGATCTGACAGACGTGGCCGACCTGCTCGCGCAGGTCGACCTGGTCGTGACCTGCACCGGCGCACCCGGCGCGGTGCTCTCGCGTGAGACCGTCGAACCCGCGGCCCGGCGACGGCCGCTGCTGATCATCGACCTGGCCATGCCCCGCGACGTCACTGGCGAGGTGGCCGCGCTGGCGGGGGTGACCGTGGTCGACCTGCAGTCGGTCGCCGAACGATCCGACGTGCCGGCAACCGTGCTCGGTCCGGTCCGGCAGATCGTCGCGGACGAACTCGCCACCCATGCCGAGCGGCGCCGGCATGCCGCGGTCGGGCCGACCGTGGCCGCGCTGCGGAAGATGGCGCGGACGGTCACCGACGCCGAACTCGACCGGCTCCGCCTGCGCACCCCCAACCTCAGCGACGACGACCGTGCCCAGGTCGCGCAGACCGTGCACCGGGTGGTCGACAAGCTGCTGCACACACCCACCGTCCGGGTCAAGGAGCTCGTCGACCAGCCGACCGCCAGCTCCTACGCCGACGCCCTGAGCGACCTGTTCGCGCTCGACCCGGCCCGGGTGCAGGCGCTGTCGTCGCCGGCCTCGGGCGCGAGCCCGACTCTCGGCGAACAGCAGGACCCGCCGGCGGAGCGAACGTGAGCGTGTTGCGGGTCGGCACCCGCGGCTCCGAGCTGGCCATGGCCCAGACCGGTCAGGTGGCCGATGCGTTGCGCGCATCCGGTTGCGAGGTGGAGCTGGTGCCTGTGCGCACCGCGGGGGACCGCAGCAAGGCGTCGCTGGTGGACCTGGCCGGAGCACTCGGCGGCACCGGGATCTTCGTGTCAGCGCTGCGTGCCCGGCTGGCCGACGGCAGCATCGACGTCGCCGTGCATTCGCTCAAGGACCTGCCGGTCGCCCCCGCGGACGGGCTGACCCTGGCGGCGGTGCCTCGGCGCGCCGACCCCGCCGACGTGTTGGTCAGCGCGCACCCGGGCGGTTTCGCTGGTCTGCCACCGGGCGCCACCGTCGGCACCGGGTCTCCCCGGCGCGCCGCGCAGCTGCTGCTGGAGCGGTCGGACCTGTCGGTGGTGCCCATCCGGGGAAACGTCGGCACCCGGCTGAACCTGGTGGGCAGATCGGTGGACGCAGTGGTGCTGGCGGCGGCCGGGCTGCTGCGTTCCGGGCGCGCCGAGGTGCTGGCCGAGGCCAGCCGGCTGACCTTCATGCTGCCGGCGCCCGGCCAGGGTGCGCTGGCGGTGGAGACCCGCACCGACGCGGTCGACGGTCCGTGGTGGCCGCACCTGCAGGCGCTCGACGAGCGAGACACCCGCGCATGCGTTTGTGCCGAACGGGCATTACTTGGCACCCTCGAAGCCGGCTGCACCGCGCCGGTCGGGGCACTGGCAACGATCGGCGCGAACGACGGCGCGTTGCACCTCGACGGAGCGGTGCTGGCAGCCGACGGCACGACCGCCGTCCGCGGCGCCGTCGACGGCTCGGTCGACGACGCCGAGGCCATCGGCGCCGAACTCGGCCACAGGTTGCTGTCCGCCGGCGCCGCCGACCTGCTTTCGGCCAGACTGGACCAGCATGAATCGGCCCAGCATGAACAGCACTCACATCAGCCAGAAGATCGAGTCAGATCGAGGTAGCCCAGCGTGAACGCGAAGAGCAGTAAGACCCCGCTGCTGGCGCCGGCCGCCGTCGCCTTCGTCGGTGTCGGTCCAGGCGACGCCGGCTTGGTCACAGCGCGTGCGGCACAGGTGCTCGCCCGGGCCGAGGTGGTGCTGTACGGCCAACAGGGCTTGATCGACCCGATCGTGTTCTCCGACCTGGTCGAGGGCCTCGTACCGGCCGACGCCGACCGCATCGACGTGTCCAACGCGACGCCCAGCGAGGCCGGCCGGCAGATGGCCCGGTATGCCCGCGATGGCCGCACGGTCGTCCGGGTCTATCCCGGCGACCCGCTGGTCGACGGCGGCGCGACCGAACATGTCGCCGCGTTCTCCCGGCACGCCGTGCCGTTCGAGATCGTCGCGTCCGTGCCGGTGTCCTCGGCGATCCCCGCTTACGCCGGTGTGGCGCTGCACTCGTCGAAGGTGCGGCACACACACGTGATCGACGTCGCCAGCGGTCGGGTCAGTTTCAGCGGCGTCGACGACCCGTCGGTCAGCGTCGTGCTGGTCGGCCTGGGCGAAGACCTGGGCGACGTGGTCGCCCAGCTGATCAAGGCCGGCCGCCCCGAGCAGACGCCGATCAGCCTGACCACCAACGGCGCCACCACCAGCGAGGTCACGCTGTGCTCGACGCTGGCCGACGTGGCCCGTGACGTCAAGGCGGCCAAGCTGGTCGGGCCGTTCGTCGGGGTCGTGTCCGACACGGTGGCGTTGCGGGACAAGCTCGGCTGGTATGAGACCAAACCGCTGTTCGGCTGGCGAGTGCTGGTGCCGCGGACCAAGGAGCAGGCCGGCCCGATGCTGCGGCTGTTCACCGAGTTCGGCGCCATCCCCGAAGAGGTGCCGACGATTTCGGTCGAGGCGCCCCGCAATCCGCAGCAGCTCGACCGCGCCACGCGCGGCATCCATCTCCTCGATCGCAGCTTGGGCGAAGCGCTGGGCAAGATTTATGTCGCCCGCTATTTCCCGCC
>Ga0164242_10007072_pt1 | contig 12299 bp, 10 predicted proteins | sample OricomgcompostMG_FD_108783 | JGI IMG/M metagenome (GOLD analysis project Ga0164242, IMG submission 108783) | Miracle-Growth compost microbial communities from Emeryville, California, USA - Original compost - Miracle growth compost (MG) ... | reverse complement strand
TGTGGGAGCGGCTTCAGCCGCGACAGACCGCCAGCCACGGACGATCCGGTGCGGTTGGCAAAGGCACAGACGGAGGAGTGAAAGACGCATGCCTGGCTATTACCTCGACCTGGCCCTGCGCAGCCTCAAGCGCACGCCCATCCTGGCCGGCCTGATGATGCTGGCGATCGCGCTGGGCATCGGCGCCTCGATCACCATGCTCACGGTGCTGCACAACCTGTCGGGCAATCCGCTGCCCGGGCGCAGCGACGTGCTGTTCCATCCGCAGGTCGACCCGCGCCCGGCCGACTTGCCGGGCGCCTCCGACGAGCCGCCGGACGATCTCACCTACATCGATGCGGTGAACCTTTACAAGCTGGGCGCCGTGCCGCGCCGCGCGGTGATGAGCTCCAACTGGCTGCCCACGCGGCGCGACGCGCCGGGCACCGCGTTGGCGATGGAGACCGACCGCGCCACCACCGCCGATTTCTTCGCCATGTTCGGCGTGCCCTTCGTCTACGGCTCGGCCTGGTCGGCGCAGGACGATGCCAGCCATGCCCAGGTGGTGGTGCTGTCGCAGGTGCTGAACCAGAAGCTGTTCGGCGGCGCCGACAGCGTGGGCAAGACGGTAGTGATCGCCACCAAGATCTTCCGCGTGGTGGGCGTGATCGGCGACTGGAACCCGCAGCCGCGCTTCTACGACGTCGACGGCGGCGCCTTCAACGATGCCGATCAGATGTACCTGCCATTCTTCACTTGGCTGGACCTGCCGCAGGACTACGGCTACGGCCCGATGAACTGTTGGGGCAACGACCCCAACGCGGGCGAGCACGATCCCAAGGCACCGCAGTGCACCTGGGCGCAGTTCTGGGTGGAGCTGGACACGCCGGCGCAGGTGGAAAGCTACCGCCAGGCGCTGGTGCACTACAGCGGGCAGCAGCGCCAGATGGGCCGCTTCCAGCGTGCGCCCAACGTGCGCCTGCGCGGCCTGCTCGACTGGCTGGACGCCAAGCACGTGATCCCGGTGACGGTGCGCATGCAGACCTGGATCGCCTTCGGCGTGTTCCTGATCTGCATGGTCAACACGGTGGGGCTGATGGTGGCGAAGTTCCTGCGCAAGTCGGGCGAGATCGGCGTGCGCCGCGCGCTGGGCGCCGCGCGTCGCGATGTGTTTGCGCAATGCCTGATCGAGGCCGGCGTGATCGGCGTGGCCGGCGGCCTGTTCGGCCTGCCGCTGGCGTGGCTGGGGCTATGGATGGTGCGCCAGCAGCCGGTGAGCTTCGCCGCCTCGGCGCACCTGGATCTTGCCATGCTCGGCGCCGCGCTGGCGCTGGCCGTGGTGGCCGCGCTGGGCGCCGGCGCATGGCCGGCCTGGCGCGCCTCGCGCGTCGCCCCCGCGCTGCAGGTGAAATCGCTATGAGGGCCTTCATGCAGATCCGCCCCATCCTGGCCGCGCTGCGCAGCCACAAGACCGCGGTGACCCTGCTGGTGCTGGAGATCGCGCTGACCATGGCGATCCTGGGCAACCTGGTGTTCATCGTGTATGGCACCTTGCAGCGCTCGCGCACGCCGACGGGCGTTGCCGAGGGCCAGATCGGGTTGATCCAGAGCATCGGCGTGATCGGCGAGGACAATCCCGGCACGGTGGGCGACAACATCGCCCTGCTGCAGCGGGTGCCCGGCGTGGTGGCCGCCACCTTCGGCGGACCGCCGCTCTGGTACGACAGCGCTTCCAACGCGTTCCTCGATCCCGACCGACAGCACAGGGTCGCCCGGATGTACGAATTCACCGGCGGCCAGGGCCTGAGCCGGACACTTGGCCTGCACCTGGTCGAGGGCCACGATCTCCAGCCGGAGGACCTGCCGGACGCCAGCCAATGGGGCAGCGTGAAGGAAGTGCCCGCGCTGATCACCCGGGCGCTGGCGGCCAAACTGTTCCCCGGCGGGCGGGCCCTGGGCCAGCGCTTCTACGACGGTACGTCGGCGGTGCGCGTGCAGGGCGTGGTCGACCACCTGCGCGCGGAAATCACCGGGCGGCCCGACGACGACTATTCGGTGGTGATCGAATACCGGGTGGGCGCCCAGGACATGGGCGGCGGCTTCATGATACGCAGCGAGCCGGGGCGCCTCGAACCGACCCTGCTCGCCGCCGCCGCCGCATTGCAAAAGGCCAACCCGGGCCACGTGCAGAACAAGGTCTATACCATGGCCGAGCTGCGCGAACGCTACTTCCGCAGCGACCTGGCCACCGGCCGCATGCTGGTGGCGATCCTGCTGATCCTGCTGGTCGTTACCGCACTGGGCGTCAGCGGCCTGGCCAGCTTCTGGGTACAGCAGCGGCGCCGGCAGATCGGCATGCGCCGCGCGCTGGGCGCCACCCGCGGCGACATCCTGCGCTACTTCCAGGCCGAGAATTTCCTCATCGTCACCGCCGGCGTGGTGCTGGGCGCGGTGTTCGCCTTCGCGCTCAACCTGTTCCTGATGCACCGCTTCGAACTGGCCCGCCTGCCGACGGGCTACCTGGCGGTGGGCGCGCTGGTGCTGTGGGCACTGGGGCAACTGGCCGTGCTCGGCCCGGCGCTGCGTGCGGCGGCGGTGCCGCCGGTGGTGGCGACGAGGAGCGTGTGATGAGAGCCGGGATTCGGTATTGGGGATTGGGGATTCGGAAAAGCGCTGGTACGCCGGAGTTTCTGTCACGTTCCGGTGCCCAGGAGGAATCATGATGCTTGGCTACTATCTGGATCTTGCCCTGCGCAGCCTGCGGCGCACGCCCATCCTCACCGGCCTGATGGTGCTGGCGATCGGGCTGGGCATCGGCGCCAGCATGACCATGGTCACCGTGTTGCACGTGATGACGGACGATCCGCTGCCGGGCCGCAGTGCGCACTTGTATACGCCGCACCTCGATCCCTTGCCGTTGGACTACAGGCAGGGCGGCGATGGTCCCGATCCCAGCGACAACCTCACCTGGCCAGACGCGCAGGCGCTGCTGAAGGCGCATCGCGCCGCGCGGCAGGCGGCCATGGCGGGCGGTTCCCTGCTGGTGCATCCCGAGCGCGTTGATCTGCGGCCATTCTATGCGGATGGCCGCTACACCACGGCGGATTTCTTCGCGATGTTCGGGGTGACGCTCAAGCGTGGCGGCGGCTGGAATGAGGCGGACGATGCGACCGGTGCGCATGTGGTCGTGCTCGGAGAGACGCTGGCGCAGAAGCTGTATGGCAGTGCCGATGCCGTAGGCAAGACGGTGCGGTTGGGCGACAAGGACTTCCGCGTGGTCGGCGTGGTCGCGGACTGGGCGCCGCTGCCGATGTTCTATGCCGATGCGTCGGCAAAGCGCTACAGCGATGCCGACCAGTTCTTTTTGCCGTTGTCCGCGGCGATGGAATTGAAGCTGGACGTCAATGGCAATTTCAGCAGCTGGGGCGATGATCATGCGGAGACGCGCATGACCAGCCCGACGATGAGCTGGCTGCAATTCTGGGTGCAGTTGGACACGCCCTCGCAGGCAAGGGCTTATCGTCAATATCTGGTCGACTACTCCGCCGGGCAGAAGGCGCTCGGCCGTTTCCAGCGCCCCCCCGGCGACGCGAAGCTGTACGGCTTGATGGATTGGCTGGCGCACGAGAATCTGGTACCGGACGACGTGCGCCTGCAACTGTGGCTGGCGCTGGGTTTCCTGCTGGTATGCATGTTGAACATCGTGGCGCTACTGCTGGCCAAGTTCCTTCGTCGCAGTGGCGAACTCAGTGTGCGCCGCGCGCTGGGGGCGAGGCGGCTGGACATCTTCGTGCAACTGGGCAGTGAGTCCGCGCTGATCGGCGTGGCCGGCGGCGTGCTGGGCCTGGCCATCGCCCAGATCGGCCTGTGGAGCGTGCGCCATCGGCCCGACGACTACGCCCGGCTGGCACAGATGGACGTGTCGATGCTGCTGGGCACTCTGGCGCTGGCCGTGTTGGCCAGTGTGCTGGCCGGGGTGTTGCCAGCGTGGCGAGCCTGCCAGGTGGCTCCCGCATTGCAATTGAAAGCTCAGTGAGCCGCCCGGAGGCCGTCATGCACATCCGACCGATTCTTTCCACGCTCCGCCACCACCAGCTCACTGCGGTCATGCTGGTGCTGCAGGTGGCGTTCACCTGCGCGATCGTGTGCAACGTGGCGTTCATGGTGGTCAATCGTGTGCGCCAGGTCACCTTGCCTACCGGACTGGCCGAGGACGAACTGTCGACGGTGACGGTCGAAGGCATCGACAAGAACGAAGATCCCCAGGTCAGGCACAAGGAGGATTTGCTGGCGCTGCAAGCCATTCCCGGCGTGAGGGTGGCGGTGGCGGTGGACTCTCTTCCACTCAGCCGCGACGATTCCAGCTATGGCCTATGCGGCAGCAAGCAGGCGCTCGATCGCGCGATGGCGGCACGGTCGCTGTTGGCTGGCTGCGCCGATCCGAGCGTCTACAGCGGCTCGCCGGGCGAGCTTGCGGCACTCGGCTTGACCCTGGTCGCCGGGCGCGACTTTCGTCCCGACGAATACGTGCCGGCGGCCAAGGGATGGGTCATCGCCCATGTACCCAGCGCCATCATCACGCGTGCGTTGGCCGAGCGGCTCTATCACGGGAAAGACCCGCTCGGGCAGGAGCTTTACATGGGAGACCGCCCGGCCATCCGCGTCGTAGGGGTGGTGGATGAGCTGCTGCGCCCACGCTTGCGCACGTCCGGAGTCGACCAGTACAGCGTGCTGGTGCCTTCGATCCCGGGGGACGACACGGTTACCTATGTCTTGCGCAGTGCCACGGAGGATCGTGGGCGGGTGCTGAAAGAGGCTGTCCGGACCTTGGCTGGAATCGACCCTGACCGCCTGATTCCGCCGGACAAGGCGCGTACCTTCGCGCAGATCCGCCACGCCTACTTCCAGCGCGACACCACCATGATCGGCCTGCTGGCGGCCTCGGCGCTGGGCCTGCTGTTCGTCACCGCGCTGGGCATCGGCGGTCTGGCCAGTTTCTGGGTGCAGCAGCGTACGCGCACCATCGGCATCCGCCGCGCCATCGGTGCCACGCGCGGCGACGTGCTGCGCTATTTCCAGGCCGAGAACTTGCTGATCGTCACGGCCGGCATCGTGCTGGGCGTGGTGCTGGCGCTCGGGTTGAACCTGGCGCTGATGGCGCGCTACGAGTTGCCGCGCCTGCCGCTTTACTACCTGCCGGTCGGTGCGCTGGTGCTGTGGTCGCTGGGCCAGCTCGCGGTGCTGTCGCCGGCGCTGCGCGCAGCAAAGGTGCCGCCGGTGGCGGCGACCAGGAGCGTGTGATGAAGATGGCTTTGTCGCGGCTGAAGCCGCTCCCACAACGGCATGGATTCCCACACGCGAGCGGCCGGTTTCCTGTGGGAGCGGCTTCAGCCGCGACGGACAAGGGCGGCCGGGTCATGGCGCATTTTCCCGGCGGAAGCGGAACGTTCGAGTAAAGGAGCGCATGGCATGTTCAAGTACTACCTGACCTTGGCCCTGCGCCGCTGCCGCCAGAACCTGCCGATGGTGGCGCTGCTGGCGTTGACCATGGCCGTCGGCATCGCCTCGTGCATGACGGCGCTGACGATTTTCCGCGCGCTGTCCGGCGAGGCGCTGCCGGGCATCAGCCCCTACCTCTACGTGGCGACGATGGACGCGCGCGAGGCGGTGGACAAGGACAACCCGGACTACAAGCAGCCGGACAGCTATGTCGGGCTGGTTGACGCCAGGGCGCTGGTGGACGCGCATCGCGCCCGCCAGCAGGCGGCGCTGGCGCAGAGCCTGACCACGATGGGCACCGCCGACGGCAAGCGCTCGACGCAGGCTTTCGGCCTGATGGCCTATGGCCCGGTGCTGTCGATGTTCGGCGTGCCGCTGCGCTACGGGCGGCCGTGGACGGCGGCGGAACAGGCGTCGAATGCGCCGGTGGTGGTGATCGACACCCGCACGGCGCTCAAGCTGTTCGGTACGGAAGACGCGGTGGGCCGCAGCGTGACGATGGGCCGGCGCGGCTTCCGCGTGATCGGCGTGGCGGCGCCGTGGAAGCCGCGGATGGTGTTCTTCGACCTGCAGCGCAACCAGGGCAACGTACAGGGCCAGGAACAGAACTTCTTCGTGCCCGCGCAGGCCGCGCTGGATGCCGGCGTGGGGCCGTTCACCTCGGGCGAGTGCGGCAAGGGGTCGGACATACCCAAGATCAGCTTCCAGTCCGCGGCGGTGGCGAACTGCCGCTGGGTGGAAACCTGGGTGCGGCTGGATACGCCGGCCGACGTGTCGGCCTACGACCGGTTCCTCTCCGGCTACGCCGACGCGCAGCACGATGCCGGGCGCTTCGCCTATCCGCCGCACGCCGGGCTGTACGGCACGCAGGCGTGGATGACGCAGAACCACGTGGTGCCCGACGACGTGCACCTCAACCTGATGCTGGCTGGCGGCTTTCTGTTGTTGTGCCTGGTCAACGTGGCCGGGCTGCTGGCGGCGCGCTTCCTGCGCCGGCAGGGCGACGTGGCGATCCGCCGCGCGCTGGGCGCGTCGAAGCGGCACGTGTTCGTGCAGCACCTGGTGGAAACCGGCCTGCTGGGCCTGGTCGGCGGCGTGCTGGCGTTGCCGCTGACCTGGCTGGGCCTGTGGATCGTGCGCATGCAGCCGGTGAGCTACGCCGATGCGGCCCGCTTCAGCCTCGGCGTGTTCGTCATCCTGCTGGCGCTGTCGGTGGGCGTGGGCCTGCTGGTCGGCATCCTGCCGGCGTGGCGGGTGTGCCGGCAGCCGCCGGCCTTGCAGATCAAGCTGGCCTGAAGGAGCGCGCCATGCGACACATCGTCAAACCCTTGTTCCGCCACCGCATGATGCCGCTGCTGGTGGTATTGCAGGTGGCGCTGGCCTGCGCCATTGCCTGCAACGCGCTGTTCCTGCTGCAGCAGAAGCTGGTGCCGATCCTCACCCCGGACGGGGTGGGGCATCCGGACCGGCTGATCGTGGCCTGGGACATGATCCCGAAAGGCCAGCCCTGGCCGGCCCCCCGCCTGCTCGAGGTGGAGCGGGCCCTGCGCGGCATCCCGGGCGTGGCCGCCGTCGGCATGGCCGGGGCGCTGCCGATGACGACCAATGCATACATGAACGGCAACGTGCATGGTGACGGCCTGCACGCCAAGGGAGATACCTCGGTATATATCGGCGACCACCTGGTCGACGTGCTGGGTTTGCAGCTGGTCGCCGGGCGCGACTTCAGCGCGGCCGAGCAGGCCACGCAGTACAAGAATATCGGCATCAACGACAACGGTCCGACCATCATCACGCAGGCGCTGGCCGAGCAGTTGTTCCCCGGTGGCGACGCGCTGGGCAAGGTGGTCCGCATCGGCGACGACGCCGATGCGGCGCGGCGCACCGTGGTGGGCGTGGTGGCGCACCTGATGCGCAACAAGTTCGGCCAGGACGACCGCGCCGACATCGACTACAGCATGCTTTTCCCCGGCATTCCGGGGAACTGGCCCATCCCGGTGTTCGGCATACGCGTGTCGCATGCCGCGGAGGCGGCACACGTGCGCAAGGCGGTGAAAGCCATCGTCCAGCGCGAGCTGGGCACCGAGATGGTCCAGGGGATCCACCCGGTCTACGAGATGTACGGCGACCTGCGCAACCGCATGCTGGCCCGGTCCAAGGCCGCCGTGTGGCTGCTGGCGGGGGTCAGCCTGATCGTGCTGCTGGTCACCGTGGTCGGCATCATGGGCCTGACCAGCTATTGGGTGCAGCAGCGCACGCGGCAGATCGGCATCCGCCGCGCGCTGGGCGCACGGCGCGGCGACATCCTGCGCGAGGTGCGCGCGGAAAACCTGCTGGTGGTGGGCGCCGGCATCGTGCTGGGCATGGCGCTGACCTATGCGATCAATCTGTGGCTGATGCGGCACTACGAGCTGGCACGGCTGCCCTGGCCGTACCTGCCCTACGGCGCGGCGCTGATGCTGCTGCTCGGCCAGTTGGCCGTATGGCTGCCCGCGCGGCGCGCGGCGGGCGTGCCGCCGGTGGTGGCGACGCGGGCGGCGTGAGTCTTGGCCTGCCCGTGTTGCGCATAGTGATGGGTTTTTTGGATTACGCATGTAATATGAATCTTGGCGCTTGATGGGAAGCGCCCGGCCGACAGAAGGGGAAGGCATGTTCCGCTACAGCTTCGAACTGGCCGCGCTGGGTCTGCGGCGTTTTCCGAAAAGCACCGTGCTGGTGGTGCTGACGGTGGCGCTGGGGCTGGCGGCATGCATGACCACGCTGACCCTGCTGCACGTGCTGTCGGCCGATCCGTTGCCGGGGCGCAGCCAGGACCTGTACCTGGCCTGGGTGGATACGGTGCTGGCCAAGCCGTCGAATGCCGGTGCCGACGTCATGGCCCTGAACGGATGGAAGACCACCAACTATCACAACATCAAGCTGGGCGACGCGCAGGCGCTGTTGACGGCGCGCCGGGCGGCGCGGCAGACCGTGGTGGCCGACATGGAGGCGGACGAGGTGGCCGACGATGGCCGGCGCGCGCAGAACCAGCAGGTGGTGCTGGCCACGACCTCGGATTTCATCCCGATGTTCGGCGTGATACTGCGCCACGGACGCGACTGGACGCCCGCCGAGGACGCCGCCCGCACGCCGGTGGCGGTGATCGACACCGGACTGGCGCAAAAGCTGTTTGGTACGGCCAATGCGGTGGGACGCAGCGTGCGGCTGAAACACACCCTGTTCCGCGTGGTGGGTGTGATCGAGCCATTTGCGCCGCAGCCCCGGTTTTACGCCCTGGGTACCGGCGCCTACAGCAGTGATGGCGGCGAGAATCTCTACCTGCCCTATACGGCCGCACTGGATGCGGGCTTGTCGCCCTACGACGCCGATGGCTGCGATGCCTCGTACAAGAGTTCCAACACCAGTGACTTCGATCCCGCGCGCTGCGCCTCGCTGGGCCTGTGGGTGCAGCTTGACGCGCCGGCGCAGGTATCGGCGTACCGCCGTTTTCTGCAGGATTACGTGGAACGGCAGAAGGCACTGGCCGGCTTCGACAAGAAACCGCGTTCGGCATTGACCGGCGTGGCCGACTGGCTGAAGCAGAACGACGTGGTGCCCGACAGCGCGCGCCTGAACGTGTGGCTGGCCGGCTCGTTCCTGTTGCTGTGCATGCTCAACGTGGCGGGGTTGCTGTCGGCGCGTTTCCTGCGTCGCAGCGGCGAGGTGGGCATGCGCCGCGCGCTGGGCGCGCCGCGCCGCGCGGTGTTCCTGCAGCATGTGTTGGAGTCGGGGCTGGCCTGCCTGGCCGGCGGCGTGCTGGCCTTGCCGCTGACCCTGCTCGGCTTGTGGATCCTGCGCCAGCAGGGCAATGATTTCGCCGGACTGGCGCATCTCGATCCGGCAATGTTCGCCACGCTGTTCATGCTGGCGCTGGCGGTGGGTGCGCTGGTGGGCCTGTTGCCGGCCTGGCGGGTGTCGGTGGTCGAGCCGGGCCTGCAGGTCAAGAGCGAATAAGGGGAGTCGCCATGTCGTTTCGCATCCTTTTTTCCAGCCTGCGCCGGCACAGCCTGATGCCGCTGCTGGTGCTGCTGCAGGTGATGCTGGCCTGCGCCATCCTCTGCAATGTGCTGTTCCTGACCTGGCAGCAACTGGAACCGATGCTGGCGCCCAGCGGGGTGGACGGCGACGACCTGATCCTGGTCGACAGGCTGAACCCGCCGGAGCGGGCCTGGACGGCAGCGGAAGTACAGGCCGGCACCGCTGCGCTGCAGGCGGTGCCGGGCGTACGCGCGGTCAGCGCGGCGCTGGGTCTGCCGATGGTCGCCAGCTATGTGAACATGCGGGCATACCGTGGACCGACCGGCGCCGTGGTGGGCGTGAACGACTACGAGGGATACGACCTGCTCGATACCCTCGGGCTCGAACTGGTGGGCGGCCGGAACTTCTTGCCGGCCGAGTACCGCGATATGGGCAGCGACCAGGGCAAGGGCGTGCCGGAGCCGGTCATCATCACGCAGTCGCTGGCGCGGCAATGGTTCGGCGACGCCTCGCCACTGGGCCGGACACTGCGTTTTCCCGGTGTCGAGAAAGGCCCCGGATCGGTGGTGGTGGGGGTGGTCCGCCATCTGCTGCGCAACCGGATGAACGTGGCCACGAACGGGCGCGCGGACAACACCGTGCTGCTGCCGGAGCGCGTGGCCAAGACCTGGTGGCTGTTCTATGCGGTGCGGGTCGACCCGTCGATGCGCATGGCGGCGCTGCGCGGGGTGCGCAAGGCGATCCAGCGCCAGTTCGGCGCCTTGCTGCCGGCGGGCTCGAAACCGCGCGCCGAGTTCTACGCCACGCGCCGGGCCGCGGTCTTCAAGAGCCAGCGCGCCGCACTGTGGCTGTTCGCCGGGGTGGCGCTGACCGTGGTGGTGGTCACCGTGATCGGCATCATGGGGCTTACCGGCTTCTGGGTGCAGAAGCGCACGCGGCAGATCGGCGTGCGCCGCGCGCTGGGCGCGCGCAAGGCGGATATCCTGCGTTATTTCCTGGCCGAGAACGCGCTGATCGTGGGCATCGGCGTGGTGCTGGGGATGGGGCTGGCCTACCTGGGCAATGCCTGGCTGATGCATGTCTACGAGCTGCAGCGCCTGCCGTGGCGCTTCCTGCCGTGCGGCGCGCTGCTGATGCTGTTGCTGGGTCAGCTGGCCGTGCTGTCGCCGGCCTTGCGCGCGGCCCGGGTGCCGCCGGTGGTGGCGACGCGGGCGGCGTGACGGGACGGGAGATTCGGGATTGGCGATACGGAGTGCGGCGATGAGGCGATGGTATTGGGTGATGGTGGCCGGGCTTGGGCTGTGCGGCGGATGCGTGATGCATGTCGACCGGCCCACCGAGATCGCGGCGGGCAGTGCGCGGCGGCCGGTGTATTCGGTGGACGGCGGGGTGCACGTGGCCGCGCATGCGCGCGCGGGCAAGATCCGCAGCGTGGACGGCGGCGTGGTGCTGGACGACTGGGCCGCCGCAACCGCCATCAAGGCGGTGGACGGCGGCGTCTCGATGGGTCGCCAGGCGGTATGCGTGAAGAACCTGTCCAGCGTGGACGGCCGCGTGACGCTGGCGCGCGGGGCGCGCGTGGGCGGCGAGCTGCATACCTACGTGGCCAGCCTGGACGCCACCGACGCCGAGATCGGCGGCGCCATCCGCACGGTGTCCGGCCATGTCGCGCTGCACGGCATCACCCACGTCGGCGGCGGCATCTACCTGGACAAGCCGAAACCGTCGACCGATCCCACCGACGAAGTGTGGAAGCGGCTGCCGGTGGTGGTGGTCGGCCCCGGCGTGGCGGTGGACGGCCCGGTGGTGGCGCAGCGCGGCGGCACCTTGTGGGTGAGCCGCCGGGCGCGCATCGGCGCGGTCAGTGGCCTCCGCGTGCAGTGGTTCGACGGCGCCGCGCCGCCGGCCGGCGCAATGGACGCGAAGTGAGCGCGCGTTCCGCGGTGCCACAAGTCATGGCAACCTTTTGGGCCGGAGCCGCATCCATGACGGCATGTGCAGACGACGAATGCGTACCGTACTGATCATCGACGACAACCCGGCCGTGGGCGAAGCGCTGTCGCTGCTGCTTTCGCTGCACGACATCCGCCCGCTGGTGGCGCTCAACCCGCACGAGGGGCAGGAGGCGCTGGCGCGCGAGGCGGTGGACGTGGTGATCCAGGACATGAACTTCACCGCCGACACCACCTCGGGCGAAGAGGGCGTGGCGCTGTTCCGCGCCATCCGCGAGCGCCACCCGGACCTGCCGGTGATCCTGCTCACCGCCTGGACCCACCTGGAAACCGCGGTGGAGCTGGTCAAGGCGGGCGCGGCGGACTACCTGGCCAAGCCGTGGGACGACAGCAAGCTGCTGGCCACGGTGGAGAACCTGCTGGAGCTGTCCGAGTCCACCCGCGAGGTGAGCCGCACGCGGCGCGAGCGCCGTCGCAAGCGCGAGGAACTGCTGGGCAAGTACGACCTGGACGGCCTGGTGTTCGCCTCCGACGCGATGAGCCGCACGCTGGAGCTGGCCTGCCAGGTGGCGCGCTCGGACGTGCCGGTGCTGGTCACCGGCCCCAACGGCGCCGGCAAGGAGCGCATCGCCGCCATTGTGCACGCCAACTCGGCGGTGAAGCGCGGCCCGTTCGTCGCGGTGAACTGCGGCGCGCTGCCCGGCGAGCTGATCGAGGCCGAGCTGTTCGGTGCCGAGGCCGGCGCCTATACCGGCGCCAACAAGGCGCGCGAGGGCCGCTTCGAGCTGGCCGACGGCGGCACGCTGTTCCTCGACGAGATCGGCAACCTGCCGCTGTCGGGCCAGGTGAAGC
>Ga0164242_10007071_pt1 | contig 12299 bp, 11 predicted proteins | sample OricomgcompostMG_FD_108783 | JGI IMG/M metagenome (GOLD analysis project Ga0164242, IMG submission 108783) | Miracle-Growth compost microbial communities from Emeryville, California, USA - Original compost - Miracle growth compost (MG) ... | reverse complement strand
TTCAAGTTAGGTCATATGGGAATTAAACCCAAAACCCTATCCTACACTAAAATAAGTGTAAAATTTTTCAATTTTTTTCCATTACAGAAAAGGCCTTTGCTTTTTACTTAATCCTACTCCTACTTTATATCTTACAAAATTTATTAAATTTTGTAATAGAAAAAGGCTCTTAACCTTCTTTATTCTTCATTGCTGAATTTTCAAAATAATTACTTACTTCTTCCTTTTCAGGAATATAAATTAGGGTTTACCTGTTTTATTATTAACACTTTTATATCTGTTAGAATAATGCTTTATCCCGGAACTTTTATATCCAATCGAGTATAATATCTGTCAAATTATACTCTAAGTTCTCGATTTCGTATCACGTCTTTACGAAATTACGGAGGTGACGAGACTTTTTAATGCATTTTCACTTTCGTTATTCATAAGATATTTTAGTCTAGCGAAAAAATAGAAATAGACGTTTTCTTTTTTTCTACATTGTTAGTTAAGCTTAACACCAATCGATTACTCAATTCGCATTTTAACCTAGACTTATATTGATTGGATAATATAGTGATTTTCTTGTATATCTTTTTACAAGCTCACATTGTTAATAATCCCTTTCCAGGCCGCACGATAGAAACCTCCCTGGCTCACGCCGGAATTAACTCAACTCATTATACTTTAATTAATGAACAATTAAACCCTTCCTCTCTTCTTCAAGAGGAGGTTGTATAAAGTCAACATCGATGTATCAAACTACAAGGTTGATGTGTACTCGCACTTGTCATTGACCTGTTCAATTTTGTTATCATAATAATTTTTTATTTATTATCTCAATATATTTTTTATATTGTTCAGACTATGTTATCAATCTAACTATTTCTCTTTAAACTTTTCTAACAAAATAAAGGATTTTTTCATTAGATTGTTGGGTACTCGTGGATAAATTATTGTAAATATTATACTCATTATCTAGTCGTTGAACGTTTTTATTAAGTCCTTATCTCTTTCCGTTAAAGTCGGTTTATATCTCTAATTGGTTATACAAAAAGGTATATAATTATTTAAATTATTCTTAATAAACTTCGCTGCAAGTTAACATTTTTTGTTTTCCTTGACAATTCACCCAATTTTTATTCCCATTTAAATGGGAAGGGACTTTTTTATATATTTTTTGAAAGGTTTTCAGCTTTATAATTTGATATTTAGATATCTTGCAAGTTTTACCTCATTTAACCCCTCTTATAAGGGGTTATTCTTTTTATCAGATAAAGTAAAATTTATAAATTTATTATATAAAAATAACATTAGTTTAAGTAATTATTAGCACCATCCTCAAATACGATAATATTAGCTTCATAAATATTATTTTACGTTTTTTCTTTGCTCTGTAGTAATACTTTGAAAACAACAGCTGGGTAAATATCTTTTACCGCCGTACCAACGGCATACTGGGGCTTTTTATATATCTTTTCTTCTTCTTCTATTATTACTATTCTACATCCTCTAAAACATGATGTATTCTTTTTTTGCTTATTTTTTCCTTTCTTTCATATATCTTAATTTTCGTTTTTATCCCAAAGGTAATTTTTATTCGTTGAACGATAGTCTTTATTATCAGTTTTAACTATCTGGTCATTAGATCTTACTTTCATATGAAAAAAATTTGTCTATTTTTTTCTTAATCATTTTCTAGTTCTTATACCTCTTTAAATTACAACATCTGTAACTTTTCCAAATGACTTTTGAACTCCTCAATTTCTCTTTATGAGGATTTTGCCCCAAAAAAACTAACCCTTTATCAAAAAAAATTTATAATGATAAAATATAGTAGAAACTCTTTGGGTCTTTTCCTCTATCTTGAACTTGTAAGTTTATTCACTTACTTAATAATTTCACTGAAATACACATTGAGACAGTAGGGCTATTATTAAACTATTCGTGCAAGTCTTTAATTAGAAGACAACTATTTGCTACCTTAGAACTCTCAAGTATTAGAGCTGCCATTTATTAGAGCTTATATTTTTTACTCTTTTCACTTACTAACATTGGGCAAATCTCAGACTTCATTTTATTACTTTTCTTTCCTATTTTCGAAGTCCTGTGTTTTTGGTAAACAGTTATAACCCTCTATTTCGATTTTTATCCCGAAGTTACAAATCTATTTTGCCGAATTCCTTAATGTGTATTCTTTCTGAGTAAAAATTTTCTTACCTGTGTCGGTTTTTAGTTTGGTATTTATTTTTCTTTATTTTTTTTGAAACAAAAAAAAATCATATTTTCTTGAAATAATAATAAACATTATTATCTTGTTTTTTTTTCATCGTAAATATTACTTAGAAACCAAATATACTCAAAGCTTTTTATAATTTCTTTGAAATCCTTTACATAACTTAAAATAAATTTCAAGTTATTTTTTTTACTATATAGATTTTACTATATTTTCGTTACTCATATCTAGCATTATCATTTATATTTCCTCCAATTTAAATTTCTTTAAATCTTTATTGGCAATATAACGTCACACTACCTTTTAAGCCAATTTCAAATACGACGTATTTGGAGCTTAAAATCAGATTTAGGTATTATTTTTTTTTATTAATCTCTATACATTTTCAACCTTAAATTTTTTTCATTTTCTGAACTATTACGTATTCTTTAACAAATAGCTGATTCCAAGCTTATTGAGAAAATTTTTAATTAATTTAAATTTTTTAATTATACTTAAAATAAATTTTAAGACCTTTTATTTTTTATTCTGATTTGGACTGTTTTCCTTTTGACTTTAGACCTTACGCCTAATGTCCGAATATTTAATAATTTTTTATTTATTAAGACTTTCTAAGATTTTATTTCTTTTGAAATAAAGTGCTTTACTTCTTAATTTTTTATTAAATTTAATACTTATATATCTTTCGTGTGAAACAAGCTAATTTTAAGTTTGATTAGAATTTCTCCTCTAGTCATTATTTCTCTTACCTTTTTGCTACAAAGACAAGTTCAAGCATTCATCCCTTTTATATTTTAGAGATTCTCTTTAATAATAACTAACTCACTTAATTTCGTGTTTATATTAACTTACTTTTACTTTATTTTCTTTTTGCTTTATTTATGCTTGCAAATTAATATAACTCGCAGATCCCTGATACAAAAGGTATGTTCTCGTTATTTTTTATAACTTGAACTTCTTATAAATTTCAAAATTCATTTTTCTATTTCAATCCAAATTTGGTTCTCTTTCAACTTTCCCTCACGGTACTTTTCACTATTGCTATAAAAATCATATTTAGTTTTTGTTTTAATTAAACATTTTTTTTTAGATTCTTTTTCTAAATACTTTTTCCAAAATAAATATTAATTATAAATTTTTAAGGATTTTTACCTCTTTTTTTTATTCTGTAATTCCAACAAATTTTTTCATAATTAATATTTTTAATTCCAGTCCGCTTCCTGCCGTTATTACGGCAGGGATACGGCGGTTTAAGGAATTTTTACTTTTAAGATTTCGTTCACCACTACTATCTTAATTTTCTATTGATTTCTTTTCCTGAAAATACTAAGATGATTCAGTTCTTTTCGTTTTTTGACATAAATTGTCTCAAGTTTTCTTTAAGAGTTCGTATATTTATTTTTTATAAATTTACTTTTACCTTTTTAGGTCTCTTGATTTTTATGCTAGTAATCCCTTTGAAACTTTCTATTTTTTTGCTTTTATATATTTTTATACACCCCCCCCTTAATTCTAGTTTATTTACCCTCTTTGAAAATTCCGTATTATTTTAAATATTTGCCTTTAAATCAAGTAAACATTATATAAATTATAAGATATATTTTAGATTAGATAATAAAGTTATATTTAATAAAGGGAAACTAAATATACCTAATAAAAGAGTGAATAAAAATAAGGGTATTAAACTGTTTAATTCGATTTTAGATAAATCGAGATATTTTTGTATATAAGGAGATATTTTTCCAAATAATAATCTATTATTTAATCATATTGCATAACTAGTTGAAAATAGAATTGTTAAACCTAATATTATTGCTAATATTTTGTTATTATTAACAGTTGAAGTTATTATTAATAATTCACCTATAAAAGAACTAGTTAAAGGAAATGCTATATTAGCAAAACTAAAGAATAAAAAAAATAAAGAGAATAAAGGTAGAATATTACTTAAACCTCTATAATATATTATTATTCTTGTATGATATCTTTTATATAATAAACCTATTAATAAGAATAAAGCTGAAGATATTAAACCATGACTTATAAATGTATAAATACTTCCTTGTATTCCTTGTAAATCTTTTAATATAATTCCTATTATTGTTATTGCCATATGTACTATTGATGAATAAGCTATTATTTTTTTTATATCATTTTGTCTTATTGCTATTAATGAACCATATATTATAGATATTAAAGATATTGTTATTATTAATATTGAAACATTATCTAAAATTTCTTTATTATTAGTAAATAATTCTATATTATATCTTATTAATCCTATACCTCCCATTTTTAATATTAAACTTGCTAATATTATACTTACAGCCATATTTGCTTCTGTATGTACGTAATGGTAATCATGAATGTAAAGGCATTAAAGGTATTTTTATAGCAAAAGTTATAAATAAACTTATTCATATAAATCAATTTATATTTTCATTTTCATTTAATTTTAATAGTAATAATTCATTACTTGTTGTCCCATATTTTTTACTTATAATTATGATACTTATTAACATTAATAATCCACCTAATAATGTATATATAAATAATCTATAACCAGCCTCTATTTTTTCTTTTTCTCTTAAACTTAATAACCCTATTAATAAAAATAAAGGTATTAATATTAATTCAAAACTTATATAAAATATTAATAAATCTAAACTACTAAATATTATAATTAATAAACTTTGTATACTTAAAAATAAGATAAATATTAAATTTTCATTATTTTTTATATCTTTTGGTATTAATAAAAAAATGATAGGAAATATTATATTAGTTAATATTATTAAACTTAAAGTTGTACCATCTATTCCTAATTGTATTTTATAATAATATAAATTAATTATTTCTCTAAATTGATATTCTCCATTTCCATTATTATATTTTAATAATGTTCATAAAGAAAAATATAATATTATTAAAGAAGTAAATAAACTTAAATATTTTTTTTTATTTAAAGATAAATTAAATAAACTTATTATTAAAGAAGATAATATTGGTATTATTATTAATATTGATAACATTTTTCTTCTTTCTTTATACTCCCCTCTATATTTTTATACCAAAGCTAATAATGATACTTTTTTTATACTGTTATTTTTACTTATTTATGGACGTTAAAACCTTCCGTCGTTAATACGACGGTAAAAGGATAAATAATACGTACCCAAAGGACTTTTCCTCTCTTCCGCAGTTAAAGGGGGGCCCAATTAAAGCACCAACCAAAGGTTGGTATTTGCCTACGGCTAAGGGCAAAATATTATCAATTTACCAAATATTTAATTATATTTATAGATATGATTTCTTTTTTTATTCAATTTTAAGTTTACCTATCTTTACTGAGCGTAAACAGCGGATAAATATACACCCCCCCCCCTAATAAATAGCTTTATTTATCACATCTTATAAGGCTGTTAATATTTAAACAAAAATTAGAATCATTATCCAATGGATAATGATTCAAGGAAGAATTTGATGATAATGGAATCGAACCACTTTTTTAATTGTGTAAAAATTATGTTTTACCTATAAACTAATCATCAAAATTTATTAAAAAACAGTTGAAAGACTGAAATAAAATATTAAAAATCCTATACTAAGAGGTAATATTTTTGTTCAACCTAAAGAAAGTAATTGATCATATCTTAATCTTGGGCTAATAGCTCTTATTAATATAATTAGAAATAAAATTAAAAGAGTAGGAAAACTAGCTGGTATCGAACCAAAGAATAATATCCCTATTATTATTGATCAAAAAAGTATATATGTATATTCTGCTAAATAAAATGCTGCAAAAGTTAGGCCAGAATAATCAGTATTGTATCCGCTTACTAATTCGCTTTCAGCTTCTACTGTATCTGCTGGAGATCTATTTAATTCAGCTAATATATTAATAAAGAATAATAAAAAAATAGGAAAAAATAAATAAATATTAGATATAAAGATTTGAGAATTTAAAAATTCATTAATATTAAAAGTATTATAGAAAGAAATTAAAGACATTAAAATTATTCCTATTGATACTTCATATGATATTAATTGAACGTATTGCTCTTAATGAACCTAAAAAAGAATATTTTGAATTACTAGCTCATCCAGAATATAATAAACTATATACATTTATAGATGATATTGCTAATATTATTAATAAACTTAAATTATGTTCTTGATATATTCCTCCTATTTTATTAAAAGGTAAAACTACTCATATAAATAAACTTAAGAAAAATGTTAATATTGGAGCTATCAAAAATAATCCTTTATATGCTAATTGAGGACTTATACTTTCTTTAATAAATAATTTTAATCCATCTAATATTGCTTGTATATTTATTATTGATATCATATTTTTATTTGTACTTACTCTTCTTTGTATTCTTCCCATTATTTTTCTTTCTCCTACTGTTAAAAATGCTACCGCTATTAATATTGGTAAAATTATTATTAAAAATTTTATTAAATACATTCTTTACTCCTATTCAAGTCCCTCTTTACTTTGGATAATGGCCCTGCCCTAGCGGGTACCTAAAGGTTTAGTAATTTACAAGCAAAGGGGTTTCCGTCTTTTTAATACCGTTATTACGGTCTTTAGTAATACAACGGTAAAATTATATAAACTTAAACATCTTGATTTGGGCCCCATTTAGTACAGAGGTTAAAGGGTATTACTTTCTTACATTTTAAAGTGGGTTTTGTATTTTATTCCTTAATAAAGATATACTATATTTAATTTATACCAAATATTAAATTAATTTTTATTTGTTATTCAAAAGTTAAATAAATTATTTAAAAATGATATAAAAGCACCAACCTCTTAGAGGTTGGAACTTAACTTTCCGTCGTTATTTATCCGCCGTATAAACGGCGGAAGACGGTTAAAGGTTAAAGCACCATCGTCTCTGATTAAATGAAATGTACAATACAGGAATTGAACCTGTTCCCTCAATATTTTCAGTATTGCGCTGAAAACCAATCAGCTTATTGTACAAATTAATAATTAAATATTAAGACTTAAAACAGATTATTTATAAAATATTGAAACGATATAAACAATATTTTATTGTCCTCAACAATAAACAATAGCAAAAACAAATAATCATAATAAATCGACTAGATGATAATATAAAGCACTAAAAGTACCACCTAAAGAATGTTGATTAGTATATTTTTTTCTTAATAAGAGTATAAAACTTACTATTAAAAATCCTATTCCGATTATCATGTGTATAGCATGGAATCCAGTTATTATAAAGAAGGAAGAACCAAAGACAGAATCAGAGATATCAAATTGGGCAGTAAAATATTCATAGACTTGTAATAAGAAGAAGATAGTTCCTAAAAAGATAGTAATACTTAAAAAAAGGATTGATTTTTTTTGATTTTTACTTAATAAATAATGTTGAGAAGCTGTTACAGTTATACCACTAAATAAAAGTATGGCTGTATTTAATAAAGGTATTGTTTTATAATTAAATTTTTCTATTCCTATAGGTGGTCATATTGAACCTATTTGTACTTCAGGTATTAAAGAGTTATAAAAGAAAGAGAAAAATAAAGATCCAAATATAACTATTTCTGATAATAAAAATAAATTAAATCCAAAAGATAAATTTTCCATTACTTTTTTTGTCTGTAATCCTTGATATGTTCCTTCTACTATTATATCATAAAATCAAAAATAAGTTGATATTACTAAACTTATTATTGATAAATAAAATAAATAATGTCCTGCCACTGTTTGATGATTTAAATTTCACACTATTGATATTATTAAATTTAATACTGATATTGATGTTGTCATTGGTCAAGGACTAGCTTCTACTAATTGAAACGAAAATGGTAATTTTCTCATTTTTCTTTTCTCCTCCCCTCTCTTTGAAGCTTCGCTTCAAGTTGATTAATCTGCTTTACCATTCACCGTCGTATTAACCACGGGCAGTAAATACCAACTGAAGGTTGGGGCTTTGAAGCACCAACAACGAAGCACCATCGTCGTAGACGATGGAATTATCCGAAGGATAAGTTGTTGTAATTTGCCAAAGGCAAAGCGAAGCTTCAAGTTGATTGATCTACGATCAATCTGCTTCAAGTTGATTAATCTGCTTTACCAAAAGTTAAGGACTAATTCCTTTGCTTTTAGCAAAGGTACTTTTTCTGACTTTTATAAGATTTAAACGGTATATTTTTTTGTATTATAAATAAACTATGGAGCAAGATGGAATCGAACCACCTTAAAAAAGTCGCAAATTTTTTGCTTTACCTTTAAGCTATTGCCCCCCTTTGTTTATGTTATTAAAAATAACCAATTAATAATAATGATTGACAATAGCTGGATTTGCACCAACATCCCTATCACCCAAAGATAGTATTCTACTATTGAAATACATTGTTTTTGAAGATATTTATCAACTTTCGTTAAAAGTTTATTTACTCCTTGCCGTAGGCAAATCCAACTTTCGGTTGGATATTAGTAAATTTATCCCTTTGTTTACGATTTGTTTAATATACCTCCTTAATTGGGGGTAAAAGAAACGATAATGTATAAGAACAGATTATATAATTGGATAATATAGTAAATTGCAAATTTATTTATAGGAGTTCAAATCTCCTTCTGTTCTTTACCCAATATTTAAATAAAAAAACTTATGTCAGATAATGTAAATCTTTTTCACTTTTAATGAAACCATCAGGGTTCAAACCCCTGCATAAGTAAATTTCTTCACCAACCTTTGGATTTGAACCAAAATCTTACAAATTTGAAGTTTGAAATTTTAACGTTAAACTAAGTTGGTTTTATTTTTTAACAAGCTGGTAATTGTGAAAAATGATGATATTTAGGTGGATTTTCTAATAAATCTTCTAAATTTTGACTAGAGATATTATTTTTTGAATTAAAAAAGTTATTATTTTCTATTGTTATTGGTTTTAATTTGTTAGTTAATTGATCATAAACGTAAATATAAAAATATTAATACTGATATTAAAGATACATAAGATCCATAAGAAGCTACCATATTTCATTCTGCAAATGAAGTTGCATAATCTGCTATTCTTCTAGGTTGTCCACTTAAACCTAAAAAATGTAAAGGTGCAAAAGTTAAATTAACCCCTATAAAAAATACTATAAAATTTAATTTACCTAAAAATTCATTATACATATATCCTATTATTTTTGGTGAATAATAATAATAACCTGCAAATATTCCAAATATTGCTCCCATTGATAATACATAATGGAAATGAGCGTACTACATAATAAGTATCATGTACAGCTATATCTATCGTACTATTTGCTAATACTACCCCTGATGCTCCTCCTATTGTAAATAACATTAAAAATCCTATCGCATATAAATAACCTGCTGTATATCTTCCTTTCCCCCCAAATATTGTTGCTAATCAACTAAATATTTTTATTCCTGTAGGAACGGCTATTACCATAGTAGCAGCAGTAAAGTAAACGTCTAGAATCGATATCTAAACCGACTGTATATAAATGATGTGATCATACTAAAAATCCTAATACTGCTATTGATACTATTGCATAGATCATCCCTATTTGACCAAATATTGGTTTTTTTAATGTACCACTTATTACATGTGATATTATACCAAAAGCTGGTATTATGATTATATAAACTTCAGGATGACCAAAGATTCAAAATAGATGTTGATATAATACTGGATCTCCACCACCTATTGGATCATAAAATGTTGTATTAAAATTTCTATCTGTTAATAATAATGTTATTCCTGCTGCTAATATAGGTAAAGATAATAATAATAATATTGCTGTTATAAATATAGCTCAAGCAAATAAAGGCATTTTATGTAATGTTAAACCTGGAGCTCTCATATTTATTACTGTACATATAAAATTTATTGCTCCTAATAAACTACTTATTCCTGCTAAATGTAATGCGAAATATTGCTAAATCTACTGAACCACCCGCATGTGATATTAATCCTGATAAAGGTGGATAGCTTTATTATGTTGATAACCCCAAAATTATTTATTTCTCTCGTTATTCTCCAATATTTACATATTGGTTCGGACTATACCTTAATTTATTTTTTTATTCATAATTTATATTCGAAAGATTTTATTCCAATAAATTTGTTTTTAAAAAATTTTTCAATATTTTCTAAAGATCTTGAATTTGTTGTTTCTAAAATATAATTATCATCTCTTAATTTTACTTGTGAAACTATTTTTAATTTTTTTCTTATAATTTCTAATATTTTTTTTTCTTGAATAATTAATCTAAAATTCTGTCTCTCAACAAATAAATTTTTTGTTTCACAAAATCCAATTAATCAATTATTCAACACATTTTTAAACTCATTACTTTCAGTTAATATTTCCTTCAAATAAGAAGATTGAAAATCCGACGGAATTTCTTTTAATTTTATATTATTAATTAATTCATCTTTTTTTTCTTTATTTAAATTATTATTTTCTAAGATATTACAAGTTTCTTTAAATTTTAGATAATCAAATTCTTTATTAGTTAATAATTTTAAATTTTCAAATATTGGTATTAAAATTTCGATAATTTTTTTTCTATCTTTTAATTTATAAGTTACTTTTTTATTTTTTTTATCTATCTTAACAGATCCAACTCCTAATCATTTTTTTTATTCAATAAATTAACTTTATATTTTTTATTGATTGTGATATTTGAAAAGATACATTTCAGGAACCTCCTTGATTAAAAATAGAAAAACTACCATCTCCATCTGTTATACCAACAAATCATTGATAAAAACTTTTTTTATTTTTTTCCAAAATCTTTTTCATAATTAATTATTTCCCTCTTTCCCTGATTTTTTAGGTTTTATAAGCCCTAACCTTTTATCTTCGGTTAAGGGCAAAAAAAAGGGAGTTTTTATTAATAAATTTCTTATATTAAGTCTCTGATGATATTTATATATCCTTTTTTCTCAATGTTTAATAAATATCAGGCGAATTTTCTTTTAAAGAAAACTTTTTTACTAAATTATAATATAATTTGAGTATTTTTCTTTTTTTTATTTGATCTCATTAAAGCCCCTTTGATTTCCAATTAAAGAAATTTGGGGACAAAGATACAAATATTTTGTCAAAGATGTTCTCGCATTGAATAAGATTTTTTTTCTTATCCCTTTTAAGGGATATACACCCTACAGTGTTCATCCAGTTCCTACTCCTTGATCAACAAAGGCAGATAATAATATTAATAATATAGCTGGTATTAATAATCAAAAAGATATATTATTTAATCTAGGGAAACTCATATCTGGTGCACCTATCATTATAGGTACAAAATAATTACCAAAACCACCTATTAATAAAGGCATAACTACAAAAAAGATCATTATTACAGCATGAGCTGTTATTAATACATTATATATTTGTCCATATTTTTCTCCTGATATTAATTGTTGTCCTGGACTTGCTAATTCTATTCTTATTAACATTGAAAAAGCTGTTCCTAATAAAGCTGTAAATACTCCAAATATTAAATATAATGTACCTATATCTTTATTAGATGTAGAACAAAATCATCTTATAAAATATCTCATCCTTTTTTCTTTCTTTTCCCTCTCTTTCTGTTCGTATTCCAAAGAGGGAAAGGGTAATAAAAATATGACTTTTTTTTTAGTAATAACTTTTTTTATTGCTTTTATTGCTGTTTTTTTTAGTTTTTTTCTTAATAAACTTTCCTTTTCTGAAGAAAAATTTTCTCCTTATGAATGTGGTTTTTTACCTTTAGATAATTTAATTCAAAATAAATTTTATTTAAAATTCTTTTTAATTGCTATTTTATTCTTAATCTTTGATCTTGAAGCTGTTCTTTTATATCCTCTTTCTTTCTGTGCTGCTATATCTCATTTATCTTTCTCTTTCTTTGTTTTTTTCTTATTTATCTTTATCCTTATCTTAGGTCTTCTTTATGAACTTCTTAATTCCTTTATTGATTAATTCTCAATATCGGAGGTCTCTTTATTAACTTTTATCTTAGTAGTTTAATTGGTTAAAATACAACCTTGTCAAGGTTTGAGTTAAGTGTTCGAATCACTTCTAAGACGA
>Ga0164242_10007070_pt1 | contig 12300 bp, 9 predicted proteins | sample OricomgcompostMG_FD_108783 | JGI IMG/M metagenome (GOLD analysis project Ga0164242, IMG submission 108783) | Miracle-Growth compost microbial communities from Emeryville, California, USA - Original compost - Miracle growth compost (MG) ... | reverse complement strand
TTTCAAGGCTCATTAGTTTCGACGAGTCTCGACAAAGCGGGCAACTGATTGGATCCAGCACTTTCCGTTCGCTCATCTTTGCACGTAGTAGCACCTGAGACCTGGGCAACCAGTTTTGGTGTATCCCAGCCATGTGATCTAGCCATGCGTCTATCGAATCAAATGCCGGGGTACTGAAGGCCGGGGGGATTGCCATGCACTCTTCGCAAACCCACCGTGTCGTACCGTGTACCTCTTTCATATGGCGGCGCCACTGCTGCGTCGTTGTGTAGAAGGTCTTGGACGACCAGCAACGCGGGAACACGCACGTGTAGGGCATCAAGTCGAAAGCAACGTGAGATCTGTAGTGGATGTTAATCAAGTATTCCTGAATCAATGTTCTCTTGCGGAGGGCTAAGGCACCTCCAATCGGTTTTCGTCGCGAGATATTCATTAGGCAGTTGCTGGGAGCAATAGGGACATTTAAACCCTGCGGCCTTGGGCTCTGTTGGTGGCCGTGGGGGATAATCTACTTCCAATCCTATTCTTGTGTCGATAGTGAGGGCTCGAATGCGCTTTTCCGGCTGGACAGGGATGGAAAAGGTAAAGGTTGATCCAATATCCGTACCAGTGACCGATGCAGTGACCGATGGAGGGACCGATGGAGGGACCGATCTCGAAAGTGTCGACTCAGCAGCGGTAGATCGCTCAAGCCTTTGTCGGTTTATATCCTGCTGGTCAGCTGGACGCTTTTTGGGAATGCTGCTTGTCGGAGACCTTGATGATGCTACTGTCGCCGACTGATCGAAAGGGGGAATGGAGTGTTGCTGTTTCGAACGAGAAGAGGCGGCGCTAACTGCCGTCTTCCATGGTTTTCTAGCAAAGCAGATCCGATTGTGCCGAACCACGACAGCGTCGATAAGGTGGCGCTGAGCGAAGGTTAGGCGTGAATCACGAAACCACGCACAGATAACGATTCCAACAGACGCCGGGAGATTCTGTTCTGATATCCTTTTCCTAATTGATACCAAGGCCCGGTGATCCTCTGGCCGAATGGAGATAAGGGTAGCGAGGTGTCTTTTCAACACGTTGTATTTCGACGACGCCGCATGTAGTGCCGAGTCTGCCCTTTCGTATCGCACGTTTGTTCCAGATTTGGTGATTGCAATGGCGATGTTCTTAAGAAGTTGGAGATTTGTTTCTACGTAGTAGAGCGCAGTGGTTGGATGGCCACCAGAGCTGGAATGAGAAGGTTGTTGCGTTATAATGCCACTTGTTGGTTTGTCATCGCCTGGAAGGTCTACCCAGGGTGAATCACCCGCCCCAGTGTTCGGGTCTGGCAGGACATGCTCTCTACCAGGTACAGGCAATGAATCTAATATACCGTTCTTAGCTTAGCAGTGAGCGTGCATCTACGGGATGAATAATGCAACTAGTTCAGACCAAGTGGGGATCGAAGATGGATGACAACTACACTCTGCGAGGGGTTTCTATACTAACCTGAGCGAAGACACTCGTCAAGAGCATTGCATATCCCGCTAACCAGGCCAAGGATGACGCTCCGGATATCGGGGCGCTTCCTGAGCCTGAAATCAAGCGAGGAATGGCCTGCCTTGTTTGCTTTAAGGCAGTGTACCCACCAGTTGAAGTCGATCTGTCGTTCCTCGAGCCATTCATTCTCATGGCAGGTAGGTAAGGAACGACATCGCTCGAACAAGCTAGTGCACTCCCAGGTAAGTTGCAATATAGCATCATCTTCATCATCCATGCCGGAAAGAAGGTCCTGCCGATATAGAGTAATCAGTATATACGTTGCGTGGTGGTGCCGATATAACTTTCTAAAACTTCGACTGTGTTGGTATCTCTCTGCCTTGAATGAAGCTGATGGTGGAAAACTCCCCGGTCACGTTTGCGGGGTAATCTTGTGCAAGTCGCGCTGAGTACAGTTCGACAAGCAGGCACCGGCTGAGTCAAGGCATGTACAGGTAGGTACCTATCCCTTAAAACCTCGCAATTGCCAACGTTGCGGTCACCATCGTCTCTGAGGCCATCGTGAGCCCTCACGAGCTAGAACTCTAGACGTCCACATTAAAACAGGAAAATCGCTACTATGGATAAATGCTGGTTTGTGCTCCCGAACAATGCCCTTCAGGTCTGCTACCCGCCCCCTAAAACGACGCTGTTGGATGACGGGAGAGAGTGTCAGACTGGGGCACTCTGCCTTGGGGATCTCATCCCGGATCTAAAGCGGCGCGATTATCGGATCAATCAGAACAACCCAGAACCTTACCCGCTGGACATGATCGTATACCGCACTACCTCTGGAAGGCTGCAATGGAGACCCGGTAAGGAGGGTACACACGAAGTTGCAGGCTCATTCGAGGCACCTGCGCTCGTCGCTGCAATTGGCGTTGAAATCGGCGCGGAACTGTCTCTAGCGATGCGGAAGTCTCTTGATCGGTATTGGGATATTGAATCCAGCGAGGTCATGATAATTCAGCCCAATGAGTCCTACATTAGCCATGTACTCGCTCGTGGGGATGTGTCCACATGGGTAGCGAATCATTCGACTCTCGGCTCATGGAAAGCATTCATGATCACTGGCTTATTTATTGCAAGGGGGAAGACCTCGATCGAGGAGAAAGGACAACGAGGACCAGGTATCTCGGCTGGTGGCAATGTGTAAGTTACGAAAATACCCTTGTCACCCGCGGTCCCTGGTCACGAACCGTAGCTAAGTTTTTCATCTCTGTCGCTCTAATTGTAATAGTGGACTTCCCGAAATCGCCAAGATAGGAGCGAGTTACACCTACTCCAACAACAAAATGATGTCGGTCTCACGAGAAGATGTTAGTGGATTTGTGTGGGCTGTACGCCTGACTAAATTATCCAAGGGGATTTTTGATAAGACGTGGAAGCCCGAAACCTATTCTACGGGCGCGACGTTTGGCACGGGAAGGGAAATAGCCAATGTTGAGAAGCTGGTCGAGGAAGAAGGCTTTGGTGCAGCTGAAATAATCCACTCAAGCAATTCTGGAGTATTCGTAGTGATCAAAGAGGACGGACAATGAGTAATGCACCTAGTTGCTTTGTTCGGGTTTGGCATCTGTCACATAACCAGTGCAATGATGTTCCAGTGTCCTGGGAGCAGTTGTAATCTGGACGGGAGAGCATTCGTTCAGACCTGGGTGGGTACATAATACGACGCACGAGAATTGAGACCCAAACCGAAATCTAACAATGCCTGTCTTTTGGTCGAGAAACGTAGTGCAATCACAGATAGTACTTCTGTAAAAGGGTGAGAGATCTCTGGAGTCAAGCAACCTCAGTCAGGATGCACGCAGGTTAAAAATTCCGGCCCGTCTTGCTCGCAGTGCCAATATACTCCGTGCAGCTACTTCAATGCCTTAACCTCCTAAGCTGTGCAAATAATCAGAGGGAAAGAAGCTACCCCACCTACAAACATGTCCGAGTTACCCCCTTAACAACACCATCAAGGAGATGTCAACAAGCCATTTGTTCGCTTTACAACCACCAACATGGCCTATTTTAATACCCGTCAGAAGGCCTAAATCCAAGGTGCCCTTACGTGTGCTTTTGAAGCTCAGTACTCACAACAAGAGGCTAGTGGGGATCGATTTAATGTTAGTTTTAGAGCGCCTTTTCGGTACGAGTAAAGGATAAATTGTTAGTGGTTACTTTAGACCTGTTTACGAGCGGGATATTCGCTTGTGGCCCTCTGAGTATTTGCACAGCTTACCTCCATATGTAGTCTAGTGTCAGCTCTTCCAGCTCAAAGACAGAAGAGGGGTCGCAGCACGAATTGAAAATCTCGGCGAGTTCAGCGTGTCTTAGTTTTCCGTTCCATGCGGAGCCCTCAACTGTGACCCTTGCTTCCAGGCCCCCGAAATTGGTAAAGACAGAACGTCTCTCAATCTCTTTACCAATGAACTTTTGTCAAATATGTCACTACCGCTCGTGTCATTTGCTGTGCGGTCCACCGGTCGGCTGTTTCAAATCACCGAAGATATTGCGCAGTGGAAGATCGATGCAGCTGCCCGTCAGTTCCTCACAACCTTACGCGGAGTTCTTCTGGCGATCAATGAGGCCCTCAAGGCTATATCATCAATTCCGGACCAAAGAGTCACCGACAGGATAACCGCCCTCCTAACGAATCTGGAAAGGCTCTGCCAGGTCAGTTGTTTCCCATCGCGGCTCCACCGAGTGTGCCAGCTGATGTTGCTCTACCGTACTCCAGTCAGCTAACTTGAAATAGGTAATTAATAGAGTCTACTGAACTACATGGATTTCATGTTGACTGTGGCGCAGTGGCCTGCTCGTGAGCGGCGCTCACAACGGTTGGTTGAAGGGTTGAATCCTGCCCGCAGATTCAGTGTGCTCGCACAGCTGCCACGCAACTCTCGAGAGGTGACCGCGAACGTAGCGAGGTTTGCATCTCAGAGGCGGCTCTCACCTAATAGCCCAGATCCTAGGATTTCTCTTCTTGAAATCCTCAGAAAGTTCCCCGCGTTAGAGAGCCGGGCGCTCACATACGAGACTCCGACGGTCCGTACAGGTCAAATGGGAGACAGTTTGCAGGAGGACTACCATCCAGCAGTTCGCTCTTTATACGAGACTCTCTTTAGGTACTGCCGCTGCAGTAATAATGACAGTTATATTGGCGTCAAACTACGGTTAACCATCGAGAAATCATCAGACGCTGAACGGCCAAGCTTCAACGTGTTATTCGTAGTTCACCCCCACCAGGACGAATTGGATATGGATACTTACTGGCAAGTAACCACCATATCCGTTGTACCACCGTAAGTAGAAGCCATATGGAACAGTAAGAGTCCCGGGCTAATAGATAACAAGGGACCACTGTAGTGGACGCGAGCTTCAGGCATCTATCGGGGAGGGGGAGTTTTGTACAAGAGTCTGCTATTCTCGAAAATCACCCTTAAGTCTCATCCTGGCTGAAAGCTTTTTGGCATTTACAAAGGAAGACGAAGTGCCTAAACGTTGGATTACTACCCGGCCTAGCGTCTCATTAGGAGATATACTGGGAGAGTATCACGTCGGGAAGCAACCACGCTATCTCCTCATGTTTCTTCTAGCCAGGGCCTTATGGCAGTTTCACGACACGAATTGGATGCAAATACCATGGACCGTCGACAACGTGCAGTTTCTCGTCGAGCGTCGAAACGTCGTTGGCGTTTTTCTCAACGAACCTTTCCTTTCGGCAAGCTTCATCCCCGATCCGACTGGGAAGCAGCAGCAGCCGTCGCCGGAGGAGCGCTTTCGGTCTATCAGGGCATTTGGTGTCATGCTTCTTGAGATCGAGCTGGGGATTTTAATGCGAAATGCAGTCCGGGAGTTGCCCGACTACGAAGAGATATCCGTCGAGGACCAACTGTCTCAGGAGGCATACGCAGCACAAATTTTGGTCGAAGACACTCGCGCTGAGGACGTCTTCACCCCGCTTAGCGATGCCATTCGCTTTTGCCTAAAGCCTGACAATCTCCAACTCTACTGCAACGAGCCAGGCGCGTTACGCGTTGCAATATACCAGAACATTGTGTCTCAGGTAGTTGGTCTGGTAACTGTGCTACTAAAAAATCCCGATGCAGTTGTTCTTCATCAACCAGCACTCCCTAAGGGCACTGCTCCTTCTAGAAAGTATGTTTCTGGGTATCCTACCTTGAAATGGCAAACTCTTCGGAAGCGGGACTTGAATACTCGCTGACATTCTCATGACAGAGGCAATGTTAAACACACGCCATCCACGCCACTTGCTCTTCCTCCAACTAGGAGCCATTCTACAAATCCTGAGTAAGATTACCTCGGATGAAACTGAGCCTACTTCAGATCGCGATAAGAAATTCTACTAACTGTGGAAGCGGAGCGCTAATATTATGGATTCGCCAGAATATTAGATTCAGAACAATGGTTCGGTGACCTAGCTCGGCTTAACAGCGTTCTCCAAGCCCACACTGGCGAGAAAGCCCTAAACAGAGACGTCCGAATAGTCATTCTAGACACAGGCCTAGACGGCTCGTCTAGATACGCTAAAGCAATCTCGGGATACAAAGACTTCGTTTCTAGCAATGATGACGTCAAAACTGACATTACCGGCCACGGCACACGAGCTGTGGAAATAATATTTAAAGTCTTGAACCAAGCAAAGGTCTTCGTGGGCCGCGTTTTCGAGACGGATGTACAAAACGACAAGACTCAGGGGCTCATGGAGAAGGTAACCAGGAACACCTACCTACCCAGCTCCTGTCTTTGGGAACAAGGGTCTAATCCAAACCCTCCAGGCAATAGAATGGGCGTACACCAAATGCAAGGCCGACATCATCTCAATGGCATCGGGGTTTCAAGACGAGCACGCAGGAATGAAGAAACAAATCAAGCAGGCCGCGCTCTCGGGCGCCCTCGTTTTCGCCGCGGCGTCCAACTATGGCAACATGCGGCGCGTCACCTTCCCAGGCAGCATGCGCCACTATGTCTTCTGTATATACGCCACCGACGCCAATGCCAAAATTGCAGGCAGAGCTGCGTCCATTAACCCTCCGGGACGAGTGATGGCGCCAAACTTTGCTCTCCTAGGCGAGAACATAGTTCTTTCCGGGGGCTTGCTTCTAGGTGATCCACCTCTGACGGGGACGTCATACGCGACGAGCATAGCAGCTGGACTAGCAGCGAGGCTGTTGGATTTCTCCCGGCAAGAAGGCCCGGCGGCAAGGATCCGCAAGCTTGAGGACTTGCAAACGTTTGAAGGAATGGAGGCTGTTTTCATGAAATTGGCGACGCCGTCGGCTGAGTATAAGTGCATCGTGCCGTGGAGGTTGATTGAGAACTGCACTGAGGAGCATCGTGATGAGCAGAGGAGGAGAGTTTGCGATGCTATCTCGGATGCTCTGGAGAATAAGGATAAGTTCTGATAAGCAATGCCAAAGAAGTTGTGACCACCCCGACCGTAGAGGAACATCATGCCCGCGCAGGATATTACTTAATCTCTTCATCTTAACTGCTTCTGTTTATCACCCTTGTGTTCGAAGAGTAAGAGTTTATTCTACGTAATCCCCGAGTACCGTCTAGTAACAGCGATGCTCGTTGAGCAACTCGCACACAATATTCAGAAGTGAGCTAAAGTACCTTAGCTACCTAGGTAGCCAATAAAGAGTCTGAATATCCTTTCTACCCTGCCTAAAACTTTCCCGTCATTACCTGGCCTTGTAACCTTTCGTGAGGTTCCCCCTAGCCTTTGTGCTAAGAACCCCGACCGGCTATCGACATCAGCGCCTCTCTTCAGCAGTATTTCGACAATCTCCTTCCGAATGATCCAGCTTACCCCAATTAGTGGATCAGGGTGAGCAACTGGTTGTTAGCCTTACGCATGAAATCGAATCCTGCGCAGAATGGCAGTTTTTCTTTTTAGACGGAGGTGGCTCTCCAATTGCCGATTTGTTTGTTGGTCCGATTGGCCGACCGCAAGCTAGCAAGCTGAAAGGGGAACAGCTCCGGTCCTCAATTCCCAAGTGCCCCGTCTCTGGCGACCTCCTGTGCGGTACTGCCTGAACAAGTCAAGCGCGCTGGACAAGGGCCCCCTGATCAGCGCACGCCCCTTATGCGTACCGCTCGGTACCTGGGCGGATTACCTTGCCCCTTTTGTGTCCGCTCCCTTTTCAAGTGAATGCGGGTACTTTCCTCTTTGAACTCGGAAACTCCCTCGTTCCTGGAGCGCGCAGCGGTAGAAGCCGCATCTGGCTGTATCTGAAGCAGTTTGGGTCCGTTCTTTGGCGCCGCCTTGCCGCAGAGGAATCCAAAGAAGCGCTCTCGAACTCGACCAACGAGCGGTTGGCCGAGACATAAGAGGGGGGGATCGCGTGGGAATAAAGGAGACAAAGTTCCCCACTCTCGGGGACATCCCGCTCAATTTCGCAAGCCCATTTTTTTCTCCCGCTGGTCAATGTCCCTTTTCTCCACCCTCGAGGTCATCTTCCCAAGGTACCACCCGAGATATCGCACCGACGCGTCCCAACGGTCGGGATCCGACTAGGACGAAAGCGTTTCCCACCCGTTCTTTTCGCCTGTCAGCTTTAATATTATTATTCACACTCTCCAATGCCGTGTGCGAGGGTGCCAGCCGTCGTCAGATCTGTGCTATTACAATTTATCCATCTTACACCTGCCCATATCGCGGGCACCTCTCGCGGTTAATTGCACCCTCAAACCGCCAAATCAACCCCCTCTCGCTCTGCACCAATCCGTCGGTTCCACAGCTGCTTGGGGACGAGAAACACAGCAGAGACACGGCGACCCCTAGGCCAATAATCAGAGTTGCGCTATTGCCCCATTCCCGCGAACGCTTGACTTTGCTGGCTTGTCGGCAAAAAACGCGACCCGGAGATGGCGGCCATGGAGACCGCGAGCCCCCATCGTCATGGCCAGCAGCACCAGCCGTACCCGGCGCTTCCTGCGTCACCCACGTTGACGAACCCCGACATGATCTTGCCCGACTACCGTTCAGACTCACCGGACCCGGACCTAAACGATCGCGACCACTCGCCCCTCATGATGTGGAAGAACGCGCACGCGGCCTCGTCCGCGATCGATATCAGCCAAAGTCAGCAGCATCCCGACCACCCATACGGCCCTACTGGCCCCATAACCCCTACGACCCCCATAATATACGGTAACGGAACTATGTTGTCGGATATCGGCGAGGTCACGGAAGCGGAGAGCACACCCGCAAGACCCGCCCCTATGAGATCGAAGGGCAGCCACGGGGTGCAGAGGCCGACGACGCGAGGCAGCGGAAGCGACACCGCCCTGCGATCGTCACCGACTATGGGCTACGAAGGAGTTCTGAAGAAGCGCTCCAAGCAAAGCTTAGCCGCGGCTCAGCGAGAACGCCGGTCGAGTATAGAGAGTACGAGTACCATCACGACCGAGAAGCAGGATCTATTCGCCGATTTCGACGACTCCGTAAGCGTCGGCGACAGCGTATTCCAAGGCGACGACGAAGAGAGCATGGCGGATTCATACACCGAAGGCACGCCGGCGCGCGAGAGTCATGCGCGGCTAGAGCCTCCAAATACGGACAATGCTGACAGGCTGTCGACGTACTCGATGTCGTCGCTAAGTCAAAGGGCAGAGCACATCTTGGCAAATGCTAAGAAGCGATTAACAGTGAGTCCACCGCCCTACTCGAACAGAAGACACCTTCGGGGAGGGGAGGGGCTTATGCGCTAACTCATCTTCAAAGACTATGGAGGGCAATCTAACACGAGCACGGAGCTCACTGCATGCCTCATCGCCGTCTATGTCTTCGATCGGGTCCGACGGATCAACTCCGTCCCCACCCGTGAAGCGGACCACGGCGATTTTTACACAAGACCAACTCCCATCGTCCTCCCCGACTTCCTCGCCGCGTGTGTCGAGCGACGGCGCATCATCATCGGCGCCACTTTCGTATAGAGTCACCACGCAGAGGTCGGCCAGCGCACTAGGAGTCTCCGGCGGCTATAGGCAGCCGCTCTCAGCTTCGAGAAGCGTCGACCATCTTGGCAACTTCGACGGGGGGCCCAAATCGCCCGCGTACAGGATATCCTGGCACCAGAAAGATCGCGCTCTGGAACCGTTAAGCGAGGATGAGGTTGCCTTGACGCAGACGCCAAACAGTTTTAGCAAAGGCCCGAAGCTTGATCAGTTTCTGAGCCCGACGTTCGGTTCGTTCAGCGATAACGGTAATGGTAATGAGCGGGTTGTCCAAAGATCCGCATCTGTGGCCCAGATGCGAGGCCTCAAGGATCAGGTGAAGGACCTAAAGGGGAAGATATCAAACCTGCGAGAACAGGCCCGCGCCGATAGCTTGAAGAGAAGGAGCTTGCAGAGTCTACGCACACCAAGCCCGTTCACCCACGCACAGGTCGACCAATGGTATGCAGACCCAGAACCAACGACGAGCTCCGGAGCGGACGGCACGAGTGCGACTTCGGCTAGGAATCCATGGAACGGTGAGCTTTCCAGCGTGGACGGCGACGAGCAGGCTCGTGAGAGCGGACCGGAGAAGTACGCCGAGGATGAGGACTCCATGTACAGCGAGGTCGACAACGATACGCAACTCCGACCGCCGGGAACTCAATCGCCTGAGAGCCAGGTGGTTGGTACCGCGGTTGAGCCGGACACGACCGCGAGGGAGCAGAGTGGAGGCGACGACTCGGATATGCAGACGGAAAATGGCGATATTGGAAGAGAGGGTCAGGTTGATGTTGAGCAGCCGGGTGAGGCAGCGTACGAGAGCGAAACTGAGAGCGAAAGCGGCGATTCTCTGTACCACGACACAGTACAGCATCCCATCTCACACGAGGACCGTGAAGATGCCTTCGATTATGAGCACTTCTTCCTACACAGCGCAATGGGTACCATCAGTCAGCAAAGGTTGGGGAGGAGGGGGAGCCGGTCCAGCTTCAGTTCCGAGGACTCGGTGCAGACGACCCGCGGGCCCATCGTGGAGAGCAACTCGCCCAAGGACGGCAGCGATAAAGCCGCCAGCCCCCCCACGAGATCCGTGAAGAGGAGAACCAGCGACGCCTCAGTCTCGACTGTGGGGACCTTTGCTACTGCCAACGACGGGTCCGCCGAAAGCATGCGCGGAAAAGAGGATGCGCTGGGCCGGCTCTCGGGCCAGTTCGTTACTTCCTCCTCTAGGGAAGGATCCGACGGTTCCGATACGGCAAAGAAGATATCCTTCAACCCCGGCAGCATCAACTCGGAGTTCCGCCTCCCCGCGTCCAGGCGCAGCACAGGCTCCGTCGTGTCGGTCCCCGAGGAAGGGAAGGAGAACCGTCCGCCGCAGTCGCACTTGAACTACTTGAACTACGGCGCCTCCGCTTTCCGTCGCCCAATGTCAAGCTCGGCGGCCAACTCGCTCCACCGCCCATCCGTCTCCTCCTTCGAGTCCACCGGCACGAACCGCAGCTTCCCGCTCGTCAACCGGCCCAAGAAATCCGACAGTGTTGGCATCCTTACCCCGCACGACATGTCGCCTAACAACGAACTCAAGGCCATATCGGACAGCCTGCTAAACGAGACCGCGAGCATTTTCGAGCAGCAGAAACAGGACGCAGAAGCAGCTGCCAAGGGCCACAGGGCTAGTGGCAGCATCAGCAGCATCGTCGACGCGCTAGCCGGGAACACAGATGGGCCTGAGGCGCTGCAGACGTTGCTACGCGAAGACCAGTACCTTGTCGAGCGTCTGGTCGCTAGCCTAGGACGCTGCGTGCTCGGCCTGACTGAGAGCGGGCGGGCCAGTGCCGAGAGCAGGGCCTACAGGAGACGCATCGACGCCGCGAGGAGGATTCTCGAAGGCGTTGACGAGGTCGTGTGAGAGGGGAAAGTGGTCCACAACAACTTCACTTCGTCTTGTACGTGCTTTAATTTTTGTGATTGTTCGGTGGTAGGGAAAAGTACAAGCCCGGGAGTTAGTTGGCAAAGTTTCGGCGAAGTGCATCAAGGCCGGTAATCAATGACATCGACGCGGAAACGTTACGACTCCATGGAGGGGGAAACACTTTGAAACGGTTCTGGTAATAAGTGGCGATGGGCCAACGGTAGGCTCTTTGCTGTTGGACTTTTCAGGTTTTCTCTGGTATTACACCTCAGCTTACCTACCTTGCTTATTTTTTTGTCATTCGTGGTGGGAGAAGGGGGGCCTTGCTACTTTGGCTCCTCTCTATTCGATACCCAATTTACTTTTCAAATTCAATCATGATTTTACTCCCTCGTCCCTCGTCGGATTCGAGAAACCACCGGTAGTTGAATACTAGCGGGGTCGGAAAGGGCTACCAACGCTCGTCACTGGCGTGATATCAGTGTCACGAGAACAGCAGTGTCGTCTCTTCTAAGTAATCGAGTTTTCTTCTAGCCCAGAGCTTCAGGTATCCTACCAGGAACGAATAAATACAACTAAACAAGCGCAGAATCTCAGTGCGGCACCACCGTTTAACCATCAGCAAAAGCCTCAGTCCTCGCCTTCTGGCCGGCATCCGTCGTCCCCTCTGGCCGAGGTCGGTTGGCAATGAGTCGCTAATGGATAATCTCGTTAGGCGCAGCTCAAACAAAACATCTCCGGGCTTTACAAGGAGAGACGGAAGGAGGATGGAAAAGAAATCACGTACCACTAGGTTTCTCAGCAGCACGGCGATGGTCACCTTCCCGATGCTCGGAACATAGATACTCGCCCTCTCCTTGACGGCGGGGCCGTCAAAGTTGCGGAAGCTGGAGAAGTTGATGCACACGGCGCCGTCGCGG
>Ga0164242_10007069_pt1 | contig 12300 bp, 8 predicted proteins | sample OricomgcompostMG_FD_108783 | JGI IMG/M metagenome (GOLD analysis project Ga0164242, IMG submission 108783) | Miracle-Growth compost microbial communities from Emeryville, California, USA - Original compost - Miracle growth compost (MG) ... | reverse complement strand
CGCCGATGGATCGATCCGGCGATGCGGGTGGCCTGCAGCTTCGCCCGTTCGGCGATGGGTCCGGCGAAGAGGTCGTCGACGGTCGAGGTCCACAGCGCGAGCCAACGATCGAAGTGCTCCTCGTTCAGCGGATGCTTCGCGTGCAGCACGTAGTGCAACTGCAGTGCATTACGCCGGTAGAGGCCCGCGTTGAAGAGCACGGTCTGCCAGAAGTCGCACATGATCGGCAGGTGGTGGTCGAGATCCATGTGGGCGACGTCGGTGAAGATGTGGCCGATGAGATCGTCCTCGAACGCCCGCGTGTAGAACGTGCGAACAAGGGTCGCGATGTCGTCCCGATCGGCGAGGTCGCGGCGCGCAACGCTCGCAGGCTCAGCCTCGCCAGGCCGCGCGTCGCCGGGCGCAGTGTCGCGAGGTGCGGCCGTCATGCCCCCAGGCTACGCCATTGAACGGATGCTCGTGCTTTTTATTCTCCCGCGCCCGTCTCACGCTCGTACCGCTCGCGCCATGTCGCGTTCATCGGGAAGAGCCCGTCGAGGCTCTCGCCCTCGGCGACACGGTCGGCGACCCAGGCATCCCGTCGTTCCTGCTCGGCGGCCTGCGCGGCCACCTCATCGGCCAGCTGCCGCGGGATCACGATGACGCCGTCGCCATCGCCAACGATCACGTCGCCCGGGCGCACCGCCGCCCCGCCGCAGGTGACGACCACGTCGGACTCCCATGGCACGTGCCTGCGCCCGAGCACGGAGGGGTGCGCGCCTTTCGCGAAAGTGGGGATGTCGAAGGATGCCACCTGCTCGGCATCGCGCACTCCCCCGTCGGTGACGATGCCCGCGGCACCGCGACTCTGAGCCCGCAGAGCGAGCACGTCGCCGACGGTGCCGGTTCCGCGCTCGCCACGTGCCTCGATCACGATGACCTCACCCGAGTTCACCGTGTCGAACACCCGCTTCTGCGCATTGAACCCGCCGCCGTGCTCCGCGAACAGATCGGGCCGGAACGCCACGAACCGCAGCGTGCGGGCCACGCCGACCATGCGAGCTCCTGGTCGAAGCGGCAGCGCGCCCTCGATGAAGATGTCCGTGTAGCCGCGGCTCCGGAGAGCGGCGCTGAGGGTGGCGACCGCGGCGTCGTTCAATGTGGCGAGCAGCTCGACGGAAAGCGGCTCGATCGTGGTGTCTTCGGTGCTCATGGGCTTTCCTCCGTGGAGAGCGTCGGTGGCGGATGCCAGTGGTGCAGCAGCGCGGGTGCCCGGCGTCAGTAGCTCGCTCGCGGTGTCGTGCCACCGGCATCCGGTTCCGTCGCACAGAACCGGTCGGCCAGTGCCTCGGATGCCCTGGCAAGCAACGCGACATCGGCGGCGACGAACACGAAGCGGGCACCGGCATCCAGATAGTGCTGCGCCATGTCGAGGTCGAACGCGTTGACGCCGACGGGACGCCCTGCTGCCGAACCCGCACGGATCACGTGCTCGACGGCCGCGACGACGTCGGCGTGGGTCTGCTGCCCGAGCAGGCCCATGGACGCGGAGAGGTCGCTCGGGCCGACGAACAGCGCATCCACGCCATCCACGCCGACGATGCCCTCGACGTTCTCCACCGCCCTCGTCGACTCGATCTGCACGGTCAGCGACACGTGCTCGGCGGCGTTTCCGAGGTATCCCTCGACGCGGTTCCACCTGGCACTGCGTGCGAGCGAACTTCCGACGCCCCGAACGCCACGCGGCGGATAGCGCACTGCGCGCACGACCTCGGCCGCCTGCTCGGCGCTGTCGACCATGGGCACGATGAGGTTCTGCGCACCGAGGTCGAGGTACTGCTTGATCAGCACCGTGTCACCGAACGGCACCCGCACCATCGGCGTGATCGGGTACGCGGCCGTGGCCTGGAGCTGCAGCTGGATGCTCGCCAGCGTGTTCGCGGAGTGCTCGCCGTCGATGAGCAGCAGGTCGAGCCCGCTGCCGGCCGCGATCTCCGCGATCAAGGGGCTCGCCGACACGACCCACATGCCCGCCAGCGGACGCGGAGCCTGCGCCAGCACCTGCGGCAGCGTGGAGGCAAGCGTCATTCGAACCGGCATGTCACCTCTCCCATCCCGCGCTCCCCCGCGCGATACCGTGCGCGCACGAGGTCGCCGCGTCTCACCCACATCGGTCTGGTGAATGACCCGGCGAGCACGAGTTCGCCGGCGGCCAATCCCGCACCGTGCTGCGCGAGCTTGCCGGCCAGCCAGGCGACTCCGAGAGCCGGATGCCCGAGCACGCCGGCCGCGACGCCGGTCTCCTCGATCTCACCGCTCCGGTCGAGCACCGCGGCGACCCACGGCAGGTCGATCTCGCCCGGTGCCACCCGCACGTCGCCGACGACCATCGCACCCAGCGCGGCGTTGTCCGCGATCGTGTCGACGATGGTGCGACCCTCCAGCTCGAGATGCGAGTTGAGGATCTCCAGGGCCGGCACGACGTATTCCGTCGCGTCGAGAACGTCGTCCACGGTGCATCCGTCACCCGACAACGGCTTGTTCAGCGCGAACGCCAGCTCCACCTCGATGCGCACGTTCGAGAACGCGTCGAACTCGACCGTGGATCCGGATGCGTACACCTGGTCGTCGAAGATCACACCGTAGTCGGGCTCGGTGATGCCCGTCGCCGCCTGCATCGCCTTCGACGTCAGACCGATCTTGTGACCGGCGACGGTGCGACCGGCGTCGATGCGACGCTGCGCCCATAGGCTCTGGATCGCGTAGGAATCCTCGACCGTCATGTCCGGGTTGCGCGCCGTCAGCCGCGGCAGGATGCTCCTAGCTTGGTGCGCCGCGAACAGTTCGTCGGCGATCGCCTCACGTCGGTCGGAATCCATCGCAGCTCCACATCCTCGTCGGCCGGGTGCTCCACAATCGTATACGATCCGGGCGGACGGGTCTGATGTCATGCGGTTGCGGGATCGAGCGCCTTCCGTTCAACGACGTGCCCTTGTGCCAACTCGACGGTCTCGCCGCCCGGGAAGCGGATACGCCCGCTCGTGCCCGCAGGCAACGTCGCCTCCACTTCGAGCTCGCCGACGTCGAGGCGCCATGCCACCTCGATGCGTCCCTGCTGCGAGTCGAAGTGCCCGCGGGCGAACGAAAGCCCGCCTCCGACGACCGGCGCGATCTCGATGCGCCGCCAGGCCACGTCGCACTCCGCCTGTCGAAGGCCGAGCACGTGCGTGTGCAGAAACCTGACGACAGCGCCCTTGCTGTAGTGGTTGAGCGAGTCGTGCGCCGCACCGTCGTCGGTAATGCCGTCCCAGTCCTCCCAGATCGTGGTGGCCCCGCGGTCGAGCATGCCCAGCCAGGACGGCGACGTGCGCTGCAGCAGGACGGAGTAGGCGACATCCGGATGTCCGGTGTCGGCGAGCACGGGCAGCAGGTCCGCGGTCGACAGGAATCCGGTCGCGAGGTGGTCGTCGGCCTCGTGGATGAGCTCGACGAGACGGTCGGCAGCCGCGACTCGGAGCGCATCCGGGATCAGTCCGAACGACAGCGCCCTCACGTAGGCCGCCTGGGTGTCAGCGACCGTGCGCCCTCGTTCGTCGAGGAACTCGCGCTGCCAGGCATCCTTGATCCGCGGCGCGAGCTCGCGATAGCGGGCCGCGTCGTCGTCGCGGCCGAGCAGCGTGGCGATCTCGGCGAGTCGTGAGACCGATTGGAACAGGTAGGCCGTCGCGACCTCGCTCTTGTCGGCGGTGAACCAGGCGAACGGGTTCTCGTGCACCGGGTTCACGAGCCGGCCGTCCGGCATGCGGCCGGCCGGCTCGAGCCATTCTCCCCAGTGGAACGAGGCGTCCCAGATGAACTCCTCGTGCGGTAAGGGCTGCGGCGAGCGCTGAGAGCGCGATGGATGCCGCTGCGTGCGCGCCACCGAAAGGGCCCACTGAACCCATCGGCACATCGCATCCCAGTTGTCGGCGAGCACGGAGACGTCGCCATACGTCGTCCACATGGTCCACGGCACGCTGACGATCGCGTCGCCCCAGCCTGCTGAGCCTGTCATCATCGCGAACCGGGACTCGAGGTTGTGCTTCACGCGGCGGCCGTCGGGTGAGAAGTTCGCAATGCGGCCGTCGTCGAGCTGGTCGTCGCGTACGGACTGCAGCCACTTGCGGGTGAAGCCGAGCACGTCGTAGAGACGCGCGGCCGTAGGGGCGAATACCTGGTAGTCGCCGGTCCAGCCCAGTCGTTCCCGCGTGGGGCAGTCGGTGGGAACGTCGACGGCGTTGCCACGGAAGCTCCAGTCCGCCACCTCGTGCAGACGGTTCAGGTCATCGTTGCTGCACTCGAACGAACTGACAGACCGCAGCTCGGTGTGCACGACCCGCATGGCGATGCTGTCCGGCGCGAGGAGCGCGGCCGAGTTGCCGGCGGTGGCCAGGCGCGCATATCGGAAGCCGTGCACAGTGTGATGGGGCTCGAACCGCTCCCCCGGTTCGCCGGAGGACACGACCTCATCGCGCTGCACGAAAGGCACCGGATCCTTGCCGGGTTCGACGGCGGCGAGATGCGACAGGTCGAGGTCGCCGTCGCGATCCAGGTGCTCGCCGTAGTCGATCACGGTCCGCGTGCCGCGTGGCCCCAGCTCGTCGAGTCTGATCCATCCCGACGCGTTCTGACCGAAGTCGACGACGATCGAGTCGCCGACAGAAGTGATCGACTCCGGTGCTCGGGTCTCGATCACGCGAACGGGCGGCGCGGGCGACCATCCGATCAGCGGGAAAGGTCCGGTTGCAACCTCGACGGGCAGCACCGGGGCACCCGGTGCCGTGAAGTCGGTGGTCTGGCCGTCCATGAGGTCGGCGCGGACGATGCTGCTCCGCCGCGACTGCCAGTCCGGCCTCGTCCGGATGACGAGTGAGCCGCCGTCGGCCGCCTCGAGGTGCAGCTCAGCCCTCACGGCGAGGCGGTCGCCCCAGCCGGCCGGGCCGCGGAAGGCGCCGACCTGTCCGCGGAACCAGCCGTCCGACACGAGAAGTTCGAGCCGGTTCTCGCCGGGGACCAGAAGGGAGGCGACGTCGTGGGCCTGCGCGTAGACCGTGCGGTCGTACGATGTCGAACCGGGGGCCAGCTCTGTCATGCCGACACGGATGCCGTTCAGGAACGCCTCGTAGACACCGAGCGCGGTCGCGTACAGGCGGGCCCGCACCACCGGGCCGTCGATGCGGAACACGGTCGAGATCGAGTGGACCGGGCGCCGCCCGGGCAGTGCCGCGGTCTCCGCCGGCGAGATCCAATCGGCCCGCCAGTCTCGATCGAGCAGGCCGACCTCGAAGTGATGCCACTGCGACCACTCGCCACCGGCGGCTCGCGCCCGCCAACGAACCGCGTTTCCGCTGCTCAAGGATCGCCACGGCCAGCCGACGAAACGGTGCTCCGTCACCGAGGCGAGCGCCAGGCGCTGGTCGTCCACCTCCGCCTCCAGTTCATACGCTGCCGCATCGACGGGCGACTTCCAGGAGAGCCGAGGCGATGCATCCGACACGGGAAACTCATCGCCGCCCGCGTCGATACTCAGGTCATAAGGCGCACTGCTCGGCATGGGTCTCCTTCGACTCGGGACGGCGCTCCGTTCGCGGCTGCCGCTCGAAAATAGTATTGCGTATCTAAATTCATGCTAGTGTCGGCGCACGCGAAGTTCCGACCGCGCTCACCGGCGAACAACTGAAGAGAACGATTGAAGAGGATGTGCTGATGACGAGCTTTCCCGACGGATTCCTCTGGGGCGCGTCCACCGCGCCGCATCAGATCGAGGGCAACAACCTGAACAGCGACTGGTGGGCGCAGGAGCAGGTAACGCCGGGGATGGAGCTCTCCGGCGACGCCTGCGACAGTTACCACCGCTACCGCGAAGACATCGACCTGCTGGCCGATGCCGGGCTGAACTCCTATCGTTTCGGCATCGAATGGGCACGCATCGAGCCGCTGCCCGGCCACTTCTCGAACGCGGAACTCGCGCACTACCGTCGCATGATCGACGCGTGCCTCGACAGACGTATCGCGCCCGTGGTCACGCTGCAGCACTTCACGACCCCGCTGTGGTTCGCGAAGGCGGGCGGCTGGATGGCTCCGGACGCCGGCGATGCGTTCGTGCGCTACGTCACGAAGGCTGCAGGCATCCTCGACGGCGTCGAATGGGTCGCCACGATGAACGAGCCGAACATGCAGGCCGCCATCATCACGGCGATGCGCCGCATGCAGGACAGGCAGGGAGCGAGCTGGCAAAGCCCCACGGTGGAAGGCAACGGCGAGACCGCTCTCGACGACGCCGAGCGCGAGCGACGTGCACGAGACGAGTTCCTCGCGTTCGCCGATCCCGCGATCGGGAAGGTGCTGGTGGACATCCACCATCGCGCCCGCGACGCCGTGCGCGCGAACAGCGACGCAAAGGTCGGCTGGACGATCGCAGCCGGCGCTCTGACCCCCGCGCCTGGCGGTGAGGAGAAACTTCGCGAGATCCGCTACGGCAAGGAGGATCTCTTCTGGGAGGGCAGCCGCGACGACGACTGGACGGGCGTGCAGGCGTACTCCAGCCAGGAGGTGGACGCGCACGGCCTCGTGCCGCACCCGCAGCGTGCGGACAACACCCTCGTCGGCACCACCTACCGCCCGGACTCCCTTGGCATGGCGGTGCGGCACGCGGCGGATGTCACGCACGGGGTGCCGATCCTGGTCACCGAGAACGGCATCGCGACCGCCGACGATGGGCAGCGCATCCGCTACACGGAGGAGGCGCTTCGCGGACTTCATCAGGCGATGGCCGACGGCATCGACGTGCGCGGATACCTGCACTGGAGCCTGCTCGACAACTTCGAGTGGGGTCACTGGGAGCCGACGTTCGGCCTCGTCGCCGTCGACCGGGAGACATTCGCTCGCACACCCAAGCCGAGCCTTGAGTGGCTGGGTGAGGTCGCTCGCCAGGGTGGGGTGAGCTGACATGCTCAAGCCGAAGTCCACTCCGACCCGTGAGCTGGTCAACCTCGACGGCGTCTGGCGGTTCGCCATCGACGCCCGCGTCGGCGCCACCCCGTGGACCTCCCCATTGCAGACGGACCTCGAGGCCGCCGTTCCCGCCAGCTACAACGACCTGTTCACCGACCCCGAGATCCGCGACCACGTCGGATGGGTGTACTACCAGCGAAGCGTTCGTGTGCCGCGCGGATGGACGGATGACCGCATCCTGCTGCGCTTCGACGCCGCCACCCACGCCGCACGGGTCTACATCGACGACGAGCTCGCCGGAGAGCACATCGGCGGATACACGCCGTTCGACGTCGACATCACCGATCTTGTCCAGGCAGGCGAGGAGTTCCGTCTCACCGTCGCGGTGTCCGGCGACCTCACGAACGAAACGATCCCGCCCGGCAAGATCGAGGTCGGGCTTGACGGCCGTGCAAAGCAGACCTACTTCCACGACTTCTACAACTACGCGGGGCTTGCCCGATCGGTGTGGCTGCACAGCACTCCGAAGGCGAGCATCACCGGCCTGAGCGTGGTGACCTCCTTCGACGGTGCCCCCTCTGCCGAGGGAACGGCCGGGCTGGTCGACTACGCCGTCGAAGCACCCGAGGGATTCGCCGTTCGGGTGCGCCTCACGGATGCCCGCAGCCACCTGGTCGTGCGGGCCGAGGGTGCGACGGGCCGGCTCCGCGTTCCGGATGTCGTGCCGTGGCGTCCGGGAGCCGCCTACCTGTACGACCTCACCGCGGAGCTGTTGGACGGCGACAACGTGATCGACAGCTATCCCCTGCCTGTGGGCATCCGCACCGTTGAGGTACGTGGGCACGAGTTCCTGATCAACGGCGAGCCCTTCTATTTCACCGGCTTCGGCAAGCACGAGGACTCCGCCGTGCGCGGCAAGGGCCACGACGACGCCTACCTCGTTCACGACTTCCAGCTGCTCGACTGGGTGGGTGCGAACTCGTTCCGCACCTCGCACTACCCCTACGCCGAGGAAGTGCTCGAGTTCGCCGACCGGCACGGCATCGTCGTCATCGACGAGACCGCGGCGGTGGGCCTGAACATGGGCGTCGTGGGCGGCATGTCCGGCACTCCCCCGTTCCCGACCTTCTCCGAGCAGTACGCCGGCGCGGCGACGCAAGCCGCGCACGCGCGGCACCTGAGGGAGCTGATCGAGCGCGACCGCAATCATCCGTCTGTCGTGATGTGGTGCATCGCGAATGAACCGGCGTCGAACGAGGAGGGCGCGCGCGAGTACTTCGAGCCGCTCGTGAACCTGGCGAGAGAGCTGGATCCGACGCGGCCGTTGACGTACGCGGTCGTCATGTTCGCAACGTTCCAGAACGACCGCATCGTCGACCTCTTCGACGTGGTCAGCCTCAACAGGTACTACGGGTGGTACGTCGCCACCGGCGACCTGGCGACGGCGGAGCGTTACCTGCAAGGCGACATCCGGGGCTGGGTCGAACGAACCGGCAAGCCGATCATGATGACCGAGTACGGCGCCGACACCCAGCCCGGGGTGCACTCCGTGTGGGATGCGGCGTGGACCGAGGAGTACCAGACGGCGTATCTCGAGATGAATCACCGCGTGTTCGACAGATTCCCGCAGTTCGTCGGTGAGCAGGTGTGGAACTTCGCCGACTTCGCCACCGGCAACGGCATTCACCGTGTGGAGGGGAACAAGAAGGGCGTCTTCACCCGGGACCGCAAGCCGAAGGCGGCGGCCTGGTACCTCAGGGAACGGTGGCGTGGACTCGACGGCCGCAAGCCCGGTGCGGACGGCTGAAGGCTCCTGCGTCACCCCGGCGACTCGGTCCCCCAGGAACGCGCTACACCTATCGGCATCCGCTACACATAAATGGTGTGGCGGATGCCGATAGTTGTGGCGGATGCCGATAGGTGTGGCGCGAACGCCCACGACCGCCCCCGGCGACTCGGCGGCTACCGCACGCTCTTGACCGGGATGACCAGCAGGCCGCCGGCGAGCGCCAGCACAGCGGCCGCGATGTAGACGAGCTCGTACTGGCCACCCCCGCCGATGCCGACCAGCAGCGCTGCCACGACCGGGGCGATCGCCTTCGGAATCTCGTTCGCGAGGCCGTTGATCGCCAGGAACCGGCCCGGCGTCACGCGGTCGGGCAGAACGTCCAACGCGAGCGCCTGGTCGACGGCGCCGAAGATCCCGGTACCCAGTGCGAACACGAGGCCGCCGACGATGTACTGGGTCGGCGACGCCGTTGTCGCGATGATGACGAGCCCTGCGGCCAGCACGCCTCCGGCAATCACGACGAGTACGCGTCGCCTGCGGATCTTGTCGGAGAGGTATCCGCTGCCCAGCGCACCGATCATGGTCATCAGGATGCCGATGCCGCCCGACGTCGCGATCAGCCCGGCGACGGCGGTCTGGCTCAGATGAAGGCGCTCGCCGAGGAAGTACACGCCGTAGATCGACATCAGGTACAGGGCGATGAACGTCGCCGCCTTGCTGATCCACACCCAGGCGAAGTCCTTATGCTTGCGCGGGTTGAACACCATGCGGGCGAAGATGCCGCCGATGCTGACGTGCTCGAACACGGCCTCCTTCGTCGACGGGTCTTTCATGCGCACGAGGAACGCGACGCTGCCGAGCAGAGCCAGCGCGCCGGGCACGAAGAAGAGCAGGAAGGGCATCTGCACCAGGGCTCCGGAGAGCAGGATGCCCGCGATCGGCCCGATCTGCGTGATCGCCCCGTTGATGCCGGCGACCTTTCCGCGCTGGTTCTCCGGAAGGGCGTCGCCGAAGTGCGTGATCATCATCGATCCGGCGATGATCAGACCGAGGTAGCCGATCGTCCAGCCGACGATCACCAACGGGATCCCCGGCGCGACCCCGATGATCGCGAGACCGACCAGCCCGGCGACGAGCCCGCCGAGCATCCACGGGCGCCGTCGGCCGAGCCTCGACCTGGTGCGGTCGCTCAGGATACCCACCACCGGGTTCACGATGATGATTGCGATCGCCGGGATCGTCAGCACGAGCGCCAGCATCGTGTCCTTATCGGAGGGCGACATCGTCTGCACGCGGATCGCCAGCGAATAGGTGCTCGGGGCGAGCGTCGCGATCGAGATCACGAATTGCGCGACGAACAGCACGGCGAGGTATCCAGCTCCCCACCGCCTCAACGGCGGCAGTGTCAGAGAAGACCTCGTCTCCAGGGACGTCTCGACCGCCTGCGCGACGTCCTCGGCCGCGCGCTCACCCGCCGATGCCAGATCGGCGGGAACGGATGCTGTGGGTTCGGGTTCGGATGACGCCATCAGGAAACTCCATTGTTCTTGGTGATGAACGAAACGTTCTTGGTGGGGCACGACTCATGGTTGCCGCGTTGGTGGACACACTATACGTGAAACTCGAATTGCAACACTATTTTCAGGCAAACGGCTATCGTGGCTGCGTGAGCACGTCTGGCGCCAGAGGACCGTACGCGAAGACCGCGGCGACGCGACAGCGCATCCTCGAGGCCTGCATCGAGGCATTCGCCGAGAGCGGCTTCCACGGCACGACCATGAAGGACATCGCGGTGCGCGCCGGCATCAGCTACACCGGCCTGCTGCATCACTTCCCGAAGAAGGAGGATCTGCTGCAGGCCGTGCTCGACTACCGGGCCGATCGCGACCACGAGTTCCTCGACTCAATCGGCGCCCTGGACTGGGAGACAGATCCCCTCGGCGTCTTCCGGGGCATGCTCGCGGTCATCCACGACAACGTGCACCGCCCTGGACTCCTCGAGCTGCACACCGTGGTCTCGGGCGAAGCCGCATCGCCCGAGCATCCCGCGCACGCTCACTACATCGAGCACTACCGGAATCTGCGCGAGTTCTACCGGCTGGCCTACGAGTCGCTCGCCCGACTCGGCCTGTTGCACTCCGATTCCTCCCCCGAGGCACTGGCCACGCAGACGATCGCCCTGATCAACGGCCTGCAGGCGCAGTGGCTCTTCGACCGCACGAGCGTCGACATGGAGCGCGACTTCCGCGCCTTTCTGAACACTGTCATCCCGGGCTTCGACGTGCTCGCGGCGCGCCAGTCGCCCGAGCCGCAGGCCACGACTGCGTAGTCGAGCGACCCGATCCCCGAGCGGGAGATCTCGCTGTCATGCGCCGTGCCTGGCGATACGGAATCATCTCCTCAAAATAGTTTCGCAATCCTATTTTCGTGCTACTGTCACGACGCGACCCTCGTGATGAGCGGTCGAACGACAAGGACTGAAGCGTAAGGCAGGGCTGCAATGAAGCTGATCACCGACGAGTTCGGCGAGATCGAGATCGCCACCGTTCCCGCTCCCGATGGCGTTCGCGTGCTGAGTGCCACCTACACAGTGTCGGGCCGTGTCTTCGTCTTCTACCGCACGGCCGAGGACCCCGAAGTGGACGACTGGTACAACGCCGCAGTGGTCGACGACGACGGTCAATCGTTCACGAACATCTTCTCCGGGCGTATTCCGCAGCGGGCGACCGCCAACGGCATCCGGCACATGCCGTTCGCCGACAACTCCCGCATCCTGCTCGGCGACTACGTGCTCGAGTGCAGCCCGAACATCGACGCATGCGAGCACACCGCGCTGGTCGAGGTCGACTACCCCTGGAATCTCGCAGGCGACCCGCTGACCTCTCACCATTGGTCGGAGATCATCGTCTCCCCCGACGACCACATCGCCTGGACCGCGCTGCGCACCGACCTGACGGCTATCGTGGCCCTCGGCCGTCTGCACCGGGACGATGACCGCTACGTCATCGACGATCCCACGATCATCAGCAGCACCGACCTGCTGGTTCCGGATGCCGACCGCCCCGGCTACTTCGCCACCTCCCCCATGCGAGGCGGCGAGGTGAAGCAGTTCGTGCACGGCGGTGCGGCGATCTCCGCGGTCGGCGACGGCGGCGGAGCGCTGACCGACTCCGTCGTGCAGGACCTGGCCACCGGATCGATCACCCGCATCACGCAGGCGCCCGGTTACGACGAGACGACGATCTTCTCCCCCGACGAACGACTCGGCATGGTGATGACCTCGCGCGCTTCTCGCGGCACAAACCCTGCCTTCCTCGGTCTGCTACCCCGACCGCACGCGAACCTCATGGGGATGACGCTGGCGTGGACGGTGTACACCTACACGGTCCAGGGCGTGCGCGCATTCCGCGAAGGGAACATCGGGCCGGTGCTCATAGACATCCATCGCTCGATGACCGAGCCTGACTACGTCGGGGTCGCCCTGAACGACCCCGACGAGACGTGGGTGTACTGCTCGCCGATGTCATGGCATCCGGATG
>Ga0164242_10007068_pt1 | contig 12300 bp, 9 predicted proteins | sample OricomgcompostMG_FD_108783 | JGI IMG/M metagenome (GOLD analysis project Ga0164242, IMG submission 108783) | Miracle-Growth compost microbial communities from Emeryville, California, USA - Original compost - Miracle growth compost (MG) ... | reverse complement strand
GCCGGCGCGGGGCGACGATCAGCGCGGCAGCGACGTGTGTTTGAACTCGTTGAGGTCAGGCCACTCGGCGAGCATGTCGACGATCCTCTCGATCGCTCGCACCGATAGCGTGGCGTCGCCGTCAGGCGCCGGCCGATTCATCAACCGCGCGAACGCGGCTTGCTCGCCGACGATGAACGTCGGCACCCCCCACACCTGGTGCGACCCAACGAATTGTTCATGCTCAGCGCGCACCTTGGCCAGCGCCTCGCCGGAGTCGATCCGTGCGAACACCTCGGCCGCCGGCACGTCGGCTGCCTCCAGCACCGACGCCACGACGTCCCGCTCCTCGATGTGCAAGCCGTGGTCGTGGCGCGCGGCGAACAACCCGCGATGCACGGCCGCGAACGTGTCGGAGAACTCGTCGCGCACGACCACGCCGGCTTGTAACGCGAGGATTCCGGAGTCCTGCTCTGGTTTCTCCCACACGCTCGGCGCGCCGTCGACGACATGCGCCTGGCCGAGCGAGAACGGAAGGGACCGCACGTGCCAATCGGCGCCGGCGGCGAGGCCGGCGAGGATGTGCTCGTGCGCGTTGCGGGCGAACGGGCAGCGGTAGTCCCAGGTGACGGCGAAGGTGATGGACATGCCATGGCGAACCGCTTCGTCGCACGATGTGTTCCCAGGGCGGGTGTTCCCACGCCCAGCCGCTCTGGCGACGGCGGGCTTCGGAGCGTGTGACGACGTTAGGCTGAGCACGTGACAGACCCGGCGACCTACCGGCCCGCTCCGGGCTCGATTCCGGATTCCCCCGGGGTCTACCGGTTTCGCGACCCGCAGGGCCGTGTCATCTACGTCGGCAAGGCGAAAAGCCTGCGGTCACGGCTGAACTCCTACTTCACCGATTTCTTCGCCCTGCATCCGCGCACGCAGACCATGGTGACCACGGCGTCCCGTGTCGACTGGACGGTGGTCTCGACCGAGGTCGAGGCGCTCCAGCTCGAATACAACTGGATCAAGGAATTCGACCCCCGATTCAACGTCAAGTACCGAGACGACAAGAGCTACCCCTATCTCGCCGTGACGTTGGCCGACGAGACGCCACGGCTCATGGTCTACCGAGGGCCGAAGAAGAAGGGCGTCCGCTATTTCGGGCCCTACGCGCACGCTTGGGCGATCCGCGAGACGCTCGACCTGCTGCTGCGGGTGTTTCCCGCGCGCACCTGCTCGGCCGGCGTCTATCGGCGCGCCGAGCAGACCGGCCGTCCTTGCCTGTTGGGGCATATCGGCAAGTGCAGCGCGCCGTGCGTCGGCTGGATCTCCAAAGAAGAGCACCGGGTCGTCGTCGACGACTTCTGCGACTTCATGGCCGGCCACACCACCGCCTACATGAAGCGGCTCGAGCGCGAGATGCGGCTTGCCGCCGCCGAGCAGGAGTACGAGCGGGCGGCCCGGCTCCGCGATGACGTCGCGGCGTTGCGGCGCGCGATGGAGAAGCAGACCGTCGTGCTGTCCGAAGAGACCGACGCCGACGTGATCGCCTTCTCCGACGACCAGCTCGAGGCGGCCGTCCAGGTGTTCTTCGTGCGCGCCGGCCGGGTGCGCGGTCAACGCGGATGGGTCGTGGAGAAGGTCGAAGATCTCTCCACCGCCGACCTCGTCGAGCACTTCTTGGTGCAGCTGTACGGCGAGGCGGGGTCGTCCGACACCGGGGTGGTGAGCGAGGTGCCGCGCGAGGTGCTGGTTCCCGTGCTGCCGCCCGACCCGGCCGCCGTGAGCGAGTGGCTGTGCGCGCGTCGGGGCGCCCGCGTCGAGGTGCGGGTGCCGCAGCGTGGTGACAAGCGCTCGCTGATGGAGACCGTCGCCCGCAACGCCGCGCAGTCGCTCATGTTGCACAAGACCCGACGCGCTGGCGACCTCACCGCCCGCGGACGCGCGCTGCAGGAGATCCAAGACGCGCTCGAGCTCGAACGCGCTCCGCTGCGCATCGAGTGCTACGACATCTCCAATCTGCAAGGCGTCGACGTCGTCGCGTCGATGGTCGTGTTCGAAGACGGCCTCGCCCGCAAGAGCGAATACCGCCGGTTCGCGATCAACTCCGTGGGCAGCGCCGCGTTGCCCGCCGACCCGGCCCCGCACGCCGAGCCGGCGTGGGTCGACGAAGCCTCCGGCGGCGATCGCGCGACGGCCAACGACGTCGCCGCGATGTACGAGGTGATCACCCGCCGTTTTCGTCGATATCTGGACGAGCGCGCCGCCAGCGACGTGCAGATGGACCAACCCGGCGAGGAGTCCGACGCGGCGGCCTCACCTGAGATCGCACGCAACATCGACCCCGACACCGGAAAGCCACGCAAGTTCGCCTACGCCCCGAGCCTCGTCGTCGTCGACGGCGGCCCGCCGCAAGTCGCCGCCGCGCAACGGGCGCTCGACGACCTCGGCGTCGACGACGTCGCGTTGGTCGGGCTGGCCAAGCGTCTCGAAGAGGTCTGGAGGCCCGGCGATCCCGAGCCCGTGATCCTCCCGCGCGCGAGCGAAGGGCTCTACCTGCTGCAGCGCGTGCGTGACGAAGCCCACCGGTTCGCGATCAGCTATCACCGGGCGAAACGCTCGAAGACGATGACCCGAAGCGCGCTCGAGGGAATCCCCGGCCTGGGCGACACGCGGCGCGCCGCGCTGCTGCGACACTTCGGCTCGGTGAAGAGGTTGCGCGCAGCGACAGTCGACGAGATCGCCGAGACTCCCGGGGTCGGACGCCGCACCGCCGAGGTCATCGCGTCGGCCCTGCGGCCGGGCCGCGAAGATGTCGGGCGGCCGGGCCGCGAAGATGTCGGGCGGCCCGGCCGCTCGGCGGCGGCTCTGCCCAGCGACGACAGCGTGGAAGGGACCGTGAGATGAGCCTGCAGGCCACCCCGGCGTCGTCCGAGCTGCATCTGGTGGTGCTGACCGGGCTGTCCGGCGCCGGTCGCAGCACGGCCGCGAAGTGCCTCGAAGATCTTGGCTGGTTCGTCGTCGACAACCTGCCGCCGGGCCTGCTCGACACGATGGTCGAGCTCGGCAGCCGAAGCGGCGGCGCGATCACCAAGATCGCCGCTGTGGTCGACGTTCGCAGCCGCGGCTTCACCTCCGATCTGCGTGGCGCGCTGTCGGCGCTCGAACGTCGCGGCGCCGCGCCGCGGGTGCTGTTTCTCGAAGCTTCGGACGACGAGTTGGTGCGGCGCTTCGAGAATGTTCGGCGGCCACACCCGCTGCAAGGTGACGGCCGGCTGGTCGACGGGATCGCCCATGAGTGGGAGCTGCTGCGCGACGTGCGTGGCGAAGCTGACCTGGTGCTCGACACCACCCAGCTCAACGTGCACGAGCTGCGTGCGAAGATCATCGCCGCTTTCGCCGGCGCCACCGAGCCGGGGCTTCACGCCAATGTCGTGTCGTTCGGCTACAAGTACGGCCTGCCGGTCGACGCCGATCTTGTCGTCGACTGCCGGTTCTTGCCGAACCCGCACTGGGTCGCCGAGCTGCGGCCGTTGTCGGGTCGCGACGCGCAGGTGCGCGACTACGTGCTTAGCCAGCGTGGAGCGCATGAATTCCTCGATGGTTACGAACAATTGCTGCGCATCGTCATCGGCGGCTACCTGCGCGAGGGCAAGCGCTACCTCACCCTCGCGATCGGGTGCACAGGAGGAAAACATCGCAGCGTGGCGATCGCCGAGGAGCTGGCCGCGCGGCTGACCGGGTGGGGCCGCGAACCCCACGAGCCCGACGGCCTCCACGAACCCGACGGCGCCCACGAACCCGACGGCGCCCGCGACGCTGACGATGCTCGCGACGCGGCGGCCGGGAACATCGATGTGCAGGTGACCCACCGTGACCTGGGCCGCGAGTGAGCGGGCACGAGGCGGCGCGGCCCGCGTCGGCGATGGCGCCGCTTCCAGGCTCGATGGCCTCGCGCAGGCCGGCGACGGGTCCGCGCGTCGTCGCGCTCGGCGGCGGCCACGGACTCGCCGCCTCTCTCGCGGCGCTTCGACGGGTCACCGACCAGCTGACCGCGGTCGTCACGGTCTCTGACAACGGCGGCTCTAGTGGCCGCCTGCGCAAGGAATTCGGCGTCCTGCCGCCCGGCGATCTGCGGATGGCGCTGGCCGCGCTGTGCGGCGACGACCAGTGGGGCCGCACGTGGGCCGAGGTCGTGCAACACCGGTTCAAGAGCGGCGGCGCGCTGCACGATCACGCGCTCGGCAACTTGCTGATCGTCGCGATCAACGAGCTGCTCGGCGACGAAGTGGCGGCGCTCGACCTCGTCGGACGGCTGCTGCGCGCGCAGGGCAGGGTGTTGCCGATGTCGGTCGTTCCGCTCGACATCGAGGCCGAGGTGGCCGGGCTCGACCCAGAGCACCCTCGAGACATCCGCACCGTTCGCGGCCAGGTGTCGGTCGCCACCGCGCGTGGCCAGATCGTGAGCGTGTCGCTCGTGCCGCCAAAGCCGCCCGCCTGCCCCGAGGCGGTGGCCGCGGTGCTCGACGCCGACTGGGTCGTGCTTGGCCCGGGATCGTGGTTTTCCAGCGTGCTGCCACATCTGCTGGTGCCCGATCTCGCCGCCGCGCTGGTGTCGACGTCCGCCCGCACGCTTGTCGCGCTCAACCTCGCCCCGCAGCCGGGGGAGACCTCGGGCTTCTCGCCGGAGACCCATCTCGACGTGTTGGCGGCGCATGCGGCCGGGCTGGCCGTCGACGTCGTCCTGGCCGACGAGGGGGTTGTTGCCAATGCAGATACGTTGCGTTCAGCGGCTGCGGAGTTAGGGGGTCGGCTGGTGCTGGCGCCGGTGGCGATGACCGACGGCACGGCCCGTCACGATCCCGACCTGCTTGCCGCCGCGTACGACAGCATCTTCACCGACAGCATCTCCGTCGACCCCGGCGCGGGCGGGCGCGCCGGCACGGCGGGCGATGCTGACGCTGATCCAGCCGGCGCCCGCGCCGGCGCGGGAGATTAAGGACGGTAGGCCGATGGCGATGACAGCGGCGGTCAAAGACGAGCTTTCGCGGCTCTCGGTCACGAAGACGTGCTGCCGCAAGGCGGAGACGTCGGCGCTGCTGCGGTTCGCGGGCGGCCTGCATCTGGTCGGTGGACGCGTCGTCGTCGAGGCCGAGCTCGACACCGGAGTCTCCGCGCGCCGGCTGCGCCGCGACGTCGCCGAGCTGTACGGCCACGGCTCCGACATCGCGGTGGTCGCGCCCGGTGGGCTGCGGAAAGGCAGCCGGTACGTCGTGCGGGTGGTGAAGGACGGCGACCTGCTGGCCAAGCAGACCGGCCTGATCGACGGGCGCGGCCGGCCGGTTCGTGGCCTGCCGCCGCAGGTCGTGTCGGGCGGCGTGTGCGACGCGGAGGCGGCGTGGCGCGGCGCCTTCTTGGCGCACGGCTCGTTGACCGAGCCGGGCCGGTCCTCGGCGCTCGAAGTCACCTGTCCCGGGCCGGAGGCGGCGCTGGCGCTGGTCGGCGCCGCCCGGCGGCTCGGCGTCCAGGCCAAGGCGCGGGAGGTGCGCGGCGTCGACCGGGTCGTCATCCGCGACGGCGACGCGATCGGCGCGCTGCTCACCCGGCTCGGAGCGCACGACAGCGTGCTCGCCTGGGAGGAGCGCAGGGTGCGCCGCGAGGTGCGCGCTGCCGCGAACCGGCTGGCGAACTTCGACGACGCGAACCTGCGCCGGTCGGCGCGAGCCGCCGTCGCGGCCGGCGCGCGGGTGAAGCGCGCCTTGGAGCTGCTCGGCGACGAGGCGCCCGAGCACCTGGTGGCCGCCGGTCGTCTGCGGATGGCGCACGCGCAGGCCTCGCTCGAGGAGCTGGGCGCGCTAGCCGACCCCCCGATGACCAAAGACGCGGTGGCCGGGCGCATCCGCCGGTTGCTCGCGATGGCCGACAAGAAGGCCACCGACCTCGGCCAGCCCGGCACCGAGGCCGGGCTCACGCCCGACATGCTGGCGCCCTGACGCACGCGGGCGGCGCGCGTTGATCACGTCGCGTTCATGCTCGCGCGGTGATCGCCACAGGCGATATCCCGCTGGCGAGGAGGGGCGCCCTATCGGCTAGTGTTTGAAGTGCCGACTCGCCCCCGGCGTCCGCGTGACATCGCAGCGATCCTTAGGGTCGCGGCGCCGCGGCCTCCATGCGGGAGCGCGCGCCGGCACTGATCAATGGCGATCATTTCGAACGACGGCATTTCAGACAGCAGTGTCGGCTCCCCTACTGGGACGAGGAGACTCACTCGTGGCTATTCGCGTTGGCGTCAACGGCTTCGGACGTATCGGTCGCAACTTCTACCGGGCGGTAGCGGCCTCACAGGGCAGCAATCTCGAGATCGTCGCGGTCAACGACTTGACCGACACGAAGACGCTCGCGCATCTGCTGAAGTACGACACCACGCTTGGCACGCTGAACAGCGAGGTCCGCGCGGGCGAGGGTTCGATCACGGTCGACGGCAAGGCGATCAAGGTCTTGTCCGAGCGCGATCCCGCGCAGCTGCCCTGGGGTGAACTAGGCGTCGACATCGTCGTCGAGTCGACCGGCCACTTCACCGACGCCGAGAAGGCGAAGGCGCACATTGCCGCCGGCGCCAAGAAGGTCATCATCTCCGCGCCCGCCAAGGGCGAGGACGCCACGTTCGTGCTCGGCGTGAACGACGACGGCTACGACCCGGCCAAGCACAACGTCATCAGCAACGCCTCCTGCACGACGAACTGCGTCGCGCCGCTGGCCAAGGTGCTGCAGGACGCGTTCGGCATCACCAAGGGTTTCATGACCACGATCCACGCCTACACGAACGACCAGGTCACCCTCGACTTCCCGCACAAGGATCTGCGTCGGGCCCGCGCCGCGGCCGTGAACATCATCCCGACCACGACCGGCGCCGCGAAGGCGGTCGCCCTCGTGATGCCCGAGCTGAAGGGCAAGCTCGACGGCTACTCGCTGCGCGTTCCGGTGCCGGTCGGCTCGATCACCGACCGCGTCGTCGAGGTTGGGCGCGAGGTCACCAAGGACGAAGTCAACGAGGCGTTCAAGGCGGCCGCCGAAGGCCCGCTGAAGGGCTACCTCGTCTACAGCGAAGACCCGATCGTGTCGTCCGACATCGTCGGCACCCCGGCGTCCTGCACGTTCGACTCGCCGCTCACGATGGCCAACGGCAACCAGGTCAAGGTGTTCGGCTGGTACGACAACGAGTGGGGTTACTCGAACCGTCTCGCCGACCTCACCTCGCTCGTCGCCTCGCGGCTCGGCTAGGGGTCCGCGTTGCGCACCGTCGACGACCTTGAGGTCGCCGGCCGTACCGTCTTGGTCCGGGCCGACCTCAACGTGCCGCTGAAGGACGGCGTCATCACCGACGACAAGCGGATCCAGGCCAGCCTGCCGACAATTCGCAAGCTCGCCGCCCGCGACGCTCGCGTGGTCGTGCTCGCCCACCTGGGCCGTCCGAAAGGCGAGATCAAGGCTGAGCTCTCGCTTCGTCCGGTGGCCGAGCGCCTCGGCGAGCTGCTCGGGCAGCCCGTGGTGTTCCCCGAGACGGCCGAGGGCGGGGTGGCCGGGCCGGTGGCGCAAGCGGCGGTCGCGGGCCTCGCGCCCGGCCAGGTCGCGCTGCTCGAGAACCTCCGGTTCGAGGCGGCCGAGACCAGCAAGGACGACGCCGAGCGCGCCGGCTTCGCCGACGCGCTGGTGGCGCTCGCCGGCGACGGCGCGAGCTACGTCGGCGACGGCTTCGGCGCGGTGCATCGCAAACACGCCTCCGTCTACGACCTGCCTCAGCGCCTGCCGCACGCTGCGGGCGGCCTCGTGGCGGCGGAGGTGTCGGTGCTGCGCCGGCTCACCGACGACCTCGAACGGCCCTACGTCGTGGTGCTCGGCGGGGCCAAGGTCTCCGACAAGCTCGGCGTCATCTCCAACCTGCTCGACAAGGTCGACCGGCTGATCGTCGGCGGCGGCATGGCCTACACGTTCCTCAAGGCGCAAGGCCATGAGGTCGGCAACTCGTTGCTCGAGGCCGACCAGCTCGACACCGTGCGCGGCTTCTTCGCCGACGCCGACAAGCGCGGCGTCGAGATCGTGTTGCCAGTCGACATCGTGGCCGCCACGACCTTCGCTCCGGACGCCGAGCACGAGGTCGTCGCTGCCGACGCGATTCCGGCCGATCGCGAGGGCCTCGACATCGGGCCGAAGAGCCGCGAGCTGTTCGCCGCCAAGCTTGCCGACGCGAAGACCGTGTTCTGGAACGGCCCGATGGGCGTGTTCGAGTTCGACGCGTTCGCGGGCGGCACCCGCGCGCTCGCGGAAGCCTTGACGAAGGTCGACGGCCTCACGGTCGTCGGCGGTGGCGACTCGGCGGCGGCCGTGCGCCAGCTCGGCTTCGCGGAGTCGGCGTTCGGCCACGTGTCGACCGGCGGGGGCGCGAGCCTGGAGTACCTCGAAGGCAAGACCCTGCCCGGCCTGCAAGCTCTGGAGGCGTAGATGTCGGCGGCTCAAGCACGACCCAAGGCGCCGGCCCGCAAGCCGCTGATGGCCGGCAACTGGAAGATGAACCTCAACCACCTTGAGGCCATCGCCTTGGTGCAGAAGCTGGCGTTCTCGCTCAGCGACGCCGACTACGACGCGGTCGACGTCGCCGTGCTGCCGCCGTTCACCGATCTGCGCAGCGTGCAGACGCTCGTCGACGGCGACCGGCTGCGCATCGGCTACGGCGCGCAGGACGTTTCGGCGCATGCCGCCGGGGCGTACACCGGTGAGATCTCGGCCGCGATGCTGGCCAAGCTCGGCTGCTCGTACGTCGTCGTCGGCCACTCCGAGCGTCGCCAGTACCACGCCGAGGACGACGCGCTCGTCAACGCGAAGGCCCGTGCCGTGCTCGACGCGGCGATGACGCCGATCCTGTGCATCGGAGAGCCGTTGCCGGTGCGCGCGGAGGGCGGACATGTGGCGCACTGCGTCGCTCAGCTCGACGGCGGGCTCGCCGGCTTGGCTGCGGAGAAGGTGGCGACGTCCGTCATCGCGTACGAGCCGGTGTGGGCCATCGGCACCGGTGAGGTGGCGACCCCGCAAGACGCTCAAGAGGTTTGTGCGGCGATCCGGGCCAGGGTCGCCCAGCTGTACGACAGCGCGGTGGCGGAGCAGGTCCGGGTGTTGTACGGCGGCTCCGTCAAGGGAAATAACGCCGCCGGCATCATGGCCGAGCCGGACATTGACGGCGCCCTCGTCGGGGGCGCCAGCCTCGACGCCGAGGACTTCGCGAAAATTGTCCGTTTTAACAACGGCGAGTAGGCCTGGTTCGGCGACATCTCTCACGAAGAGATCCACTTCGTAACTCTTACGTCACGATCTGCGTTACATTCACGAGATCGTCCACCCGCGGGGAAGTCACTGACTTAGATTCGCCGCGAGCGAGCGCGGGGACGCGTCCCGGCGGACGGGAGTAGTCGTAACTACTTGCGGGCCGCCCACAAGGCGGTCGGAAGAAGGAGAGACATGCTCGGTAGACGTAGAGGCCTCCAAGTAGCGGCGACGCTCGCCGTCATCGCTACGGCCATCGCCGGTTGCGGTGGGAACGGAAAGAGCAACAACACCAACACTCCGACCGCCAACAACACGGCCACGAGCGGCACCAACACCGGCAGCCCCAGCACCGGCGGCAACGAGGTCACGAGCGGACTTGTCACCGGCGACCCCAACACGGTGAACACCGCTCCCGTGAAGCAGGGCGGCACCCTCACATACGTGATCGAGAAGAACATCACGGACTGGAACGTCAACACGTCCGAGGGCAACGTGTTCGAGACCGCCGAGGTGATGAACGCGCTCGAGCCGCAGGTTTACATCGCGCAGCCCGACACCAGCACGGTGAAGCTGAACACCGACCTCATGGTGAGCGCCGACCAGACGAGCACCGATCCGCAGACGATCGTCTACAAGATCCAGCCGAACGCGGTCTGGAACGACGGCGAGCCCATCGACGCAGACGACTTCATCTACCTGTGGAAGGCGCAGAACCTCAGCCCCGACGGCACGACCGGCGACTGCCTCAAGTGCGACATCGCAGGAAACGCTGGCTACAACCAGATCAAGTCGGTCACCGGCTCCGACAACGGCAAGACCGTGACCGTCGTCTTCAACACTCCGTTCGGCGACTGGAAGTCGCTGTTCGGCGTCGGGTACGGCCTGCTGCCGTCGCATCTCGTCAAAGACAAGGCGATCGACGACGGCTGGAACAACTTCTTCGGCAAGACCGTGCCTGCCTGGTCGGGCGGGCCCTACATGATCCAGAACTGGCAGGACAACACGGCCGCGACGCTGGTGCCGAACCCCAAGTGGTACGGCAAGACCAAGCCGCCGCTCGACAAGCTGATCTTCCGGGTCATCACCGACGCGACGCAGGAGCCGGTCGCGCTGCAGAACGGCGAAGTCAGCGCGATCTATCCGCAGCCAGAAGTCGACCTGCTCAAGACGATCGAGGCCATTCCGAACGTCAAGTACCAGCTTGACCTCGGTCTCAACTTCGAGCACTTCGACCTCAACCTCAACAACCCGTTCCTGCAGGACGTGAACGTGCGGAAGGCCATCTTCACCGCGGTCAACGTCCAGCAGATCATCGACAAGACGGTCGGCCAGTTCGACCCCGACGTGAAGCAGCTCAACAACCGGTTCCTGATGCCGCAGCAAGACGGCTACCAAGACGACGTCAGCGAATTCGGTTACGGCAAGGGCGATTACGCGTCGGCGAAGAAGATCCTCACCGACGCCGGATACAAGATCGACGGAAACAAGCTGACGACGCCCGACGGCAAGGCCTTCCCCACCCTCAAGTGCCGGTGGAGCGTAGGCAACGCGGTCCGCGAATCCGAGTGCGCCTTGTTCAAGGCGGACGTCGCCAACATCGGCATCAACGTCGACTCGGAGTCGACCGACTCGCTGGGTGGCACGCTCACCCACGCCGACGCGCAACACGACTACGACATCGTGGTGTTCGCCTGGGTGGGCAACCCGTTCTTCGCGTCGTCCAGCGTGTCGCTGTACAGCACCGGCGGTGGCAACAACTTCGGCAACTACAGCAACAAGCAGGTTGACAGCCTTCTTGCGGACGCCGCGGCCAGCAGCGATCGCGACAAGCAGGTGCAGGACGTCAACAGCGCCGACAAGCTGCTGTCGCAGGACGCGTACACCCTTCCGCTGTACCAGAAGCCGACGTTCCTGGCGTACATCAACACCATCGGCAATATGCGTGACAACGCGACGGGCGTCGGCCCGCCGTACAACGTCGGGGAGTGGGGCTTCAAGTCCTGACCTGGATCACCTGATCGTCCGCACGCTTCCCGGGGGCCGGCGCCACGCCGAACCTCCGGGAAGCTGCCGGGCGATCGTCAGGTCAGCCTGGGCCATGTGCCGGGTTTGAATCCGCGTCACCCACCTCTGAAGCGTTCGGAGCGTCGTCGATGCTCGGTTATGCGATCCGCCGGCTGCTGATAGCCATCCCGGTCGTGCTGGTGTCGACGTTCGTCGTGTTCATGTTGGTGTCGTTGTCCGGCGACCCCCTCGCAGATCTCAGGGCGCACAATCCGCCGCCGCCCCCGAGCGTGATCGCTCAACACGAGCACGAGCTACGGCTCGACCAGCCGCTGCTCGACCGGTACTGGCATTGGCTCACCGGCATCGTGCACGGTGACTTCGGGCCGTCGGTGCAGCCGAACCTGAACATCGGTCCCGAGATCCTGCACCGGCTGGGCGTGACCGTCCGCCTGGTGGCGATCGCGATGATCGTCGCGGCCATCCTGGCTGTGATCGTCGGCGTCATCAGCTCGGTGAAGCAATACAGCATCGCCGACTACGCGTTCACCTCCGTCGGCTTCTTTTTCCTGTCGCTACCAGTCTTCTGGTTCGCGATTCTGCTCAAGCAAGGTGGCATCTGGCTCAACCACAAGGTCGGGCACACCGTCATCTTCACGCTCGGTGAGAAGTCGATCGGCGCCTCCGGAAGCGCGTGGAGCCAGTTCACCGACATCGTCGGCCATCTCGTGCTGCCCACGATCGCGCTCGCCCTGGTGTCGTTCGCGGCGTGGAGCCGCTACAACCGGGCGTCGATGCTCGAGGTGCTGGGCAGCGACTACGTCAGGCTGGCGAGAGCGAAGGGGCTGCGGCGCAGCCGTGTTCTGGTGCGGCACGCGTTGCGCACGGCGCTGATCCCGCTCATCACCGTGATGGGGCTCGATCTCGCGGCCATCTTCAGCGGGGCGATCGTCACCGAGACCGTGTTCCAGTGGCACGGCATGGGCGACTTCCTGCTCACCGAAATTC
>Ga0164242_10007067_pt1 | contig 12301 bp, 13 predicted proteins | sample OricomgcompostMG_FD_108783 | JGI IMG/M metagenome (GOLD analysis project Ga0164242, IMG submission 108783) | Miracle-Growth compost microbial communities from Emeryville, California, USA - Original compost - Miracle growth compost (MG) ... | reverse complement strand
GGGGAGAACGAGGGCAGCCGCGCGGCAGCGGAGGTGAAGATCATCGGGTACGGATGCCGCGCCATAGACGCCGCGAAACGGGCTACCGAAAGCCTTGGACCGGAGCCGGCCCTTGGTCAGGCCCGCGTCGAGTGCCTCGCGCAGGGTGAAGGGACCCGACAGCAGCTCGGCACGAGGAGTAACCACGCGAGTGACACTGGCATCGGACGCCGCGCCGGCTCGCCGCCCACGGTGCCCTGTGGATCACCGCGCCCCGGTCCGCCCTCTGTGGACAGCCCCAAACCCGCGTTGATCATGGGCAAGATGCTGGGTTTCGACGTCGAAACCCAGCACTTTGCCCATGATCAACGCGAAAGGGGGTTAGGACCAGGACAGGCCGGTGAGGCGCTCGTAGGCCTCGATGTACTTCTCGCGGGTTTTGGCCACGACGTCGTCGGGCAGCGCCGGCGGCTCCGCACCCGACGCCTTGTCCCAGCCGGACGCCGGTGACGTGAGCCAGTCGCGTACGAACTGCTTGTCGTACGACGGCTGTGGCCGCCCGGGCGCGTACTGGTCGGCGGGCCAGAAACGGGACGAGTCGGGGGTGAGCACCTCGTCGGCGAGGACGACGGTGCCGTCCGCGCGGCGTCCGAACTCGAACTTGGTGTCGGCCAAGATGATGCCGCGAGCCCGTGCGATCTCCTCGGCCTTGGAGTAGACCGCGAGGGTCAGTTGGCGGATCGACTCGGCGACGTCGGCCCCGACGGTGGTCTCGACGTCGGCCAGCGAGATGTTCTCGTCGTGCTCGCCCTGCGGCGCTTTGGTGGACGGCGTGAACAGCGGCTCGGGCAGCCGTGATCCGTCGACAAGCCCTTCCGGCAAAGGGATCCCGGAGACCGCGCCGGTGCGCTTGTAGTCGGCTAGGCCCGAGCCGGTGAGGTAACCACGCGCGATCGCCTCGACCGGGAGCATGTCGAGCTTCTCGCAGATCATCGCGCGCCCGGCGAACTCGGCCGGCACGTCGGTGGAGAGCAAATGGTTGGGCACGATGTCGGCGAGCTGCTCGAACCACCACACCGACATCGCGGTGAGCACACGCCCCTTGTCGGGGATCGTGGTCGGCAGGACGAAGTCGTAGGCCGAGATGCGGTCGCTGGCCACGAACAGCAGCCGGCCGTCGGCCAGCGCATAAAGATCGCGGACTTTGCCTGAGACGATATGCGTGTAGTCGGTCACGACCCCACAGTCTTCCAGAATCAGGCCGGACGCCGGCGGGCGGCCCGCCGTCGCGGCGTCGACGTCTCGTCGGGCTCGAGCACCCGGCGGGGACCGGCGCCGTGGGTGGCGAGCGAGTCGCCCGGGTTGTACAGGGCGCAGGCGCGCATCGACAGACAGCCGCAGCCGATGCAGCCGCTGAGCCGTTCACGGAGCCTGACCAGCATGTCGATCCGCTCGTCGAGGGCGTCCTGCCACGATCGGGAGAGCCGCTGCCAGTCGGCTTTGGTGGGCGTGCGGTCACCCGGCAATGTCGCGAGCGCGGCGGCGATCTCGTCGAGACTGACGCCGACCCGTTGCGCCACTCGCACGAACGCGACACGCCGCAACGCGCTCCGGGGATAGCGGCGCTGGTTGCCGGTGGAACGTTCGGCCGGGATGAGGCCGAGCCGGTCGTAGTAGCGCAGGGTCGAGGTCGCGACTCCCGAGCGTTCGGCGAGTTCGCCGATGGTGATCGACGGCGACAGCGGCATGCACCGAAGATACCGAAGACATTTGACTTGAAGTCAACTTCATGTTGCACCGTGGATCTCATGACAACCACCACAGCGCCCGTGGCGCCTCTTCAGCTGCCCTACTCGTCGCTGCGCCGGCTGATGTCGGACATCACCGGCGACGCCAAGCACCTGCCCAGCGCCACCTCGACCCTCGACGTGCTCTGGGTGCTCTACGACCGCGTGCTGAACGTCGATCCGACGAATCCCGACGACCCGAGGCGCGACCGCTTCTACCTGTCGAAGGGTCATGGCCCTGCCTCGTACTATGCGGTGCTTGCCGCCAAAGGATTCATCCCGCTGCCGTGGTTGCGCACGATGGGCGCGTTCGATTCGCCGCTCGGCTACCACCCCGACCACAGACTGATCCCCGGCGTGGAGGTCTCGACCGGGTCGCTCGGCCACGGCCTGCCGCTCGCGGTCGGCACGGCATTGGGCCTGCGCGCACAGGGAAATCCGGCCCGCGTCGTCGTCCTGCTCGGCGATGCGGAACTCGACGAAGGCAGCAACCACGAAGCGATCGCGTACGCCGCGCGTGCCGGACTCGATCGGCTCACCGCCGTCGTCATCGACAACTCGTCGTCGACCCATGGCTGGCCGGGTGGCATCGCCCGACGATTCGAGACCGAAGGCTGGGCCGCCACCTCGATTTACGGCCGCGACCACGAGCGGATCGAAGCGGCGCTGCGCGCCCTGCCGGGCGACGGCCCGAACGTCGTCGTGGCCGTCGTCGAACCGAAGGAGAGCGCGTGATGGCGATCTCGCAGACGCGGACCCGCGCCACCTCGATGCGCGAACAGTTCGTCGAGACGGCCACCGACCTGCTGGACGACGATCCCCGCGCCACGATCGTGCTTGCCGACATCTCGTCGGCCTCGTTCGTCGCCGCGGCCCGCCATCACCCCGATCGGGTGCTCAACGTCGGCATCCGCGAGCAGCTCATGGTGTCGGTCGCGGGTGGGCTCGCGCTGACCAGCATGCGGCCGATCGTCCACTCCTATGCGCCCTTCGCGGTCTCGCGCGCCTTCGAACAACTCAAACTCGACCTCGGCTATCAAGACGTCGATGCGGTGGTCGTGAGCATCGGCGCGTCGTACGACAGCACCGGCGCGGGCGCCACCCACTTCGCGCCCGAGGACGTCGCGTTGATCGACACCTTGCCCGACTGGCAGATCCACGTGCCGGCGCATCTGCACGAAGTCGATCCCCTGCTGCGCGACGCGGTGGCCGGTGGCGGGCGGCACTACATCCGGCTCACGGAGCGGGCGGTCGCGCGTCAACGACTGACCGTTCCCGCGCGGCCGCGGGCGGTCGTGGTGGCGGTCGGGCCGACGCTCGCCGATGTCGTCGACGCCACCCGCCGCCTCGACGTGACGGTGCTGCCGGTGACCACGGTGCGCCCCTTTCCCCGTCAGGCCTTGCGCCGGGCGGTCTTCGAACTTTCCGGCGATGCCGACGTGGTGCTCGTCGAGCCTTATGACGCCGGGACTTCCGCGCACGAGGTCGCGGCGGCGCTGGTCGACGTCCGGCATCGGCTTTTGTCTTTGGGGGTCGGACGCCGCGAGCTGCGGCGGTACGGTTCGGCGGCCGACCATGACGCCGCGCACGGGCTTGACCGCGTGTCGTTGCGGGCGGCGATCGGTGACTTCGTCGCTTCCGGCGATGGCTGGACGGCGGGTGGCGCGCCTCAGTGATGTCGCGCCGCGTTGGCTGATTGCGCCTGCGCGTACGCGGCGGGCGTGGTTCCGATCGCCGCGCGGAAATCGCGGACGAGATGCGCCTGGTCGGCGTAACCAAGGTCGGCCGCCACGTTCGCCCAGACCACGGGTGTGCCGTCGCGGACGGCCTCGGCCGCGTCGAGCAGGCGGTAGCGGCGCAGGACCCACGTCGGTGACACGCCCGCGTTGCGGGTGAACATGCGTTGCAGGCGGCGTGTGCCAATTCCCGCGCGCTCGCACAGGTCGCCCAGGCGGCGGATCGAGCGATCCGTCTCCGCGAGCTTGGAGACGGCGGCCACCTGTCGGGCCTCCGCAACCCGGCCCGGGCGGACGGCGCGCTCGAGCGCCCGCGCCAGGACGGCGATGCGGTGGGCCTCGTCGTCGGCAGCGACGATTTCCTTCAGCAGCATGGGTTCGTCGAGGTCCAGGGCGTCGCCCAGCGGGACAACCCGGTCGGTGAACCGCGCGGCGTCGCCAGAGACGAGTGCCCCGAGGCCGCCGGGCGAGGTCATCGCTGCGACCGCCCAGCCTTGCCCGGCCAGGTTCCGGGTGCTGACACGCTTCGCGACGCCGTTGAGTCGGGCCTCGATCTTCGTGACCGTGTGTGCGTCGGCTGCGTCGTCGAGATTGGCGTGCCCGACGCTGAGGTTGGCGCTGGGGTGGGTGAGGACGTCCTGCCGGTGCACGATGCCCGGCGGCAGATCCCAGCGCACCGCCCAGAAGCGGTCGATCAGCCCGTCGAGCCGCGGCCCTACCGGATATCGCGTGAGTTGAACGCGCTGTCGCAGGAGCCAGGGGTCGAGGATGCCGCGGCTGTCGCGCTCGACCGGCTCGGGTGTTTCGGGCGGCTCGGTGTTCACTCCCGTGACCCTATGACCGTCGCGATTGTTCAATCCGGGCACCGCGCGGCCGGCCTACTGTCGGCGCATGAGCGAATCGATACTGAAGACGAACGATCTGCTGGCGCGGGTGCTCGACGGTCTGGCGAACGTCGTGGGTGGCGTACGAGAATCGCAGTTGCGCGACCCGACGCCGTGCACGGAGTTCGACGTCGAGACGCTTCGCAATCACATCCTCGGGTGGCTGACGACTTTCGCTGCCGGTTATGCGGATCCGGCCGGGCGTGCGCCGTCCGGCACCGACGGCTATCAGCCGGGCCCCGACCCGGCGGCCGACGTCCGGTCGGCAGCGGCGCAACTCACCGGGGCGGTGCGACAGGGTGCCGCCGACCGGCCGCTCTATCTCGGGGAATCCGCGATGCCCGGCGAACTCGCGCTCGGCATGATCTTGTGGGAGTACCTCGTCCACGGTTGGGATCTCGCCCGCGCAACCGGTCGCGCATGGGCCCCGCCCGAGGAGGCCGCGGCGGAGGCGTTGGCTTTTGCGCCCGCGATGCTTACCGACGACTATCAGGGCGTGGGAAAGCCTTTCGCGCCACGGGTTGCCGTCCCGGCCGACGCGTCGTCGCTCGACAAGCTGCTCGGCCTGTCGGGTCGTGACCCGCAGTGGGCGGCCGCCGCCTCGGCCGGTTCGCGGTGACCACGGCGCGCGGCGACTTCGACATCGACCGCTTCGACTCCGACGAATACGCCGACGTCGACGGCACCAGTCTCGCGAGGGTCAGCATCGCCAAGACCTTTCGCGGCGACCTTGAGGGGCAGGGCAGCGTCACGATGCTGTCGGCGCGTGCCCCCGTCGAGACGTCGGCTGTCTACGTTGCCCTGGAGCGGGTCGACGCACGGCTGCACGGGCGAAACGGCAGCTTCGTGCTCCGCCACGACGGGCTGACCGAAGCCGGCGAGAATTCGCTGTCGGTCATCGTGGTGCCCGACAGCGCGACCGGCGAACTCACCGGTCTGCGCGGGGATTTCCACATCGATATCGAGCCCGACGGCACCCATCACTACCGCTTCGACTACGAACTGCCAGACGCTTAACCGTTCACAAGATGCCGGACGGCGAGTAGCGGGCGGCGTCCGGAAAGCGTTCGGTAATTTCCTCGACCCGACGGCAGAATTCGGCGACCTGTGTTGTCGCGGCGCCGGTGAAGGTGAGCGGTGCCGAGACGAGATGGGCGACGTCGGCGGCGCTCAGCTTCAGGCGGTCGTCGTTCGCCAACCGATCGAGGAGGTCGTTGCGGTCGGCCCCCTTCTCCCGCATGCCGAGCGCCACCGCGACCGCGTGTTCCTTGATGGCCTCGTGCGCGGTCTCGCGGCCGACGCCGTTGCGGACGGCCGCCATCAGCACCTTCGTGGTGGCGAGGAACGGCAGGTACCGGTCGAGCTCTCGCTGGATCACGGCTGGGTACGCGCCGAATTCATCAAGCACGGTAAGGAAAGTCTGGTAGAGGCCGTCGGCGGCGAAGAACGCGCCGGGCAGCGCGACGCGGCGCACGACCGAGCACGAGACGTCGCCTTCGTTCCATTGGTCGCCGGCCAATTCGCCTGTCATCGCGGAGAATCCGCGCAATACGACAGCGAGACCGTTGACGCGCTCGCACGATCGGGTGTTCATCTTGTGCGGCATCGCGCTGGAGCCGACCTGGCCCGCCTTGAATCCTTCGGTGACCAGTTCGTTGCCGGCCATCAGCCGGATCGTGGTGGCGAGGCTCGACGGCCCGGCCGCTGCCTGCACCAAGGTAGTGAGTATCTCGAAGTCGAGGGACCTCGGGTAGACCTGGCCGACGCTGTTCAGCATCCGCTGGAAGCCCAGGTGGTCGGCAATGCGCGCTTCGAGGTCTGCCAGCTTGTCGGCGTCGCCGTCGAGAAGATCGAGCATGTCCTGCGCCGTGCCCATCGGGCCTTTGATTCCACGCAGCGGGTAACGCGCGATCGTGCTCTCGAGCCGCTCGAACGCGATCAGCAGTTCCTCGCCGGCGCTCGCGAACCGCTTGCCCAAGGTGGTGGCCTGCGCGGCGACGTTGTGGCTGCGCCCGACCATCACCAGGTCGGAGTGCTCCGCCGCGAGGCGCGCCAGCCGGGCGAGCGCGGCCACCATGCGGTCGCGGATCAGCAGGAGTGAATCGCGCACCTGGAGCTGTTCGACGTTTTCCGTGAGATCGCGCGAGGTCATGCCCTTGTGGATCTGCTCGTGGCCGGCGAGTGCGCAGAACTCCTCGATGCGGGCCTTCACGTCGTGACGCGTCACGCGTTCACGTTCACGGATCGAGTCGAGATCGACGTCCGCAATGACCTTTTCGTAGGCCTCGACGACGCCGGGCGGCACGTCGATGCCGAGCCCGGCCTGGGCGCGCAGGACGGCGACCCACAGGTGGCGTTCGAGGATCACCTTCGCGCGTGGAGACCACAGGTCGACCAGTTCGGGTGAGGCGTAACGGGTGGCGAGGACGTCAGGTATCTCAGTCATGAGACGGGCTCCAAAGCGAGCATCGAGGCGCCAACGGCGCGAGGAGCAGGTGCGCAGCGGCGGAGACCGGCGGGAAACGCAGTCATGACTCGGCCATTGTCGCGCACAGCCGGACGCCGTTGGACGCCGCTCACCCGATGACGCGCACCCGCTTGTCGGCGGCCACCATCTTACGATCCGCCGTCAGGACAACGTCGGCGTCGTAGACGACACCCGTCGCGAGTACGAACGCGTCGGGGAGGCGAACACTCGGATGCTTCGCGCGAATCGCCGCCGCCGCCCGGGCGACGTCGCGGTTAATATCCGCGACGTCGTCGACGAGCGTCTGGATCCGCGATTCCGCCTCGGCCACGGCCCGTTCGCCAAGGCGGCTCGCGCCAACGAGTACTTCCGCCAGCACGCTCGTGGAGATGAGGTGGCGTGAGCCCTTCGGGTGGTAGGCGGCGCGTGCTGCCGCATGGTGAGCATCATTGGGATCAAGCAGCGCCAGCAACACGCTGCTATCGAGAACTACCGTTCCCATTCGTCTCGCAGCGCTTCGAGGTTGGTCGCTGCCGAGAGGCCAGGCATGCTGCCGATCGCGTCCTCGACGGGGTCGTTTTCGCGCACGAGGACTATCTTGCCATCGCCGTCGGATTCGACGCGCACGTTATCCCCAGCCTGGACGTGTGCCTCCGCGAGCACCGCGACGGGCAGCGTGACCTGGTTCTTGCTCGACACCCGTGTCGTGCGCGACGGTTTCGCGACCGCCTTTACTTTTGATGCCATGAGTAAAGGTTAGCGCGCTTGTCGCGGTCACACGACCTGCGGTGGATCGCGCGAAGCGCCCGGTCGCGGTCGTGTCCGGTAGCGCTTGGACACACAGTGTGACGAGGCTAAGTGCCGGCGAGTGCGCCGACGGCGGCGTCGACAACACCGTCACCAACTGCTGCCTCGCCACCGAAGACGCGCAACGAGCCGACCGCGCCATCGCGCGTCGTCAGGTAGGCGGTGTCCGGCTGTGGCAGCGCGCCTGTCGGCGGCACCAGCAGCGTCGGCTCGCCCGCCGCTCCGGCGACCGGGCCGCCGGCCAGCGCGTCGGGAAAGGTGGCGCCGCTCGCGAGCGAGACACCCGTCGCGTCGGGAAAGGACACGCCATCTGCCTCGAACACGGTCGGCGGGTCGTCCATCGCCTCCGCGATCGCCAATGCCGTGCCGAATCGGTCCGTGCCGGCCAATCGGGCCGGAACATCGCCGAGGGCCGAAACGGCGGACGCGATCGCGTCCGACAATGCCGCTTTGCCGCCCAAGAGGTACACCGTGTCGCCGGGTTTGAGCACCCGCTGGATCTCTGCGCTGGCGGCGACGTCCAAGGCGCCGGACGCCGTCAACAGCAGCGGCGCCTTCTTTGCCGCCGCAAGGGGGCCGCCCGCCAACGCGTCGGCAAACGCGTCCGCTCGCGCCAAGACCACGGCGGCCGCCGACCCGTCGGTGGGAAACGCCGACCGTGACACGGCCACGGCAGTCGCGACGCGGTCAGCGCCGGACAGTCGTCGCTGCGTCACCGTCGATGAGCCCGGCGAGTCACACAGAAGGGTGCCGTTGTCGTTCTCCAGTACCAGCTGGTGTGTCGCGGCGTCGTATGCCATTTCACCTGCGTCGGTGATTTTCGTCGCGAGCGTTGTGGTGCCGAGCATGATCCAGTTGTTGCCGGTCCGGCGCCATTCCTCGCTCTTGACGCCACCCCAGACGTTGTTGTTGTACCCACCGTCGACGTGGAAGGCGGGCTCGTCGACGATGAGTGCCCCGGCGTCGGTGTCATACGCGAGCGAGGGCAGACCCGCGGTCTCGGGAAGGCTGGACGCGGCCTGTGACCAGCCGGACCCATCCCAGATCCACACTTGCGGCAACGCGCCGCCATCGCTGAGCCAGGGGCCGAGTGCCACCAGGACGAGGCCGCCGACGTCGGGGTCATACGTCATCGCGCAAGAACCGCCGGGAGGAGTCGTGGCCGGATGCAGTTCAACCCAGGTCGATCCGGTCCAGTTCCACATATCTGCGCGCGCTACCGCCGTGCTGGGCGTCGTGCCGCCGAACATGATCAGCTGCCGGCTCGCGGGGTCGTAACCGGCGCATCCATCTTGCCGCGCTCCGGGTGACACCGCCGGTCGCACTTGCGTCCAGGTGCTGCCGGTCCACGTCCACGTGTCCTGGAGATCGTGAGATCGTGACGTGTCCAGGCCTTGGTCGTTACCGCCGAACATGACGAGGTCGCGCGTCCTCCCGTCGTACGCGAGCACCGGTGCGACGCGCGGGCCCGGCGCGGTCGCCGTGTCCAGCGGTGACCAGGCGAGTCCGTTCCACGACCAGGTGTGCGCGCCGTCGGTGCGTAGCAGGACGAGCGCCCAGTAGCCGGCGTCGAACGCGGCTGACCCGTCGCCGGGTCGAAAGCGCTCGCCCCGTTGTTGGCGGGAAGGCTCGCTACCGACGTTGGCGGCCACACCCGGTTAACCCGATGTGGCCAGGGCTGACGTGGCGGGTGCGCAAATCGTCGCGCCGATACACAGGAGGACGCTCAACCAGGACGCGATGCGATGCGACACGACAGCCCCCAGCAGTCGAAGCGGAGATCGGGAGCCTATCCGGTTGGACGCGGGAGCCCTCCTGCGCGCTGCAGGCAGAAAGGTAATGCCACGGATCTGTCGCTGCGTCCGCTGCTCGATCATGAAGAGCCGAAGATGGTGGGTCGAATTGTGCAAGTCTGCTTGCAGGATTGATCCATAGGGCGCTCATCTCGGCGCGTGATGATCTACGACGGCATCGTGATCTCGCCCCGGATGGCCCTGGCGGCGATGTCGGAGCGGTGATGGCCGCCGTCGAGGCTGATCGCGGCGGCGCCCGCGTACGCGGCGTCTCGAGCTTCGGCGAGCGTGCGGCCGGTCGCGGTGATCGACAGCACCCGGCCGCCGCTGGAGACGACCGCGCCGTCGCGGAGCGTCGTGCCGGCGTGCAGAACGTACGCCGGCAGTTCGACACTTGCGAGGCCATCGATCGGGTCGCCGGTACGGGGGCTTTCGGGGTAGCCGGCCGCCGCGATCACCACGGTGACCGCGGATTCGTCGCGCCAGCGCAATGGAGGATGCGCCGCCAGCGTGCCGGTGGCGGCCGCGTGAAGCAGCCCTGCGAGCGGTGTTTCCAGCAACGCAAGCACCACCTGCGTCTCGGGGTCGCCGAATCGCGCATTGAACTCGACCACCCTGATTCCCTTACTGGTAAGGGCAAGGCCGGCATAGAGCAGGCCGGCGAACGGCGTGCCGCGGCGTCGCATCTCGTCGATCGTCGGCTGCAGCACCGCCGCCGTGACGTCTTCGACAAGCTCGGACGGCGCCCACGGCAGCGGCGCGTACGCGCCCATCCCGCCGGTGTTCGGCCCCGCGTCGTCGTCACCTGCCCGCTTGAAATCTTGCGCCGGCACGAGAGGGACGACGGTGACGCCGTCGGTGATGGCGAACAGCGATACTTCGGGGCCGTCGAGGTAGTCCTCGATGACGACGGTTGTGCAGCGGGCCGCGTGCGCGACGGCTGCGGCGCGGTCGTCGGTGACTAGAACCCCTTTGCCCGCAGCCAATCCGTCGTCTTTGACGACGTAGGGCGGGCCGAACTCGTCGAGCGCCTTGGCGACTTCGGTCGGGTTCGCGCAGACTCGCGACGCGGCGGTCGGCACGTTCGCCGCCGCCATGACGTCTTTCGCGAAGGCTTTGCTGCCTTCGAGCGCGGCGGCGGCTTTCGATGGCCCGAAGCATGGGATGCCCTCGGCGCGCACCGCGTCGGCGGCACCTGCCACCAAAGGGATTTCAGGCCCTACAACAACAAGGTCGACACCGAGCTCGACCGCGAGCGCGGCAACCGCCGCAGGGTCGCGGACGTCGAGCGGGTGGGTCTTGGCGAGCGCGCCGATGCCAGCGTTGCCCGGAGCGCAGGCGAGTTCGGTGACAGCCGGATCCTTCGACAGCGCAAGGCAAAGCGCGTGCTCACGTGCGCCGCCACCGACGACGAGAACTTTCATCGTGACGCCCTTATGCCAGTGTGCGCAGCTGGAGAGTCTGGTCGCGGGCTGGGCCGACGCCGATCACGCTGAACGGCGCGCCCGACATGTCTTGCAGCGCCTCGATGTAGCGTTGCGCGTTCTTCGGCAGGTCGTCGAACTCGCGAGCCTTCGAGATATCTTCGTGCCAGCCAGGGAATTCCTCATAGACCGGCGTGGCGTGGTGGAAGTCGGTCTGGGTCATCGGCATCTCGTCGATGACGGCGCCGTCGGGCAGCTTGTAGCCCACGCACACCGGGATGCGGTCGAACTCTGAAAGCACGTCGAGTTTGGTGAGCACGAAATCGGTGACACCGTTGACCCGCGCCGCATAGCGGGCGATCACCGCGTCGTACCAGCCACATCGGCGTGGACGGCCCGTGGTGACACCGAATTCGGCGCCGACGCCGCGCAGCTTTTCGCCGTCCGCGTCTTCGAGCTCTGTGGGGAAAGGTCCGCTGCCGACGCGGGTTGTGTACGCCTTGACCACGGCGATGACTCGATCGATGCGGGTGGGGCCGATGCCGCTGCCCGTGCACGCGCCACCCGCGGTGGCGTTCGACGACGTGACGAACGGATAGGTGCCGTGATCGACGTCGAGCAGGGTGGCCTGGCCAGCTTCGAGCAGCACCGTTTTCCCTGTGTCGAGGGCATTGTTGAGTAGCAGCCCGGTGTCGCGCACCATCGGGCGCAGTCGGTCGGCGTACTCGAGAAGCTCGACGACGACGTCGTCGACGCCGATCGCGCGCCGGTTGTAGATCTTCACCAGCAATTGATTCTTCTGGTCGAGCGCGCCCTCGACCTTCTGCCGCAGGATCTTCTCGTCGAACAGGTCTTGCACCCGCACGCCGATCCGGGAGATCTTGTCGGCGTATGTCGGGCCGATGCCACGGCCGGTCGTGCCGATCTTCGACTTGCCGAGGAATCGCTCGCCCACTTTGTCGGCGGTGCGGTGGTAGCTGGTGATGATGTGCGCGTTCGCGCTGACGACGAGGCGGCTGGCGTCGATGCCGCGCGCGGTGAGCATGTCGATCTCGTGGAACAGCACGGCCAGATCGATGACGACGCCGTTGCCGATGACCGGGGTGACGGTCGGTGTGAGGATGCCGCTCGGCAGCAGGTGCACCGCGTACTTCTCACCGCCGACGACGATGGTGTGGCCGGCGTTGTTGCCGCCGTTGAAGCGGGCGCAATAGTCGATCTGGTCGCCGAGCAGGTCGGTGGCCTTGCCCTTTCCCTCGTCGCCCCATTGGGCGCCGACAAGCACGATGGCGGGCATGTCGCGTCAGACCTTCCTCACAGCTGAAGACCCCGGGCTCGCAAGCGCGACCGGGGCCTCTTGCGAACCGAGGCTACCCGATCCTGCCCCCAGGACGGGAATTCAGCGCCTCGGCCTACCGCTCGCC
>Ga0164242_10007066_pt1 | contig 12301 bp, 13 predicted proteins | sample OricomgcompostMG_FD_108783 | JGI IMG/M metagenome (GOLD analysis project Ga0164242, IMG submission 108783) | Miracle-Growth compost microbial communities from Emeryville, California, USA - Original compost - Miracle growth compost (MG) ... | reverse complement strand
CGGGATTCGAACCCGCGACCCTCACCTTGGCAAGGTGATGCGCTACCAACTGCGCTACATCCGCGTGCTACGAGCGAGATCGTCGCTCGTTGCGATGCGAAACGTTAGTCCATGATTGCCGCCGGACACAAATCACGTGGAAACGCCTGGTGAACGTGGTGTCGGAGGGGGATTTCGGCGGCGATCGGTGAGTTGGACCGGTCGCGATCAGGTGGTGTGAACCTGGATTGCGGGCGCGGAAACCGGTGCGGTGCGGGCGCCGGTTTGCTGACGATCGACTGTGGCGGGTGCGATTGCCGACCGGGCGACACTTCGTGTTAATGTCTGACGTCCCATCGATCAGCGATCGGTGAGATTCCCCGGTCTCGTAGCTCAGGGGGAGAGCGTCCGCCTCACACGCGGAAGGTCACTGGTTCGATCCCAGTCGGGACCACAAAGCAGGTACGTGGCCGCGTTCTATTCGCGGCATTCGCGCGGTCGGCGCGCTTCTGAGGATGTGTGCTCCCTCGGGTGGGATTTCTGAAATGACGGGACCGGATCTCGAGACCCCTTGGTCCGCAGATGGTTTCAGCGCTCACTCCGTTGGCTCGAGTCGCTACTGAATGCAAGAGCCGGGGTCCACGTCGGCGCGATAACCCGCGCGCGTAAACGCGGTGGCGACACCCGGGGCTGGAGTGACGTACGTGGCCTATGGTGGGGCGGTGGCGGATTGGCATGGCGGTGATCTCGATCTCGACGCATATCTGGCACGCATCGGTTTCGACGGCGAGCGCGTTCCGACGATCGAGACCCTGACCGCGCTGCACCGTGCCCACACGACGTCGATTCCGTTCGAGAACCTCGAGATCATGCTCGGCCGGCCGATCCTGCTCGACGTGCACAGCGTGCAGAACAAGCTTATCGGGCACCGACGCGGGGGCTACTGCTACGAGCATGTCACCATCTTCGCGGCGACCCTGGAGCAGTTGGGCTTCCGTTTTACCGCACTGAGTGGGCGAGTCACGTTGGGTGCGGAGGCGATACGGCGCCCGCCCACTCACGCCCTGATCGTCGTCGAGTTCGAGGACGGACGACGCTGGCTCTGCGACGTCGGGTTCGGCCGGGGTCCGCTGGAACCCATCGAGCTCGTCGCGGGCAACGAAGTCGAGCAAAGTGGGTGGCCGCTGCGTTTGACCAGCGCCCCGCTCGGCACCGATGCCGAGGTCTTTCATCCAGACCAGTGGACGCTGTGGCAGAGATCGAGCGTCGACGGCAAGGTGGTGTGGCTCGATCGCCATGTCTTCACCCTGAACCCGCAATATCCGGCCGACTATGTCGTCGGCAATCACTTCGTGTCGACCTCGGCGCACTCGCCGTTCACCACGCGCCCGTTCGTCCAGCGGTTTGCCGCCGACGTACAGCACGTACTTGACGGAACCACCTGGACCACAACAAATCCCGATGGGTCGAGCACCGCGCGCGACATCGCGAGCGACGATCTGCCGTCGGTGTTGGCCGACACGTTCTGCATCGAACTGACCGGAGGCGACGATGCGACCCTGGTCGAATGGATGCGGGCGCGCGGGTAGTCCCGCAGTAGGAGCACCGGTCCCGGCCACGTCGCACTCGGATCCGGACGCCGTCGACCGCAGCCATTGACTGCCGCTGCGTGGCGACCAGACTGGCGGTATGAGTGATGAGAGCACGACCACCGAAGCACCCATCCCATTCGCCGAGACACTGGGGATCTCGGTCTCGGAGTTGACGGCCGAGCGGGTCACCGCCGAGATGGCCTGGGCCACAGAACTGTGTACCGCCGGCGGCATGCTGCACGGCGGGTCGCTGATGGCCTTCGCCGACACGGTTGGCGCGCTGTGCGCGTTCGCCAACCTGCCCGAAGGCGCGCTGACCACCACCATCGAGTCGAAGACGAACTTCTTCAGGGCCGTGCGCAGTGGTGTGGTGACCGCGATGTGCACGCCGTTGCATGTCGGGCGCAGCACGATCGTCGTGCAGACCGACCTGACCGATGATCGCGGTAAGCGGGTCGCTCAGGTCACCCAGACGCAAGCGGTGCTCATGCCACGTGAATGAACTGGTCGCTCACCCGCAGCTGTTGTTGCGTCCCGGGGCGGACGCACGTCCGCGGCCGACGGGCCGGCGAACACCATGCCTTTTGTCCTATGACAAAATGTGTTAGCTTCTGAGAGCTAACTGATTCGCGTAGCGGTGGTGACCGACATTTAGGGGACGCCGGCGGCCACGCCACCGCGCGGGTTGCCTCGGGTTCGTTGAAAGTGGGCAGCGGTGCACGCCACATTCTCTGATGACATGATCGAAAACCTTTGGGCGACAAATGCGGTGGATCTGCTGAAGCTACTCAGGTCGGTCTGGCCCGACCGTTTCGTGGTGGACATCCAGCTGACGGCGTCGCCGCCGACCGAAAGATGGGGCGCGGCAGGGCGAAATGCTCCCGTCGAAGCGGTTGGCCTGTCGGTGCGACTGACACCCGCGGACATAGCCGACGTCATCCGGCTGGCTGCGATCAGCGAACAGTCGAATTTCGAAGTGGCTGCGGCAGAACCCGAACGAGAACATGCGCAGCCGACCATCGTGCCGCACCGCGATCGCGTTGCAGATCTCACCGACCGTGAGTTGGAGGTACTGGGGTTGATGGCTCAGGGCATGTCGAACACGGGCATCGCACGCAAGTTGTGGATCACCGGCAGCACGGTGGAAAAGCACGTCCGTAACGTGTTGCGCAGACTCGACATTGACGATGGCGAGGAGTCTCACCGTCGGGTGCTGGCGGTACTGACATTCCTTGACCACCAGCGGCGGTCCAGCTAGAACCTGCTGACTTGGTGGCGGCGAGGGTGTGTCAGCCGATCCCCAGGGGGTCAGCCAAGCTGGGTGGAATTAGGCAAGTGCATCCTCGGGCTGCACCTGCGCGCGCAGCTGATCGGGCAGCCCGGTCAGCTGTATCGAGCGGGCCAGCTCGGTTGTAGGGCACCGTCGGGTCACTGCGGGCGGCGACCGCGCCGGAGCGAGTGCGCTACCCAGTCATGATGTCGGACCTCTTGCCAGATTTCTCGTGACAGGCGGCGATCGGCGCATCAGCCGGCTCACAGTACGGCGACGTAGTTGCTGCTGTAGAACTCCTCGGGCGTCTGCGAGTGCAGTGCGGGCAGGTCGACTGCAAGCCACACGCCGGTGACGCCGGAAGCCACCTGGGATTGCAGCATGGCGCTGCCGGTGCCGTTGTCGTCGGTGACCATGGCGCCGGTGGTGATGCTCGGATCGCCGGCCAGGCAGCCCAGCGTCGGGTGCGGAGCCGGAATCAGTCGGACCACATACCGCGCGTTGGACGCGCCGTCCGTTATGTCGACACGCGCGACGACAACGCCTCCCGCGGTGGTGATTTCGGCACGAGGTCTCGCCCATGTCCGGCCGCTGACGTGCTCCACCTGCTGAAAATTGCAGGCGCGCATGGTTGGCAACAGCGCCATCCGGTAGTCAGGCGCAGCAGGTTCGGCAAACGCGGCAGTGGCACCGCATGCGGCGACCGCGATCGTGGCGGCGGCTGCCGTCAGCCCCCCGTCGCGGGCGCCCGGAAGGTATCGACTTCTGGCCATGAATCTGCCCACCTTCAGGCATCGGAATTGGTTGTTGCACTTGATGATCAGACGTTAGCGACCATGTGCGGCACCCCGGAACGTGCGCTGGTCGCAAATCCGGGCCGGGGCTGGGTCCTACCGCAGTAGTAGACCGAAAGTCGTCCACAGCATGATGACGGAGGCGAGGTGGCGCAAGCGTCGGGTGGACATGTGCTCAACGACCGCATCGATCGTGCGGCACGACAAGCCGGACGGCGGTCATCCAGGTCGATACAGGACCCGCCACACCCGTGATGCGCCGGCCCGCTGCTGCTATGCCGACGGGGCGATCGGCGGGCTGAGGCGGCGTTCGATCGCGATACGTGCCCGCTCCAGAGCATCGTCGCGACCCAGCAACTGACGATCGTGGTTGGCCTGCAAGACCATTGCGTGCAACTCGAAGGTGAGCTGTTCGGCGTCGGTATCCGGTGGCAGCTCACCCAACCGGATCGCCAGGTTGATCTCGCGGGTGGTCAGCTCCTCGCCGGCCCGGACGGCTTCGGCCAGCGCGTCGCGTACCGGCCCCGGGTGGCCGTCGAGCTCGCTGGCACCGGCGGCGAAGATGCAGCCGCCCTCGAACTCTTTGAGGTAGTCGTCCACCCAGGCCGACATCATCGCGCGCAGCCGAGGCAGGCCTTCGGGGTGCTCGACGGCGGGCATCAGAACGGTGCGGGTGAACACCTCGACCGCCGTCTTGATGATCGCGAGCTGCAGCTCCTCCTTGGTGCGGAACAGCGTCTGCAGAGCGCTTTTGGGCACGGACGTGTGATCTGCGAGCAGTCCGAAACTCACGCCCGCAAGTCCCTCCACGGACGCCACATGAGTGGCCCGGTCCAGCACCGAGGTGCGCCGTGCATCGCCCACCTTTGTCATACGGTCGATTGTACATTCCCATGCAAGCGTACGTTGACAAACGTACGAGCGTATGCAAACGTGAAATGGTATTCGACGACGGGCGGCGCCGCACTGACGTCCGCTCATCGGCCGCACACTTCCGCCCTCGACGGGCGGTCTTCGATTCGTGTCATTCCCTAAGGGGGAGAAATGGATTCAGCATCGTTACTGCCGCCCGCCGGGCATTCCGTCGGCCGTGCGGTCAAGGCCCTCTGGTGGCATCTGAATGCACTGGTCACCGGTGTCGGGCACGGGTCGGCCGCTGAGGTTGCCTCGTCGCACGCCGACCGGCGGGTGAGGCGACACGACAAGCCTCCGCCGCGGCGGTCGGCCTTTATCGAGGAGGCCGCGATGGCCCGAGAAATGCTCCGGCTCTAGGTTTTACATGCCTCACCCGAGTCTGGATCGGATATCGCGACAAGACAGGAGCACCGCCATGCTGGATGCCGCTTACCGCAATGCCCGTCGCCGGATCAGTACCCTGGCCGTCGGTCTGACGGCCGACCAACTGCGCACACCGGTGCCTGCCACTCCGGAGTGGACGGTGCAGGATGTGTTGGCACACATGGTCGGCGGTGCCGCCGATGAAGATTCCGGGCGGATGGATGCTGCAGGAAGTGAGCAGTGGACCCGGCGTCATGTCGGCGAGCGTCGTGATCTTTCGGTGCAGCAGCTCCTTGCCGAGTGGGATCGCGTCGGACCGGCCGTGGAGGCCGGTCTGGCGGGCCGGAAGATGACCGGTCCCAATCTGGCCGCCGACGTCATCTGTCATGAGGCCGATCTGTGCGAAGCGCTGGGCCTGGGGCGGGTCGACCGTGAGCATTGGCAACCGTTCCTGGAAGTGATGATGCGGTTCGTGCGCGGACAGTTGCGTAACTCGACCGCGCTGTCCATCCATGATGACCAAGGGCAGCAATGGAATTGCGGGTCGGGGGAGCCTGCCACCGTGGTGCGCGCCGACGGTTATGAGCTGCTGCGTGCCAGTTTCAGCCGTCGTTCCAGAAGCCAGATTGCCGCCTGGGACTGGACCTCGGCACCCGACCCCACGGTGGTCGAGTGCTTCGGTTGTTTCGGAGGGCGTGACGACGATCAGCCGATTCCGATTGGTATCGGCCGCCGTTGAACAGTCAATGCCGCGCAACGGCGCGCGCACCATGCGCAGTCGGGGAGTAGTTGAGGATGCTGGACCGCCGAACCGTAGCTGACCAACTGCGAAGGTAGCCGCCTACTATCGGGATCATGGCGACCATTGACGGCAACACTCTGGAGGGCGTCTCGGCCACAACGCTGTGGACGCTGCACAATCGGGCCACCGAAGCCAAACGCAGTGACCGAGCGATCGACGACCCCTATGCCGTCGCGGTATTCGACGCCATCGACTACGACTACCTCAAATTCGGCAAGCCCAACCAGTCTCACGCACTGCGGGCCAAGGCGTTCGACGCTGCCATGGCCGAATACCTGCACGCCCATCCGAAAGCGTCGGTGGTGGCGCTGGCCGAAGGCCTGCAGACCAGCTTCTGGCGGTTACAGGCCGAAGGGCTCGCCGACCACCTCAGGTGGTACTCGGTGGATCTTCCGCCGGTGATCGCACTGCAGGAAGAACTCTTGCCGCACGACGATCGGATCACCGATCTTGCCCAGTCGGCGCTGGACTTCGGCTGGATGGATCAGGTGGACGCCGCCGATGGGGTGTTCATCACCGCCGAGGGGCTGTTCATGTACCTGCAGCCCGGCGATGTCCGGGGCCTGCTCGCGGCGTGCGCAGCGCGGTTTCCCGGCGGCCAGTTGATATTCGATTCCATCCCGCCGTGGCTGAGCCGAAAAACCTTGAAGGGCTGGCAGTTATCCGGCCGCTACACGGCACCTCCGATGCCGTTCGGTATAAACGCCGATGACGCGATCGCGATGGCAACCCAGATTCCCGGTGTGTGTGACGCCCGCGATGTCCCGCATGTCTCGGGCCGGGGCATGTTCAAGGTGTTCGCCTCACCGACGCTGGACCGACTGGGCGCCTTCCACCGCAGCCGCCCCAGCATGACCCTGGTGAGTTTCGGCTGACGTTCCGACCAGCACCGCAGATCGGCGATGACTACGTTGATGTGGTGACCCACATCGACCACGTGTTGCGCGTCGGCCGCTTCGAGCCGACCTACGAAGCGGTCCTCGCCGAGCGTTACGGCAAGCTCATGACCCTGCCGGATGAAGCGGAGGCCCCTGAGTTCTTGCACCGGTACGCCGAGCAATTCCGGGTGATCCTCACCGGCGGACCCGCCGGCGTCGACGCTCAGCTGATCAACGCACTGCCCAACCTGGGCGCAATCGTGAACATCGGTGCCGGCGTCGACGCGATCGACCGGGCTGCGGCGGCGGCCCGCGGTGTCGGTGTGAGCAATACCCCCGATGTCCTCTCGGACAGCACCGCCGACACCGCCCTGGGGCTGATGTTGATGACGCTGCGCCGATTCGGCGCCGCGGAGCGCTATGCCCGGGCCGGCCGTTGGAGTACCGATGGGGCCTTTGGCTACGGCCGGGACCTCACCGGCTCACGGGTCGGCATACTCGGCCTGGGTCGCATCGGCACGGCGATCGCGAACCGACTGCGGGCATTCGACTGTGAGATCAGCTATCACAACCGTCGTCGCGTCGAGGGTTCGCCGTACCGCTACGTCGAATCGGCCACGGCATTGGCTACGGACGTCGACGTACTGGTGGTCGCCACCACCGGCGACGCGACGCACCCCGTGGTCGACCGCGATGTGCTGAAAGCGGTGGGGGACAACGGATATCTGATCAACATCGCCCGTGGCAGCGTCGTCGACCAGGACGCGCTGATCGAAGCGCTGGCGGCGGGCACGCTGGCTGGCGCCGGCCTCGACGTATTCGCCGACGAACCGAACATCCCTGCGGCACTGCGTGATTCCGATAACGTTGTCGTCTTCCCACACATCGGCAGCGCCACCGCCCGCACTCGCACCGCGATGGTGCAATTGGCCATTGACAATCTGGAGCACTATCTGGCCACCGGAGAACTGTTGACGCCGGTGCCCGTGTCGGCGCGCTGAAAGTTCATCCGCGTCGCCGAAGATATTTCCCGGCGAGGGGAGTAGTAAGGAGGCGTGCCCGACGATTCGACACCGGACCCGCCTTCGACCACCCAGCCGATGCCGGCTGCGTTTCTGGGGCACGGCAGTCCGATGAACGCGATCGAGGCCAATCGCTATACCTGCGCGTGGAAAGCCTTCGGGCAGGCGGTCACCCGGCCTCGCGCCATCCTGGTGGTCAGTGCGCACTGGTATATCAACGCCACCGCCGTCACCGCGATGGCCCGGCCCCGCACCATCCACGACTTCTACGGTTTCCCGCAGGATCTGTTCGATGTGCAGTATCCGGCGCCGGGTCTGCCCGAGCTGGTCGACGAGATTAGTGAGCTGGCGCAGCCGGCCTGGGTGGGCGCCGACCAGGATTCCTGGGGCCTGGATCATGGCACCTGGTCGGTGTTGGTGCATGCGTTCCCGGATGCAGCCATCCCCGTCGTGCAGCTGTCGATCAATGCCGACAAACCCCTCGATTACCACCTGCAGCTGGGAGCCAAACTGGCCCAACTGCGTCAGCGCGGTGTGCTCGTGGTCGCCAGTGGCAATATCGTGCACAACTTGCGGGCGATGGACTGGAACCTGCGCGACAGTGGCTATGACTGGGCCCAGCGGTTCGACGAGGCTGCCAAAGAGCTGATCCTGTCCGATCCGGCCGCTGCGGCCGGCCTGGACGCGCACCGCGACTACCGTCTGGCGGTTCCCACCCCGGACCACTTCATCCCGATGCTGTATTTCGCCGGTCTGGCCGGCGGCGACGAGCATCGGCCCGATGTACTCATCGACGGCTACACCTACGGATCGCTGTCGATGACCGCCTACACCCTGGGATTGCGCTGTGAGACGGCCAGCGGCGACCGGTTCGCCGCGCCGCGCGAGGCACCGGACTTTCCTGCCGATGCGGCCAACATCTGAGCCGCCACTCGCCGTGTTCTCGGGCGGTTGACCATACACACCTGCGTCCCCCGGATGATCGCGTAATGTGCCGGTGCAGTTCGGCGACGGAGCCGAACACAAGACGGGGGTCATCTTGCGCATGCCTTTGGCCGGCAAACTTCTGGCTCTGCTGTCCACCGTGGTGGTGCTGATCGGTACCGCGGGGGTGCCGGTGGTGCACGCCAACGGCAGCGACGGCTACTACCAGCCGTACTCCAACGACTTCACCGGTATGGAGGGCGCCTGGACCGCGGAGAAGGACGGGCCGCAGCCGCATCAGCAGGTGCACATCGACTGGGATGTGCCGATCACCATGAGCGACGGAACGGTGCTCAAGGCCAACATCTACCGGCCGATGGACAACGGCGTGGTGGTCACCGACCCGTTGCCCACCATCCTCAACGCCACGCCCTACACCAAGTGGCTGATGGCATTGGGCGCCAAGCTGATCGAAGCACCCGGCATCCAGGACGGCATCCTGCGCGGTATCGGCAGCCTGGAGAGTTCGGATCCGGCGCTGAAAAACTTCATGCAGTTGCTGCAGACGCTCGACGGCGGCATGACCGAGGTCATGATGCCCGATAAGCAACTGGTCAAGAGCGGTTATGTCTGGGTCGATCTGGATGTGCGGGGTACCGGCTTCTCCGACGGTAAATGGCAACTGACCGGCCCCCGTGAACAGCAGGACACCGTCGAGGTCATCGACTGGATCAGCAAGCAAGATTTCAGTGACGGCAAGGTCGGCGAGACCGGCGTGTCCTACGACGCCATCACCGCGTTGCAGGCGGCCTCGCACCGGCCACCGGCTCTCAAGGCGGTCTTCGCCGTGGAACCGGCCACCGACCTCTCGCAAGACGTGGCGCTGCACGGTGGGGCCATCAACGTCGGCTTCCTGCCGTTCTGGCTATGGCTGGTCAACGGGCTCAAGCGGGTCCCCGACGTGCAGTCCATGGCACTGGGCACCTATCAGCAGAGGTACCAGCAGTGGATCGACGACCGTGCCGAGGATCCGACCTCGATGTCGGATGCCATGTACAAGGCACTCAATGCCCGCAACATGGACGACATACTCAACTCGCCCGAGGCGATGATGCTCTATGACTCACAGGGCCCATGGCGCACGGCCACCCACACCGACCTGTCCAAGATCAACATCCCGACCATGATCACCGGCGGCTGGAGCGACCTGTTCCGCAACGCCGAATTTCGTTCCTTCGCCGACCTCACCGGCCTCAAACCCGGTGAGAAGCAACTGATCATGGGACCGGGCTACCACGTCACCACCACCGGGGGCTACGGCAAGCGCGACGCACCGCCGCGCGCCGACGTGCTGCAGAAGGCGTGGTTCGACCACTGGATCAAGGGCATCGACAACGGGGTGCAGAACCTCGGCCCGATCCTGGAACAGATGCCGGGAGCGCAAGGCTGGCAGCGGATTTCGCAGCTGCCCCGGCCGGGCATGGCCAATCAGCGGATGTACCTGCGCAGCGAGGACAGTCACACCGCGGTGCGCACCCAGCACGACGGGTCACTGACCGCGGCGCCGCCCACCACGCCCGACCAGCTCACCGTGAAAGTCGGTGTGGCCAGCCTGTGTTCGGACATCACCAACACCCAGTACCTGGGCATCACCGCGATCCTGATGGAATGCGCACAGGACGAGCGCACCCACGAGATCGACGGCCTGACCTTCACCAGTGCACCGGTGTCGGTGCCGACGGTGCTCTCCGGACCCATTGCCGTGCACCTCAATACGCAGCACGAGGGCACCGACGGATTCTGGATGGCTACGGTCAGCGACGTCGACGACGCCTCGAACAATTCATTGCCCCTCAGCAGCGGCTGGGTGGTGTCCTCGATGCGCCAGGTCGACGAGCGCCGCAGCAAGCGCGGTCCCAACGGGGACTACATCGACCCGATCCAGACCATCGATCTCAAACGCGGCTACCAGCCCGTGGTCCCGGGTCAGCCGACGACCGTCGACTTCGGTACCTACCCGCTGGACGCGGTGCTGCAGCCGGGACACCGACTGCGGGTCAGCGTGTACAGCAGCAACTATCCCTCGGCGCTGCCGCCGATGCCGATGATGATGGCGGCCGGCCTGACCCCACCGCCCTACGACGTGCGTGATGTGGCACTGCTTTTCGACCGGAGCAACACCTTCTATCCCGAACACCTCAACATCGACCCGAAGGCGCCCAGCTGGATCAGCGTGCCCACCAGCGATCACATCAACTGACGGTCAGCGTGCGGCAAGCTGGATTCCCATGTGGCCCAGTGCGGTTCGCATCGCGGTATCACCGTGGGTCAGATCGTCGGCGAGCTGGTCCAGGGCCGTCGGTGCGTTGGCGGGGCTGAGGGCCATGCAAGTGGTGGCGAACGATCGATAGCTGCTGACACTGCGGCCCAGCGCGTCATTGACCGCCGGATCGGGCGTGGGCAGTTGATGTTCGAGCCGGTCCAGCGGGCCGCGCAGAGCCGCGCAGGCCCGCACCATCGCCGGCAGGTCGTGCCCGATCATCGCATCGCCGACCGGACCCAATGCCGTACCCAGCCCGGTGACCGCCGAGACGATCGGTCGCTGCCATTTCAGCGCCGCGGGTGCGGTCGGCCGGCCGGCAACCGTCGAGGCGCAGGCGCTCAGGACGGTGGCCGCTGCCGCCAGCATCGCCACCCCTCTCATGCCGCCAGCCTAGGGCAGTGCGGCCGGTACGTGGCACCCTGATCGGATGCGAGGTCACACCGTGGGGACGGCAGCCGTGCTGGCGGCACTGATCGCCGTGGCCGGGTGTACCGCCAAACACGGTGCTGCACACGCTCTGCGGGTGTGCAGCACCGGTGACTACCGGCCCTTCACCTACCGGGATGCCGCCGGGCAGTGGAGCGGCCTGGACATCGACCTGGCCAGAGATCTTGCGCACCGGCTCGGTACCGGCGCGGTATTCGTACCGACCACCTGGGCGACCCTGACCGACGACGTCGGCAGCGCCTGCGACCTGGCGATGGGCGGTATCACCGTCACACCCCAGCGCGCCCAGAAGGCGCTGTTCTCCGATTCGTATCTGCACGACGGCAAGGCCGCGATGGTCCGCTGCGTCGATGTGCCCAGATACCGGTCGCTGGCCGAGATCGACCAGCCCGGGGTACGGGTGATCGTCAACCCCGGCGGCACCAATGAGCAGTTCGATCGCGGCCACCTGCATCGGGCCACCATCATGGAGTATCCGGACAACAACACCATCTTCGAGCAACTGCTGGCCGGCGCGGCCGATGTGATGATCACCGATAGCAGTGAAATCCGTTGGCAAGAAACACAACACCGGCAGCTCTGTGCTGCCCGGGCCGGGATGTTCACCGATGGGCAGAAGGCCTACCTGCTGCCCAGATCGGCCACCGCACTGCAGCGGCGGGTCAATGACTGGCTGGGCCGGATCAGGCGCGACGGCAGCTTCGCGCAGATCAGCCGGCGCTGGTTGGGCAGTGCGGCAAACTGATCCTCAGCGGACGTCGACCGCGTCGATCACCAGGGCGGTGGCGTCGTCGGTGCCGCCGGCGGCCACCGCCGCGGCGATGATCGCCTCGGCGGCCTCGTGCGGATCGGCATGTAGGCCCAGCAGATCGGCCAGCATGTCGTTGTCCAGCGGGCCGCTCACCCCGTCCGAGCACACCAGGATCCGATCGCCGCGGTGTAACGGAATCTCGTTGACGTCCAACGGATGTACCTCGTCATGCAGGATGGCG
>Ga0164242_10007065_pt1 | contig 12302 bp, 8 predicted proteins | sample OricomgcompostMG_FD_108783 | JGI IMG/M metagenome (GOLD analysis project Ga0164242, IMG submission 108783) | Miracle-Growth compost microbial communities from Emeryville, California, USA - Original compost - Miracle growth compost (MG) ... | reverse complement strand
TGGACGAACAGCAGCGCGCCGGCGCCCGCCGCGGCCTCGCCGATCCACCAGCGCGGCTCTTCCACCACCGGACCCTGCATCGGGAATTTGGCCCTCGCCTGGGCGTCGAAAATGCCCCAGTAACCGCCGACCGTGCCTTCCTGCGCCCGCTTCCACGGCTGGTCGAACGCCTCGATCACGTTGTACGGCAGGTTCACCGTCGCCGCGTAGCGCAGGAACTCGCGCAGGTAGCGCGCCTCGTTGATCACGCTGGCGGAAGCCCGCTGGCGTGGCCGGCCCGCGCTGGGCCAGCCGGTTTCGCCGATCATCACGCGCCGCCCGGGAAACGCCTGCTGCACGCGGGCATAGACCTCGGCCACGTGTTGCACGGCGCGCTCCGGCGCCACCGGCTTGTCTTCCCAATACGGCAGGATGTGGATGGTGATGTAGTCCACCGACGCGGCCAGTTGCGGGTAGCGCAGCCAGAATTCCCACACGTCGGCGTAGGTCACCGGCGCGTCCACCGCGTCGCGCACCTGACGCACGTAGCCCGCCAGCGCCGACGCCGACAATTCGCCGCGCAGCAGCACTTCGTTGCCCACGACCACGCCGCGCAAGGCCTGCGGTGTTTCTTTGGCCGCGGCGATGCCCAGGCGTACCTGTTCCTCATTGGCCTTCGGGTCGGCGCCCAGCCAGATCCCCATCAGCACTTTCATGCCGTGGCGCGCGGCGATCCGCGGCACGGCGCTGAGGCCCTGTCCCTGCGAGTAGGTGCGCACGCAGTCGAAGCGTTGCGACAACACCTGCAGATCCGCATCGATCCGCTGCGGGCTGATGAAGGCGTGGGGATCGAGCGGGGTCTCCCCCGCTTCACGGAACGGCGCGTACGACACGCAGGAGATCCGCGCCGACGGCGCATCCGGCAGCGACACCGGGCGTCCCTCGGCCCACCAGCCCGCGGCAACCGCCAAGGCGGCAAGCAGCAAACCCAGCCAGACGAACACCTGCGGGCGGTAGCGGGGCAACGATGGGGACGGCATGCCGATCCTTGGTGGGCTGGAGCGCGGGAACGCGCCAGTTTAGCAGTGCCGGCGCAGCAGGCCTTCAGGGCGGCGGTGCGGACGCATCCACTACACTGGGGATCGGCCGAAGAGGAGCTTCCATGTTTTTGAGTGCAGCGCCGCGGCGCTTTATCTGCGGGTTGCTGGCAGCGGCCGGTGCCTTGCTGGCCATGCCACAGGCGCAGGCCGCGGCTTCCATCGATGCGCAGCGCATCGCGTTCAGGCAGGCCTACGCCGCCGCCAGCCAGGGCGACGGCAGCTGGCGAACGCTGGCAGCCGGCCTGCACGATTACACGCTGTATCCGTACCTGCCGGCGGCAGCGCTGGAGCACGACATCCGCCTGATCGACCGCGCCGCAGTCGAGGATTACCTGGCGAGCTACCCCGACCTCATCCCCGCCGCCGACCTGCGCCGCAATTTCCTGCGCGAGCTGGCGCGGCGCGAGGACTGGGCCGGCTTTACCGCGCTGTACCAACCCGGCCTGGGCGATGCGCTGGCCTGTGACGCGCTGCAGGCCAGCCTGGCCGGCGGCGGCACGCTCGATTTCCAGCGCGACCTGGCCCCGTTGTGGGCCAAGCCCGACCTGCCCGGCGCCTGCGATCCGGTGCTGAGCGCCGCGCATGACCAGGGCCTGCTGACCACGGCGCGCTTGTGGGATCGGATCGATCGCGCCGCCGAGGCGGGCAAGGCCGGCACGGTCGCCAGCCTGGCATCCTGGCTGCCGGCCACCGATCAGCCCACCGCACTCCATCTGGCCCAGGCCTGGCGCGATCCCGCCGCCGCCGTGGCGGCCGCGCCCAACTGGAGCACCGGCGCGCGCGATACCCGCGCGGCCACGCTGGCGCTGACGCGACTGGCGCGGCGCCAGTCGACCGCCGCCGACGCGGCGTGGCAGGCGCTGCAGGGCCGCTTCCCGTTCAGCGAGGCGCAGCGCAACCACATCCTGGCGACGCTGGCGCTGTTCCACGCCACCGATTTCGACGACCAGGCACTGGCACGGCTGATCGCCCTGCCGGCCGCTGCGCAAACCGACGCCACCTTCGAATGGCGCGCCCGCGTGGCGCTGGCGCGGCAGAACTGGCCGGCCGTGATCGCGGCGATCGCGGCGATGCCGGCGACCCTGCGCCAGGACGGCGAATGGCGCTATTTCCGCGGTCGAGCCTTGGCCGCACAGGGCAATACGACCGAGGCGCAGACCCAGTTCCGGGCGCTGGCGGACGAGGCGACCTTCTTCGGTTTCCTGGCCGCCGACGCGCTTGGCCAGCCGTACGCGATCTGTCCGCTGACCCTGGCTGACGATCCCGCGGCGCAGGCATCGCTGCTGGCGCTGCCCGGGCTGCAGCGCGCGTTCGAGCTGTTCGCGGTCGACCTGCCGAAACCGGCGCGACGCGAATGGAACCGCGCCCTGCAAGGCGCCGACCAGGCCACCGTGCGGGTTGCCGCCGCGCTCGCCAACCAGCGCGGCTGGTACGACCGCGCCGTATTCGCCTTCAGCAGCGGCGACGCGTTGCGCCTGTACGACCTGCGCTTTCCGCTGGCCAGCCAGGATGGCCTGGTGCCCCAGGCCGAAGCGGCCGGGATCGATCCGGCGTGGGCCTACGGCATCCTGCGCGCCGAAAGCGCCTGGATGAGCGACGCCCGTTCCGGCGCCGACGCCCGCGGCCTGATGCAGTTGCTGCCCGACACCGGCGCACTGGTGGCACGGCGCAACGGCATGACCTGGGGTGGCGGCGACACGCTGTACGACCCGGCCACCAACATCGCGCTGGGCACGCGCTACCTGGCCCACATGGCCGAGCGCTTCAACGGTTCGCCCTGGCTGGCCAGCGCGGCGTACAACGCCGGCCCCAACCGCGTCGACCAATGGCTGGCGGCGCGCGGCACGCTGGCGCCGGACGTCTTCATCGCCAGCATCCCGTTCAAGGAAACGCGCGAATACGTGGCCCGCGTGATGGCGTTCAGCGTGATCTACGACTGGCGCCTCAACGGCACGGTGATGCCGCTGACGACGCGGCTCAGCACCATCGGCCAGCCGTATGCGATGGCCACCGCGAATGCGGCGCGCAAGACCGTCAGCTGCCCGTCCAGCGCGTCGACCACACCGGCCGCCGCAACGTCGACCGCCGACGCGACCGGCGCGCGCTGACCATGCCCGCACAACGACTCGTCGTGCTCGGCGGCACCGGCTTCGTCGGTCGCCACCTGGTGCCCCGGCTGGCCGCCGACGGCCACCGCATCGTGCTGCTGAGCCGGAACCGCGAGCAGCATCGTGAACTGGGCGTGCTGCCCGGCGTGCAGGTACGCACCGCCGACGTGCACGATCCGGCCGTCCTGCAACGCGAGTTGGCAGGCGCCGATGCCGCGATCAATCTGGTCGGCATCCTGAACCCGCGCGGCGTCCACAGCTTCGAGCACGTGCATGTGGCGCTGGTGGAAAAAGTGATCGAGGCCTGCCGCATCAACGGCGTCACGCGACTGCACCAGATGAGCGCGTTGAAGGCCGGCCAGGGCCTGTCCTTCTACCTCAAGTCGCGTGGCCAGACGGAGGCCCGCGTGCGCCAGTCCGGGTTGGACTGGACCCTGTACCAGCCCAGCGTGATGTTCGGCGAGGGCGACGGGCTGGTCAGCCGTTTTGCCGGGCTGCTGCGCCAATTGCCGGTGCTGCCGCTGGCGCGCGCCAAGTCGCGGCTGGCGCCGACCTGGGTGGGTGATGTGGCCACTGCGATCGCCCGCTGTGTCTACACCCCGGCAATCGGTCGCCAGCGTTGCTTCGAGCTGTATGGCCCGGATGTGCTTTCACTGGGCGAGATCGTGCGCCTGATCCGCGCCGCCAGCGGTCGCAGCACGCCGATCGTGGAGTTGCCCGACGGCTTGGGCCGGCTGCAGGCGCAACTGGCCGAACTGCTTCCGGGCAAACCCTTCTCGCTGGACAACTTCCGCTCGCTGCGCACCGATTCGGTCGGAAAGCATGACGGCTACGTACAGCTGGGCATCACGCCGCAAGCCTTCGCGCCGTGGCTGCCGCAGCTGCTTCACGAACCCGCGCGGCAACGGCGCCTCGCCGCCGCGCGCGCCCTGCGCCGCAAAGGATGAATTGCGTCAGGCTACGCCCAGCAATGCGCGCAATCGATCGAGGTCGTTTCCGTATAGCGCACTGCGCGCCGTGTCCTGGCGCAAGGGCTGGCGCACCTGAGATGCGCTGGCGGTATTCACGGCACGCTGCGTGCGATGGAACTCCAGGCAGGCAGGATCGTATTCGAGCCCGCAGAATGCCAGCAGTCGGCGTACCTGCGCCTCCGGATCGGCCTGCAGCGATTCATATACGTGCTCGAAGAAGCTTTGGGGGAACAGTCGCTGCCAGTGCCGGCTGAGCCGATCATAGTCGTGCCAGTAACTGGCCATGTCGTCGAGGTCGTAGCTGAACTCGTTGCCGCTGGCGAACAGCTGGCGATAGCACCCGAAACAATTCTCCAATGCATCCCGCCGGCAATTCACCACCCGTGCGCCAGGCAGCATCGCCATGGCTGCGCCAACCAGGCGCCAATTCAGCAGGTTCTTGTCGGTGAACCTCGGCTTGTTCCTGCGCCAGTGCTCGGTGCGCGCCAGATAATCGCGTCCCAGTCGCGCCCAATCCTCCGGCGCCGCTGCATTTGCCCATAACGGGAACGGGCATTTTCGGCGCGCCGACTCCTCATCGAGGACCTGCTGCAGATCCGGCAGCTCGGCCGCCCCCTCAATCTGAGGATGCGAGGCAAGTATTTGCTCGGCCAGAGTGGAACCCGAGCGCGGCAGGCAAACCAGGAAGATCACCTGCTCGCCTTGCTGCATGTCCGCTGCACCGGAGAGCGGTGCAGCGAACGCCGCGAGGATCGCATCGGCCTGGGTGCGTGCAGCCGCCGCACTCCAATTCAGCTGTCGACGCTTCAGCGCATTCGCCTTGCCCAGCGCACGGAATGCCTCATGGTATTCACCGCGGTCCTCATGTGCCTTGGCCAAGGCGAACCCGAGCGCTATCCGCGCGTGGGTTGCCTGCGTCAACTGCAGGGCATGCCGCAACCGAGTGATGTCGGCTTCACCGAAACGCTCCGTTTTCAGATTGGAAAGGCCGGTCCACGCGTCGGGATGGCCCGGCTGGAGCTGGAGCACACCCCGGTAATTGGCGGCCGCCGGAGCGACCGCACCGAGGCTGGTCTGCGCCTCGGCCAGTACGATTCGCGCCGGGACATGGTCCGGGTCAAGATCCAGCGCGCGCTGCAACGCGGTGATCGCCTCGGCCGGGCGGCCCTGCATTTTCAACATCTTGCCGAGATTGAACCAGGCCGGGGCGAAATCGGTCGCAAGATCGCAAGCCCGTTGCAGAGCCGCCAGCGCTTCCTCGAACTCGCCGCCGGCATATAGCGATGTACCGAGGTTCATAAGAATCAGGGCGTCGTCCGGGCTCAACGCGAGCGCTTGCCTCAGGGTCGCCACGGCTTCGGCGTAATCACCTCGCAACTGCCCTACCAGCCCAAGCAGACGCCGAGCCTCCACATTGCCGGGCGCCAGTGCGAGCACACCGACAAGCGCTGTTTCGGCGGCGTCCGATTGCTTGCCTGCAATAGCGGCTGCGGCCTGTTCCAGCAGGCGCGTCGCCGCCGGTGACAAACCTGCGGCGCGATCCCGCATGAGCGGATGTGCCTGTTTTGCCGCCATCAGGATTTCCCGCCTTGCCCTTCGATATCGACTAGCTAGCTTACGTGAGGGCAACGACGGCATAAAGCGCACGGCACTCCTGCCACACGGTCCGACCTGCCTGGTCGGCGGCGCGGTCCGTGACAATGGCCGGAGCGGCAGGTGCAGCTGGCCGAATGGCTGCCGGGAAAACCGCTGTCGCTGCACAACTTCTGTTTGCTGCGCACCGATTCGATGGGCAAGCACAACGGCTACGCCGCGCTGGGTATCGTGCCGCAACCGTTCTCGCCCGCGCCGCCGCAGTTGCCGGGTGAACCGGCGCGTCAAGCCGTCCGTCGGCTCCCCGTTCGCTGCAGCGCGGAGAACCTGAAGCAGCAGGCCGCGAAGTGCTTGTAAGATCGACGTTCGCCGCGTATCGGCACGTCGCAGGTCCAGGGGACACCTTGCTCATCATGACGCTGGCGACCACGTTCATGTCTTCGCCCATGGCGAGCTTTTCTACCTGCGCCGCAGCAACACGCACGCCGCGGTGCAGGCGACGGCTCGTTAGCGGCAAGGCGGAGCGGAACCGACTCCATTGCTCTGCGCACTGGCATCCGCCCGCTGCGTTCCACGCATGGACGGCCAGACTGCCAAACTCGCGGTACCGAAATATCAACCAAGGAGCAACGCAAATGCCGACGATGTCGCGGGTAGTACGGGTGTGGTTTGTATTGGCGTTGGGTGCATTGGGTGCGCCGACAGTGCAGGCCGGCATGTTCGGCTGCAACCCTGGGCGCAGCGGGGTATGTGCCACCACCGGTCTGCGAGCCGCAGTGCTGGATGCTTCGCAGCCCGCTGAAATCCCCACCGCGTGGACGTTCCACACCGGCCGACTGAATCGCTCCAGCCCGGTGGCGGCCGGCGACACCGTGTACGTCGGCAGCCACGACGGCAACCTGTACGCGCTGGCCGCAGCCGACGGCAAGCTGAGGTGGACGTTCCCTACCGACAGCGAACTGACCTCCTCGCCGGCCACCGACGCCAATTCGGTATACATCGCCGCCGGCGACGGCACCATCCATGGCATCGACGCCGCCAGCGGCAAGTCGCGCTGGACGTTCCGCACCGGCAAGCCGTTGCCGCCGCCGTACATGGGCTGGGATTTCTACCAGTCCTCGCCCATCGTGGCCGACGGCGTGGTGTACGTGGGCAGCGCCGATGGCCGCGTATACGCACTCGCCGCGGCGGACGGCAAGCCGTTGTGGTCGTTCCAGACCCGGGCCCGCGTGCGCGCCACGCCGGCGTTGGCCGATGGCGTGGTGTACGCCGGCAGCATGGACGGCAAGCTCTACGCGCTGGACGCCCGCAATGGCAAACCGCGCTGGACGTTCAAGACCGCGGGCAATGCCCAGTTTCCGCTGGGCGAAGTGCAATCGTCACCCGCCGTGGCCGGCGGCACGGTGTATTTCGGCAGTCGCGACGGCTTTCTCTACGCGCTGGATACCCGCACCGGCGCCAAGCGCTGGGCGTTCGACAACAAGGGTTCGTGGGTGATCTCCAGCCCCGCGGTGGCCGATGGCGCGGTCTATGTCGGCACCTCCGATGCGCATACCGTGCTGGCGATCGATGCCGCCAGCGGCAAGCAGCAATGGTCGTTCGATGCACGCGGGCGCGTGTTCTCCTCGCCCGTGGTGGTCGGCAACGCCGTGTACGTGGGCTTGTGCGATGGCGAGCTGGTGGCGCTGGACCGGCCGACCGGCAAACTGCTGGGCTACGTCTCCACCGAAGGCACGATCTACTCATCGCCCGCGGTGCACGACGGCAGCGTGTATTTCGGCAGCGACGACGGCTTCATCTACGCCGCCCGCTGAACGCCATGACGATGCGCATGCGCGGCGCGTGGCAAGATCGCGGCATGCGTATCTATCTCGTCGGCGGCGCCGTCCGCGATGCCCTGCTGGACCGCCCGGTGGTGGACCATGACCACGTGGTGGTCGGGGCCACGCCGGACGATCTGCTGGCGCTGGGTTATCGGCCGGTGGGCAAGGACTTTCCCGTGTTCCTGCACCCGGACACGGGCGAGGAGTACGCGCTGGCGCGCACCGAACGCAAGACCGGGCGCGGCTATCACGGCTTTGCATTCCAGGCCGATGCCACGGTGACGCTGGAGCAGGATCTGGCCCGGCGCGACCTCACCATCAACGCGATCGCCCGCGACGAGCACGGCGCGCTGACCGACCCGTTCCACGGCGTGCGCGATATCGAGGCGCGGGTGCTGCGCCACGTGTCGCCGGCGTTCGTGGAAGACCCGGTGCGGGTGTTGCGCGTGGCCCGCTTCGCCGCCCGCTTCGCGCCGCTGGGTTTCACCGTGGCCGCCGAAACCATGCACCTGATGCAGCAGATGGTGCGCGATGGCGAGGTCGATCACCTGGTGCCGGAACGCGTCTGGGCGGAAACGCGCAAGGCGCTGACCGAGCCGCAGCCTTCGGCCTTCCTGCGCGTGCTGCGCGAAGCCGGCGCTCTGCGCGTGCTGTTTCCCGAGGTGGATGCGCTGTATGGCGTACCGCAGCGCGCCGAGTTCCACCCGGAAGTCGATACCGGCGTGCACGTGGAACTGGTGCTGGATGCCGCCGCAAAGCTGGCGCCGGGCAACGACCTGGTGGGCTTCTGCGCGCTCACCCACGACCTGGGCAAGGCGCTGACGCCGGCCGACATCCTGCCGCGCCACATCGGCCACGATCAGCGCGGGGTGGCCCCGCTGCGCCAGCTGGCGGCGCGACTGAAAGTGCCCACCGAACATGCGGCGCTGGCCGAGGCGGTATGCCGCGAGCACCTGAATGCGCATCGTGCGTTCGAACTGAAACCGGCCACGGTGGCCAGGCTGCTGGGCTCGCTGGATGCCCTGCGGCGCCCCGCGCGGCTGGAGGTTTTCCTGGCCGCCTGCATGGCGGACAAGCGTGGCCGCCTCGGCCACCAGAACGATGCTTACCCGCAAGCGGACTACCTGCGCGAGGCCTGCGCCGCGGCGGCGGCCATCAATGCCGCCGGCTTCGTGGCGCAAGGCCTGGCCGGGCCGGCGATCGGCGCAGCGATGGAGCAGGCCCGCACCGACGCCATCGCCGCGGTGAAAACTAAGCGTTCGACAAGCTGATCCGCGCTATAAAGCCGCAACTCTGATCGTCGGTCCGCGCCGCCGATCAACCCACGTCCGCTGGAGTTGCCCGTGCCGCGCACCTATCCGCCGTCAACAACGCTGCGCCAGCGTTTTCGCCCGCTGCTGTGGCTGGGCATCGTCTTCCTGGCGATCGCGTTCGTCACCCGGGTGGCGCTGCTGGCGATGTCCGGCCACGAGGTGCCGCATACGCCGCTGAACCTGCTGTACGCGTTCGGCGTGGGCCTGGGCTACGACCTGATCACCTTCATCTACGTGGCGTGGCCGCTGGTGCTTTTTTTGTGGCTGGTGCCCACGCGCGCCGCACGCACATCCAACTTGCGGCGCTGGCTGTTGACGGCTGCCGCCGTGGTGCTGGCGTGCGCGGCCTGCCTGGTCGTGTTGCACTGGATGTACCACGCCACCTTGAGGACCACCTGGCCGGCGGTCCTGCCGTTCCTGTTCGTGCTGCCGCTGGCGGCGTTCACCTATACCTCGCGTGCCGGCCAGTGGGTGCTGTACGGCTTCGCCCTGCTGCTTTTGTACGGGCTGTTGTTCGTGGCGGCGTCCGAGCTGGTGTTCTGGAACGAGTTCAGCGTGCGCTTCAATTTCATCGCGGTGGACTATCTGGTCTACACCACCGAGGTGATCGGCAATATCCGCGAGTCGTACCCGATCGGTCGCTGGCTGGCTCTGCTGGTCGTCGGTGCGCTGGTGCTGTTCGCGATCGGCCGGCGCGGTTTGCGTGCTCGTGACGACGGCAGCCGCTTCTGGCAGCGCGGCAAGGTGGCGTTGCTGTGGCTGGTGCTGACGATCATCTCGGTCGCCGCGGTGAACGGCGGCATGAAGGACCGCACCGACAACAACTACGTCAACGAGCTGGCCGGCAACGGCATCTACCAGTTCTTCAACGCGTTCCGCAGCAGCCATCTCGATTACGCGAAGTTCTACCGCACCCTGCCGGAGGACGAAGCGTTCCGCCGCGTGCGCGCGATGCTGAAGACACCCGACGCCACCTATGTCAGCGACGACCCGCGCGACCTCACCCGCGCGATCCGCCATGCCGGGCCGGAGCGGCATCTGAACGTGGTGCTGATCAGCGTGGAAAGCCTGTCCGGCGATTACCTGGCCACGTTCGGCAACAAGGAAGGCATCACGCCTTACCTCGATTCACTGGTCGGTCAGAGCATGTTCTTCGACAACCTCTACGCCAACGGCACGCGCACCGTGCGGGGACTGGAAGCGTTGTCGCTGTCGGTACCGCCCACGCCCGGCGACTCGCTGCTGAAGGAGCGCCACAACGAAAACCTGTTCTCGCTGGCGGACATTTTCAACGACCGCGGCTACCAGTCGGATTTCGTCTACGGCGGTTATGGCGAGTTCGACAACATGAATTATTTCTTCGGCCACAACGGCTACCGCACGGTCGACCGCCGTGACATCCCGAAGAGCGCCACGATCCACAGCGAGAACGTGTGGGGCGTGGCGGACGAGGACCTGTACACGCTGGCGCTGGGCCAGATGGACCAGATCCACGCAGCAGGAAAACCCTTCTTCCTGCATATCATGACCACCTCCAACCACCGGCCGTACACGTTTCCGGAAGGCCGGGTGAAGCAGGCCGAGCACACCCGCGCCGGTGCGGTGGCGTACACCGACTGGTCGATCGGCGACTTCATCAAGCGCGCGCGGGCGAAGCCGTATTTCGACGACACCGTGTTCGTGATCACCGCCGACCACTGCGCCGCCAGCGCGGGCAAGACCAGCGTGCCGGTGAACCGCTACCACATCCCGTTGTGGATCTACGCGCCCGCGCACATCCAGCCGCAGCGGGTCGAGCGGCTGACCAGCCAGATCGACATCGCGCCCACGCTGCTGGGCCTGCTCGACTTCAGCTACCGCTCGCGCTTCTTCGGTTACGACGTGTTCCAGCTGGAGCCGGGCCGCGAACGTGCCTTCCCCGCCACCTACGAGAAGCTGGGCTATCTGCACCACGACGTGCTCACCGTGCTGGAGCCCGGCCGCAAGCTGGAGCAGATGAAACCGGACTACGCCACCGGCGACGCCACGGCGATCACACCGCAGGATCAGGACCAGATCGCCCAGACGGTTGCCTACTACCAGGTGGCCAGCGACTTGTTCAAGCGCGGCAAGCTGGTGCGCCGGCCGGACGACGCCACGCCGGTGCAACCGCTGCCGACGCCGACTGCCGTGGCACCTGCCTCGGCCGCCAGCAGCAACGGGCCTTGACGCGGCACGTCCGGCGGCGGTGAACCGTCAGCCGGCGCGCATGCGCTCGATAGCCGCCTCGAGGTCCGCCAGCAAGCGGGCCAGTGGCGTGCGCAGCAACAGCAGCGCGACCAGAATGCCGATGCCGTCCGCCAGCACATCCCAGCCGCTGGCGTCGCGGGGCGGATCCAGCCATTGCGCCAACTCGATGAACACGCCGAAGGCGAGGCAGCCCAGCGCGATCCAGACGCGGGCCCAACGACCGCGGTAGATGTTGGCCCACCAACCCGTCAGGCTGCAGAAAGTGCCGGCGTGCAGCAGCTTGTCGCCGTAGGTAAATGACAATGCGATGGCCGGATCCGGCGTCAGCGCCATCCATGTCGCGAACAGCATCATCGCGCCGCCCAGCGCCACCCAACCCCCATGCCAGCGAAGTCGTTCGGACGTCTGGACGTCCATCGCATCGTTCAAAGCCGGCCGCCCTGGTCGGCCGCCATCAGCTCGGCAGGCAACGCCAGCACGTCGAGTCCGCGCGCCAGCAGCATCGCCTGGAAACGCTCGCCCATCTGGTCGGGCAGCATCAAGGTCTTCACCTGCTGCGCCAGACGGTAGCGCGCGTGTTCATCCTCAGCCTGCGCCTGCTCGCGCTCGAAGATGGTCTGCAACCCGGCGCCGATCAGGAACTGCGCCTGCGGCAGGTAGGCGGCCACGGCGAAACCGGCGCTGTTGCCGGCCTCGGCCAGTGCGGTGAAATCGACCGACGCGGTGAGGTCGTTCAGGCCCGGCAGGTACAGCGGATCGTTGTGCGCGAAGTGGCGGTAGTGCGCCATCAAGGTGCCGTCGTCGCGCTCGGGCAGGTAGAACTCGCGGCGCACGTAGCCGTAGTCGATGAACAGCATCAACCCCGCCACCAGCGAACCGGCGACGGCCTGGATCCAGTACGGCAATTGCGGCAGGATTTCCGACCGGAAGCCGGCGGCGAACTCGCTGCCGATATCGCGCTCGACATGGCGCACGGCGCCACCTACCAGTGCATCGGCGGGACGATCGACACGCATCAGGCGGCCCTCGCCATCGAGCGCCACGTACTCCTCGTACACCTCGCCGTCGCGCATCGTGAAGCGCGTGGCCGGCAGCGCGTCGATCACCTCGTTGGCGAACAGCACGCCGCGCCAGTCCTGCTCGGGCGGACGATCCAGCCAGCGCACGCGGGCATTGAGTTCGGCCG
>Ga0164242_10007064_pt1 | contig 12303 bp, 14 predicted proteins | sample OricomgcompostMG_FD_108783 | JGI IMG/M metagenome (GOLD analysis project Ga0164242, IMG submission 108783) | Miracle-Growth compost microbial communities from Emeryville, California, USA - Original compost - Miracle growth compost (MG) ... | reverse complement strand
TGCAGAAGCCCGTCGCGGGCCTCATCTCGCACACCGTGAACGTCCGGGTCGGCGAGGTGGCCGTCGGCGATCCCGCGACGACGATCGTCGACCGCTGGTACCGGCGCGGCGCGAACCGCGCGCACTCGGCGACCCACCTCGTCCATGCGGCCCTGCGGCAGATCCTCGGCCCGGAGGCCCACCAGGCCGGCTCGTACAACGAGGCCGGCTACCTGCGCCTCGACTTCAACTGGTCGCAGTCGCTCTCCCCGGAGACGCGCAGCGAGATCGAGGACGTCGCGAACCGCGCCATTCACGACGACCTCGAGGTGACGACGCAGATCCTCCCGCTCGAGCAGGCGCGCGAGCTCGGCGCGATGGCGCTCTTCGGCGAGAAGTACGGCGACAGCGTCCGCGTCGTCCGGATCGGCGACACCGACTGGTCGCTCGAGCTCTGCGCGGGCACGCATGTCGCGCGGTCCTCCGACATCGGGCTCATCGACCTCGTCTCCGAGTCCTCCGTGGGCGCCGCGGCGCGGCGCGTCGAAGCGCTCGTCGGCGGCCGCGCGTTCGACGAGCTCCGCAACGAGCGGGCGATCATCTCGCAGCTCTCCGCGGAGCTGAAGACGCCGCGCGATGGCATCGTCGATCGCATCGCTGCGCTCTCCGCCCAGCTCAAGGCCGCGGAGCGGAAGATCGCCGCGTTCGAGGCCGCGGCGCTGCGCGAGCGCGTGCCCGCGATCGCCGCGAACGCGGGACCGGTCGGCCGCGTCCAGCTCGTCACCGAGCAGGTCGGCGACCTCGCCGCCGACGACCTCCGCTCGCTCGTGACCGCGGTCCGCGAGCGACTCGTCGCGCAGCCCGCCGTCGTCGCGCTCGCCGCGACGACGCCCGACGGCAAGCCCACCGTCATCGTCGCGACGACGCCGGCGGCGCGCGAGACCGGTGCGAAGGCGGGCGCGCTCGTCCGCGTCGCGGCGACGATCCTCGGCGGCGGCGGGGGCGGCAAGGACGATCTCGCGCAGGGCGGCGGTGCCGACGCCTCGCAGATCCCGGCCGCGCTCACCGCGATCGCCGACGCGCTCCGGGTCTAGCATGCGTGCGGGAGTGCGCCTCGCCGTCGATGTGGGCACGGTCCGGATCGGCGTCGCGAAGTCCGATGCGCTCGGCATGCTCGCCTCGCCGCTGACGACGGTGCCGCGGGGCGACGGCGATGTCGCGCGGGTCGCCGCCATCGCGGAGGAATGCGCGGCCATCGAGATCTACGTCGGCCTGCCGAAGGCGCTGTCCGGCCGCATCACGGCGTCGACGGAGGATGCGATGGGCTTCGCCCGCGCGCTCGCCGGGGCGTCGCCGCGTGAGGTGCGCTTCGTCGACGAGCGCCTGACGACCGTGACCGCCACCGAGCGCCTTCACGCGGCCGGCCGGAAATCAAGGGACCAACGTCGAGTCATCGATCAGGCCGCCGCAACTATCATTCTTGAGTCCGCGCTCGAGTCCGAGCGCCGTACCGGGAATCAGCCGGGCATGCGGGTCTGAGGGCCCAGAGGATGGCCCTCGACGGAAGACAAGGCAACGGATGAGCGAGAACGACGAGTCGCGCGACGGCGGCTGGGAGGATCTGTTCGCGCCGCTCGAGGATCCCGCGCCGCGGCCCGCCGGCGCCGACGCGGTCCCGGGGCCGTTCGATCCCGCCGCGCTCTACTCCGCGCTCCAGGAGGATCTCGCCTCGGAGGCGGAGCCCGCCGTATCGCCGCCCCCCGCCGTCCCGCCGGTCCCCGCCGTCCCGGTGAGCGGGACGCCGCAAGCCGCGGCCCCCGCTGCGGCCGACGCCTCCACGGGCCTCACGCGCCGTGAGCTGCGCGAGCAGCGCGCGGCCCTGCAGAGCGGCCCGACGCCGACCATCGATGCGGCACCCCATGTGCCGGCCTCGATTCCTGCGGTTCCCGCCCCCAGCCCAGCCGTCCCGGATCCGGTCCCGGCGGTTCCGGATCCGGTCCCGGCGGTTCCGGATCCGGTCCCGGCGGTTCCGGGCCCGGAGGATGCGCTCGCCGACACCGACACGCCGCGCCTGCCCGAGCCGTTCCGCGTTCCCGCTCGCGAGCCCGAGGCCGTGCCGTGGGATCCGGCGCCCGAGCTGCAGCCCGAGCCCGAGCTTCCCGCCGTCGTCCCGACCGTGCCCGTCAGCTACGACACGGTCGCCGCCGCCGACCCTCCCGCCATTCCGCCGATCGATGGAGCGTTCCCGATGCGACTCGACCCGCCTCCGCCAGGGCGCCGCGGCGGACGGAGCGTCCGCTGGCTCGCCTGGTTCATCCCCGTCGTCCTCGTCGTCGCCGCGGTCGTCGGCGGCGGCGTGTACCTGTGGGCGAACCACGAGGACAAGATCCGCCAGATCCTCGGTCTCGAGATCCCCGACGACTACTCGGGGACGGGGAACGGGGAGCAGGTCGTCGTGACGATCAAGCAGGGCGACAGCGGCTCCGACATCGCGCTCGCGCTCTATCAGGCGGGGGTGACGATGTCGTGGAGGTCGTTCAACGACCTCGCGACGAAGCTGTCCCACTCCACCGACTGCGCGAACCCGGACCCGAACAACGGCTGCTGGCCCGTCATCCAGTTCGGCAACTACAACCTGCAGAAGGAGATGAGCGCGAAGGCCGCGCTCGCCGCCATCCAGGACCCCGCGAACAAGGTGACGAACAACATCGTCATCCCGGAGGGCTCGACGCTCACGCAGACGCTCGACATCATCAGCGCGACGACCGGCATCCCGGTCGACGACCTCAAGGCGGCCGCGGCCGATCCGGCGCAGTTCGGGGCGGCGAACCCCGCGAACTCGCTCGAGGGCTACCTCTTCCCGGACACGTACCAGCTCGACGGCACGGAGACCGCGACGAGCGTCCTGCAGCGACTGGTCGACGAGACCTTCCAGAAGCTCGACGCGCTCGGCGTCCCCGCGGATCAGCGGCACGCATTCCTCACCGGCGCGTCGATCGTCCAGAAGGAGTCGGGACCCGTCGCGGGCGATGCGGCGAAGGTGGCGCGCGTCTTCCAGAACCGGCTCGCGCAGGGGATGAAGCTCCAGTCCGATGCGACCGTCGCCTACGGCGCCGGGAACACGACCTCGATCTGGAACACGAGCGCGCAGCTGAAGGACGCGAACAACCCGTACAACACGTACGTCCAGGCCGGGCTCCCGATCGGACCGATCTCGGCGCCGGGTGCTGTCGCGCTCGACGCGTGGGCGCACCCGGCGGACGGCGACTGGCTGTTCTTCGTGCCGGTCAACCTGAAGACAGGGGAGACCCACTTCTCGACGACCAATGCCGAGCACGAGCAGTACGTGCAGCAGCTCGTCCAGTGGTGCGAGGCGAGCGCGGAGAACGCCGCCTACTGCAAGTAGCATCCCTGAGCGTGCCGAGCATCGCCATCGCCGATCCCGGCCGGACGCGGCTCGCCGTGCTCGGCAAGCCGATCGCGCACTCGAAGTCGCCCGCCCTCCACGTCGCCGCGTACCGGGCGCTCGGGCTTCCGTGGACCTACGAGCGCTTCGAGGTCGGCGAAGGCGCGCTCGCCGCGTTCGTCGACAGCCTCGATGGGACCTGGCGCGGCCTCTCGCTCACGATGCCGCTCAAGCACGAGGCCGTCGCGCTGTCGGGCACCGTCTCCGATGCGGCCCGCATCACGGGGGCCGTGAACACGCTCGTGCTCACGGGCGGGATGCCGGCCGGGTACAACACGGACGTCTTCGGGATCGTCCAGTCGCTCTGGCAGCGCGGCGTCACCTCCGTCGAGCGCGTCCACATCCTCGGCGCGGGCGCGACCGCGACATCCGTGCTCGCGGCCTGCGCCCAGCTCGGGGCGGTCCGGGCGTCAGTGGCCGCCCGCCGGCCCGAGCAGCTCGAGGAGCTCGGCCGGACCGCACAGGCCTTCGGGGTCCACGTCGATCCTGTCGCGCTCGCCGACGCGGGGGACACGCACGGCGCGGACGTGGTCGTCAACACGATCCCGGGGGAATGGGACCGGCCGGCCTTCGCGGAGCGCGTGCGACGCTCGACCCCGCTGCTCGAGGTCGTCTACAACGTCTGGCCGTCGCCGCTCAGCGCCCAGTGGGACGAGGCCGGCGGGCTCGTCGTGTCGGGGCTCGACATGCTGCTCTGGCAGGCCGTGCTCCAGGTCCGGCTCTTCCTCGGGGTCGGCGACGACGACCCGATGCCGCACGAGGCCGAGGTCCTCGCGGCGATGCGGGCCGCAGTCGCGTGAATGCCCGCGGGTCAGGGGCGTGCCAGGATTGATCGCGTGATGCGCTGGTTCACCGCGGGGGAGTCGCACGGTCCCGAGCTCGTGGCGATCCTCGAGGGAATGCCCGCGGGCGTCCCGATCCTGCCCGAGGACATCCAGGCCGACCTGAGGCGCCGGACGCTCGGCTACGGCCGCGGCGCACGGCAGGGCTTCGAGCAGGACGAGCTGACGGTCAGCGGCGGCATCCGCTTCGGGAAGACGATGGGCTCGCCCGTCGCCCTGCGGATCGGCAACACGGAGTGGCCCCGCTGGGTCGACGTCATGAGTGCGACGCCCGTCGACCCCGAGACGCTCCCGAAGGGCCGGGGCGCCGCGCTCACCCGCCCCCGACCGGGCCACGCCGACCTCGTCGGCATGCAGAAGTACGACTTCCCCGAGGCGAGGAACGTCCTCGAGCGAGCCTCCGCCCGCGAGACCGCCGCGCGTGTCGCGCTCGGCGCGGTCGCCCGCGCATTCCTCCGCGCCCTCGGCGTCGAGCTCGTCTCGCACACCGTCGCGATCGAGACCGTCGCGCTGCCCGAGGGGACGGCGCTCCCGGTCCCCTCCGACGTCGGCCGGCTCGACGCGGACCCGTTGCGCTGCACCGATCCCGCCACGTCGGCCGCGATGGTGGCCCGGATCGACCGGGCGCATGACGAGGGCGACACGCTCGGCGGCGTCGTCGAGGTGCTCGCCTACGGGCTCCCGCCGGGGCTCGGCAGCTACGTGCAGTGGGACCGCAAGATCGACGCGCAGCTCGCGGCCGCGCTCATGAGCATCCAGGCGATCAAGGGCGTCGAGATCGGCGACGGCTTCCGGACGGCGGCGCGGCCCGGCTCGCGGGCGCATGACGAGATGGTCCCGACCGCGGGCGGCATCGAGCGGCTCACCGACCGTGCCGGGGGCACCGAGGGCGGCATGACGACCGGGACCGTGCTCCGCGTCCGGGCGGCGATGAAGCCGATCTCGACGGTGCCGCGGGCGCTCCGCACGATCGACGTCGCATCCGGCGAGGAGGCCCAGGCGCATCATCAGCGATCGGATGTCTGCGCGGTCCCGGCGGCGGGCGTCGTCGCCGAGGCGATGGTCGCGCTCGTGCTCGCGAACGCCGTGCTCGAGAAGTTCGGCGGCGACTCGGTCGGCGAGACGAAGCGGAACCTCGATGCGTACCTCGCCGCCATTCCGGAGGCGCTCCGGACGGTCGGCGCGCCGGCCGAGGGCTGAGCGTGGTCAAGCCGCTTCCGCGCCCGAGGGCGATCGCCGTCCTGATCGGTGCGCCCGGCTCGGGCAAGACGAAGACGGGGAAGCGGGTCGCGAAGGCGCTCGGGGTCCCGTTCATCGACACCGACAAGGTCGTCGTCGCCGAGCACGGCCCGATCACGGAGATCTTCGAGCGCGAGGGCGAGGCGGCGTTCCGCGCCTACGAACGAACCGCCGTCGCCCGGGCGCTCCGCGAGCGCGCCATCGTGTCGCTCGGGGGCGGGGCGGTCCTCGATGCGGCGACGCAGCGGGATCTCGTCGGTCTGACCGTGGTGCAGCTCACCGTGACTCGCGAGGGCATCGAGGAGCGGCTCGCCGAGGAGCCCGGGGCCGTGGAGAAGCGACCGCTGCTGCGCGACGGCGGCGTCGACGCGTGGGAGCGCCTCGTGGCGGCGCGCCGTCCGCTCTACGAGTCGCTCGCGACCGTGAGCTTCGACACCTCGCACCGGCCGTTCGAGGCGATCGCGGCGGACGTCGCGGCGTGGCTGCGGGATCGGATGGAGGACGAGTGAACGAGGATGTCGCGACGGCGCAGCCGACGGTGATCGAGGTGCGGGGTGCGCGGCCGTATGAGGTCGTCGTCGGGCGCGGTCTGCTCGGCCGCCTCCCCGCGGTGCTCGGCCCGAAGGTGCGCAAGGTGCTCATCGTCCACCCGGGGGCGCTCGGCGCGCGGGCGGCCACGATCCGGGAGTCGCTCATGGCCGACGGCGGCCTCGAGGTGCTCCTCGCCGAGGTGCCGGACGCGGAGGGCGCGAAGCGCATCGAGGTCGCCGCATTCCTCTGGGAGATCCTCGGCAAGAGCGACTTCACGCGGTCCGACGCGATCATCGGCCTCGGGGGCGGTGCGACGACCGACCTCGCCGGATTCGTGTCGGCGACCTGGCTGCGGGGCGTCGCCGTCATTCACCTGCCCACGACCGTGCTCGGCATGGTCGACGCCGCCGTCGGCGGCAAGACCGGGGTCAACACCGCCGAGGGCAAGAACCTCGTCGGCGCCTTCTGGGCCCCGCGAGGGGTGCTCTGCGACCTCGACCTGCTCGACACGCTCCCGCGGAACGAGCTCCTGGCCGGCTTCGCCGAGGCCGTCAAGTGCGGCTTCATCCAGGACCCGCGGATCCTCGAGCTCGTGGAGGCCTCGGTCGAGCGGGCGACCGATCCCTCGACGTCGGAGTTCCGGGAATGCGTGGAGCGCGCGATCGCCGTGAAGGCGCGCGTCGTGGGCGAGGACTTCACCGAGCAGGGGGTCCGCGAGATCCTCAACTACGGGCACACCCTCGGCCACGCGATCGAGCACACGGAGCGGTACCAGTGGCGCCACGGCGCGGCGATCTCGATCGGCATGGTGTTCGCGGCGGAGCTCTCGCGGATGACGCGGGGCCTCGCCGACGACGAGGTCGAGCGGCATCGCCGCATCCTCGACTCGCTCGGCCTCCCGACGACGTATCCCGCCGACCGCTGGGGACATCTCCTCGGCGTCATGCAGCGCGACAAGAAGGCCCGCGGGTCGATGCTCCGCTTCATCGGCCTCGACCGGATCGGCCAGCCGGTCACGATCGAGGGCCCGGAGGACAGCCTGCTCTTCGCGGCGTACCAGAACATCGCGGAGTGAACGGCGATCGTCTCGCGGACGCTCTGGGAACGGTCCGAGGCGTAGCCTGAGTCGATGGCCGACCCCGTCCCGTTCCTCGAGGGCCAGGGGTGGGTGCAGATCGGCGAGGTGCTGCTCGCCTTCGCGCTGTCATCGCTGATCGGGCTCGAACGGCAGCTGCGAGGCAAGAGCGCCGGGCTGCGGACCCAGGCGCTCGTCGGCACGGCCTCGGCGCTCATGCTGCTCGTCTCGAAATACGGCTTCTTCGACGTCCTCAGCGCGGGCACGGTCGTGCTCGATCCCTCGCGCGTCGCCGCGCAGATCGTCACCGGCGTCGGGTTCCTCGGCGCCGGCCTCATCCTCACCCGCCGCGGCGTCGTGCGCGGCCTCACGACCGCGGCCGCGGTCTGGCTCACCGCGGCCGTCGGGATGGCCGCCGCGGCGGGACTCTGGCTGCTCGCGCTCGTCGTGACGGCGCTCTACTTCGTGAGCGTGTCCGGCTACACCGCGATCATCCGCGCGCTGCCGTCGAATCGCGAACGAGCCGTCGCTGTCGAGGTCTTCTATGCCGACGGGCGCGGCGTGCTCCGCTAGTTGATGGCCGTCGCGACCGCGCGCTCGTGGCGAGTGCTCCGGCTCATGCCGGGCGAGGAGCGCGAGGACGGCACGGTCGCAGTCGTCATCGAGTTCGCGGGATCCCTCGAGTCGGAGGCGATCGTCGACGCCATCGCCTCCGTCGACGGAGTCCGGGCGGTGCGGCTGGCCGCCGACGAGGAGGAGTGAGTCCTGCGACGATCGACCGCCACGAAGCCTGTCGGGATATGAGGGTCGGGCGACGGCATGCTCACGCGACGGGAGGCTCACGCGACCGGATGCTCATGCGAGGCGGGCGAATGCGTCGTGCGGTCGTGTCGTGTGGGTCCGGCCGCTCGGCGAGCGCCAGGTGATCGTGCCGTCGGCGTGCTGCTCGATCGCCCAGCGTGTCCGGTGCTTCAGCGTGTGGTGGCCGCGGCAGAGGTGGGCGAGATTGTCGGCGCGGGTCTCGCCGCCGAACTGCCAGTCGAGGGTGTGGTCGATGTCGCAACCCTTCGCGGGGTGACCGCAGCCGGGGAAGCGGCAGGTCCCATCGCGGAGTCGCAGCCAGAGCCGGAGCTCGGTGCTCACCTGATAGCGGTCACGGGAGAGGTCGAGCCTCGCACCCGTATGGGGATGGACGAGGAGCCGATACAGGCTGGGGGCGTTCGCCGCCAGCTCGCGGGCGGTCGCCGGGTCGACGGGAACGATCCCGTCGAGCATCGCCGGCGGGGCGTTCTCGTCGTGGTCGGCACTGAGGAGCGTCTGGACGGGAACCGTGACGACGACCGTCGGTCGGATCCCCGCGAAGCGCCCGAAGTCGCGCCCCTTCGCGATCCGCGTCTCGTAGTCGTCGGAGCCCGTCCCGCTGCCGGAGCGGGCGTGATCGCCCGTGACGAAGTCGATGAGCAGATCGGCCCGACGCTGGTCGATCGTCCGCGAGTCGTCGAGGCCCTCCTCCGCATCGAAGCCCTGGGCGGCGCGAGCGACGTCCGTCAGCCGGTGGTGGACCGCGTGCGCCTCGACCGACGGCAGGTAGGCGTTCAGCCACGACATGCCGTCCTCGACGTCCTCGATCGCCACCCGCCGCTCCTCCCGGGCGGCACGATGCCGCTCGATCGGCGGTGCGGCGAGCGAGCGGTCGCGGAGCGCGGCGAGGCGGGAGCGCAGCCGGGCCGGCGGGCATGAGGCGACGATCGAGAGGGCGGCGGCTTCGAATGCTGCGGTCGCCTCGCGCGCCCTGATCGGGTCGAGGCCCGATCCGATGCCGACTCCGCATTCCGTTATGAGCGATGCGGCACGCCAGACGACCGCCCCGGTCTCGACCGCGGCGAGCGTCGCCGGCAGACGCGACACGAGCGTCTCCGCCTCGGCCACGAGTCGCTCCGCGGCGTACTCCGAGACGCCGATCGCGAGCGCGACCTCGGCGCGCGTCGATCGCCGCACGTACTCCGTCGTCTTCGCCGTGGGGGAGCCGGAGACCACCTCGACCCGCTCGGCGAGCTCGAGGGCCTCGACGAGGCGACGTGCTCGCTCCGCGTGCAGCGCGTCGATCCTCCGCTGCAGCTCGCCCAGGTCGTCCATCGCCCGCGCGAAGTCGATCGCCGCGACATCGAGCGCCTCGATGTCGAGCGGATGCGTCGCGACGAAGTGGACCATGACTCGATCCAAGCGCCAGCCACCGACATCGAACCCGCGAGATCCGGGCCGATCCGCGGACCTTCAACCAATGCTCGAAGCGAATCCCGGCCGGCTCGGAGCGGGTCCTGGCGGGGAGGCAGGAACGAGCGGCGAGGGGACGGGCGCGGCCCGACGAACGGGCCCCGGACCGCTAGCCTCGTTCCCGTGATCGCCGCACCCCGCATCCTCGTCCTCAATGGACCGAACCTCGGCCGCCTCGGCAGCCGTGAGCCCGACGTCTACGGGGCCCAGGATCTGAATGCGCTGCGACAGCTGCTCACCGATCTCGCCGGGGACCGGGCGGAGATCGAGGTGCGGCAGACCGATGATGAGGCGGAGCTCATCCACTGGATCCACGAGGCCGTCGATGCGAAGCGGCCCGTCATCCTGAACCCAGCGGCGTTCACGCACTACAGCTACGCGCTCCGCGACGCCGCCGCGCTCGTCACGAAGGCCGGTCTCCCGCTCGTCGAGGTCCACATCTCGAATCCGCACGCGCGCGAGACGTTCCGTCACACCTCGGTCATCTCGGGCGTCGCGAGCGGCGTCATCGCCGGCTTCGGCTTCGGCGGCTACGGCCTCGCGGTCGAGGCGATCCTCGCGAGCGCCTGACGTTCAATCGGGTCGACCGTTGTTGAACGGCGGTCGGGCATTCGCGTTCACGAAGTCGCCCCGCCTGACGCGATACGCGATCCGCGCGTACCGGATCCAGTAGAACCCGACCCATGGGATCCAGACGACGGCGAATAGCTGCTGGAGTCCGGGAGCGGAAAGTGTCAAGACGGTGCCGCCGACGAAGGCGACCGTCGGGAGCACGAGATTCCAGGTGGCCTCGCCGGCTGTGAATCCCGGCACGTGATCGAGCCAGGGAGGGTTGCCGGGATCGTCACGCCCGCGCGCATATATGCGATCAATCCGCCGATCGAGCCAGCCCCACACGCAAGGAGGGTATCGCCAGCCGACCCGGTAGAATCGACCGGGTTTTTCGCGGGTCCGAGCGGACCGCTCCGCGGCACTCGACCGGCCACGCATTCAAGACAGGATTCTCCAATGGCTACGACGAACGACATCAAGAAGGGCTCCGTCCTCGACATGGAGGGCCAGCTCTGGAACGTCACCGAGTTCCAGCATGTGAAGCCGGGCAAGGGCGGCGCGTTCGTCCGGACCACGCTGAAGAACGTCGTGAGCGGCAAGGTCGTCGACCGGACGTTCAACGCGGGGACGAAGATCGACTTCGCCACCGTGGACCGTCAGGACTTCCAGTACCTGTACCACGACGGCGACGGCTTCGTGTTCATGAACACCGACACGTACGACCAGATCACCGTCCCCGAGTCGATCGTCGGCGAGGCCGCGAACTTCATGCTCGAGAACCAGACGGTCCTCATCGCCCTCCACGACGGCAACCCGCTCTACGTCGAGCTTCCCGCCTCCGTCGTCCTCCTCGTCACCCACACCGACCCGGGCCTTCAGGGCGACCGCAGCTCCGCCGGCACCAAGCCCGCGACGCTCGAGACCGGCACCGAGATCCAGGTCCCGCTCTACCTCGAGTCGAACACCAAGGTGAAGGTCGACACGCGCGACGGCTCGTTCCTCGGGCGCGTGAACGACTAGTGTCCGCCCGGACGAAGGCCCGCAAGCGCGCGCTCGACGTCCTCTACTCGGCGGACGTCCGGGAGCAGCCGCTCGCCGACGCCCTCGCGACGGAGGACGCCCGCTCGCTGACCCAGCCGGACCGGAAGGCCTCCTGGCACTACGCGGCCCAGATCGTGCAGGGGGTCATCGACCGCGGGGACGAGATCGACGAGCAGCTCCGCACCTACGCGAAGGACTGGCCGCTCGAGCGCATGCCGGCCATCGACCGCGCCCTGCTCCGTATCGGGGCGTGGGAGATCCTGTGCAATCCCGAAGTCCCCGACGCCGTCGCGATCGCCGAGGCGGTCGAGCTCGCGGGCGAGCTGTCGACGGACGACAGCGCGCGCTTCGTGAACGGGGTGCTCGGCCGGATCGCCGCGACCCGCGCATAGCCCCGGCGGCGTCCGCTCCGGTAGACTCGACGCTCGGCAACCTTTAACCCCGTCCCGTGAGGCGGAGAAGGGAGTCGGAATGGCTGCGCGCACCGTGCTGCAGGCGCCCGATATCCAGCGCGCGATCACCCGGATCGCGCACGAGATCGTCGAGTCGAACCGCGGTTCCTCCGATCTCGTCCTCCTCGGCATCCCGACGCGCGGCGTCGTCCTGGCGCGCCGTCTCGCCGCCGCGCTCGAGCGGATCGACGGCACGATCGTCCCCCTCGGCGCCCTCGACGTCACCATGTACCGCGACGACCTCACGCGACAGCCGACCCGCGCGCCGCAGCCGACCGCGATCCCGGCGGGCGGCATCGACGGCAAGGTCGTCGTCCTCGTCGACGACGTGCTGATGAGCGGCCGGACGATCCGCGCCGCGCTCGTCGCCCTCGCCGACCTCGGGCGGCCGCGTGCGATCCGCCTCGCCGTCCTGGCCGACCGCGGTCACCGCGAGCTGCCGATCCGCCCCGACTTCGTCGGCAAGAACCTGCCGACCGCCCAGGGCGAGCGGGTGAACGTCCGGCTCGCCGAGTCGGACGGCGTCGCCCCGGAGGAGGAGCTCGTCGCGATCGAGGGAGCCGGCGAATGAGGCACCTCCTGTCGACCGCGGACCTCGTGAAGGACGACGCCCTCGCCATCCTCGACACCGCCGAGGAGATGGCCGAGGTGTCGACCCGCGAGGTGAAAAAGCTCCCGACGCTCCGGGGCCGCACGGTCGTCAACCTGTTCTTCGAGGACTCGACGCGGACGCGCACCTCCTTCGAGGTCGCGGCGAAGCGCCTGTCCGCCGACGTCATCAACTTCTCGGCCAAGGGCTCGAGCGTGAGCAAGGGCGAGAGCCTCAAGGACACCGCCCAGACGCTGCAGGCG
>Ga0164242_10007063_pt1 | contig 12304 bp, 9 predicted proteins | sample OricomgcompostMG_FD_108783 | JGI IMG/M metagenome (GOLD analysis project Ga0164242, IMG submission 108783) | Miracle-Growth compost microbial communities from Emeryville, California, USA - Original compost - Miracle growth compost (MG) ... | reverse complement strand
TCGCTCAACGAGATCAAGGAAGTGCTCTCCAGCATGGGTCTGCGCCTCGGCATGGACATTCTCGTCTGGCCGCCGGAGAACATCGAGGAAATGGCCAAGAAGCTGGAACAAGAGCTGCTGGGCTGACGCTCACAACCGGGTAATGGGCGGCGACCTTCGACTGTCGCCTGGACCGGGTTACCTGATACGGACCCCTTACGAACGGAGTACATGAGATGAAGCACGGCATTTCCGGCCGCAAGTTGCAGCGCAAGTCGGGCCATCGTGCCGCCCTGCTGCGCAACCTTGCCGCGGCGCTGATCAAGCACGAGCAGATCCCGACCACGACGCCCAAGGCGAAGGAACTGCGTCCCTACGTCGAGAAGCTGATCACGCTGGCCAAGCGGGGGGGGCTCTCCAACCGTCGTCTGGCCCACGCCCGGCTGATGGATGAGCCGCAGGAGAAGAAGCTGTTCGAGGTTCTGGCCGAGCGCTATGCCGGACGCGAAGGCGGCTATACCCGTATCATCAAGGCCGGCATTCGCGCCAGCGATGCCGCGCCGATCGCCATCATCGAACTCGTCGACCGCGACGTCGATGCCAAGGGTCAGGACAGCGGCCCGGTGATGAACGAGGACGAATACGAAGAGGCCTGATCGCCTGTGCGATCAGGGTGTGCCGGCGTCTAGATTTCGCGTGAATAGGGCGGCAGCTCGATCTTCCAGATCAGCGCCGCTCCGCGCAATGCGAAGGCTGCCAATGCTGCCACCGCCCACACGGCCTCCTGCGGCACCAATAGCAGGCTCCCCAATGCGCACAGTGTCGCCCCCAGTGCGGCAGCGGTGACGTAGAGTTCCGGGCGCATGAGGATCGACGGCAGGCCAGCGAGCAAGTCGCGGATAATCCCGCCGGCACAGCCGCTGATTACGCCGAGCACGACCGCCGGCAGCGGTTCGACGCCGAAGGCCAGTGCCTTGGCCGTGCCGAGCACCGCATAGGCGGCAAGCCCCGCTGCGTCCGCCCATTCGAGCAGACGGCCCTCCCACCAACGCCGCGGGGTGAACCATGCGATCAGCGCCACGGCGAGGATCGCCGCCGCAACCCACTGGTCTTGCAGCCAGAACGGACGCACGCCGATCAGCAAATCGCGGACGGTGCCGCCGCCGACGCCCGTAACTAGGGCGAAGAAACACACGGTTACGAAAGTCTGATTGAGCCGCGCGGCGACCAGCGCGCCCGTTAGTGCGAATACCGCCATGCCGGCGAGATCGAGCAGCGGGGGCAGGGTAGGGGAAAGCTGAGGAACCACGTTCAGTCGCCGACGAGTTCGCCGATCCGGATTGCGGCAGCGATGTTAGTCACGCGCGCGTCGATACGGTTCGTGCGTTAAGTCAGAAATCACCTTGCCTCCCTGCCCTGTGTCCACCGCTCGATTCCGAGGCTTTCCATTGGGAATCACCATTTGGCGAACAACTGGCTGAGATTGGCGAAGGCCTTCATCTCAATCGCGTTGCCGCTCGGATCGCGGAAGAACATCGTTGCCTGCTCGCCCGCCTGCCCTTTGAAGCGGATGTGCGGCTCGATCGCGAATTCGGTGCCGGCGGCGATGAGACGGTCGGCGAGAGCTTGCCAGTCTTTCATCGACAGCACCACGCCGAAGTGCGGCACCGGCACGTCGTGGCCGTCGACCGGATTGGACGCTTCCGCTGGCCGATCGGGCGCGAGGTGGGCAACGATCTGGTGTCCGTAGAAATCGAAGTCGACCCAATCCTCGGCGCTGCGCCCTTCGGGGCAGCCGATGACGCCACCCCAGAACGTCCGCGCCTCGGCCAGGTTGCGCACGGGAAAGGCGAGGTGGAATGGGCGAAGCGACATCAGATGTGAATCGGCTTGCCCTGCACCGCCATCGCCGCTTCCTTGACTGCCTCGGAATGCGTCGGGTGAGCATGGCAGGTGTAGGCGATATCCTCGCTGGTGGCGCCGAACTCCATCGCCAGGGCGGCTTCGGCGATCATCGTGCCGGCGACGCTGGCGACGATCCATACGCCGAGCACGCGATCGGTCTCGGCGTCCGCGATCACCTTGACGAAGCCGTCGGGCTCACGATTGGTCTTGGCGCGGCTGTTGGCCATCATCGGGAACTTGCCGACCTTTATTGACCCCTTTTCCCTGGCCTGCTCCTCGGTGAGCCCGACCCCAGCGATCTCGGGCGAGGTATAGACGACGCTGGGGATCACCGCATGGTTCACGATACCGGTGAGGCCGGCGATGTTCTCGGCCACGGCGATGCCCTCGTCCTCCGCCTTGTGCGCCAGCATCGGGCCGGGGATCACGTCGCCGATAGCCCAGACGCCGTCGACCTTGGTGCGGAATTCCTCATCGGTTTCGATCTGGCCGCGCTTGTTGAGTTCCAATCCGATCGCCTCCAGCCCGAGGCCTTCGGTGTTCGGGCGGCGGCCGATCGAGACGAGCACGCAATCGGCATCGATCGTTTCCACATCACCTCCAGCGGAGGGCTCGACCGTCAGCGTCGCGGTCTTGCCATTGACCTTGGCGCCCGTGACCTTGGTCGAGAGCTTCAACTCCATTCCCTGCTTCTTGAACAGCTTGGCCGCTTCTTTGCGCACCTCGCCGTCCATGCCGGGTAACAACTGGTCGAGGAATTCGATCACCGTCACTTGCGCACCGAGCCGCCGCCAGACGCTGCCGAGCTCGAGGCCGATCACCCCGCCGCCGATCACCACGAGGTGTTTGGGCACCCGGCCTAGTGCGAGAGCACCGGTGGAATCGACTACGATACCCTTGTCGTTGTCGACCTCGACGCCGGGCAGGGACGTGACCGAGGAGCCGGTGGCGATCACCACGTTCTTCGCCGTTACCGTCTCTTCGCCGACCTTCACCGTGTGCGCATCCTGAAAGACGGCATGGCCCTTCTTCCAATCGACCTTGTTCTTCTTGAACAGGAACTCGATGCCGCCGGTCAACTCCTTCACCGCCGTGGCCTTCTCGCCCTGCAGCTTGTCGAGATCGATGCGCACGTTGTCGGCCAGCACGCCGAACTTCGCCATCGTCCCGTGCGCGGCTTCCTCGAACAGCTCGGAGCCGTGCAGCAGCGCCTTCGACGGAATGCAGCCGACGTTGAGACAGGTTCCGCCGAGCGTTGCCCGGCTCTCTGCGCAAGCGGTCTTCAGCCCCAGTTGCGCCGCCCGGATCGCGGCGACGTAGCCGCCCGGCCCGGCGCCGATGACGAGGACATCGTATTGGTATTCCGCCATTCCGAACTCCGTTCGCCTTAAGCTTGTGGAAGGGCCGTTCTTCCTTTTGTCCGTCGCTCCGAAGAAAGAGCGGGGCTTCGACAAGCTCAGCCCGAACGGGAAGGGTGGCCCTAAAGATCGATCAGCATCCGCATCGGATCCTCGATCGCCTCCTTGATGATCTTGAGCGCGGTGACCGCCTCGCGGCCGTCGATGATGCGATGGTCGTAAGATAGCGCGATGTACATCATCGGGCGGATCACCACTTGGCCGTCGCGCGCGACTGGACGGTCCTCGATGCGGTGGAGGCCGAGCACGGCGCTTTGCGGAGGGTTGATGATCGGGGTGCTCATCAGCGAACCGAACACGCCGCCGTTGGATACGGTGAAGGTGCCGCCCTTCATGTCGTCCATCGTCAGCGTGCCTTCCTTGGCGCGCGCGCCGAAGTCGGCGATGTCGAGTTCGATCTGGGCGAAGCTCTTCCTGTCGGCATCGCGCACCACCGGGACCACCAGACCGTTGGGCGCGCTCACCGCCACCGAGATATCCACGAAGTCGTGATAAACGATCTCGTCGCCCTCGATATAGGCGTTGACCGAAGGCACGTCCTTCAGCGCCAGGCAACTCGCCTTGGCGAAGAAGCTCATGAAACCGAGCTTGATCCCGTGCTTTTTGGCGAACAGATCCTTGTAGGCTTCGCGTGCTTCGATCACCGCGGTCATGTCGCAGTCGTTGAAGGTGGTCAGCAGCGCCGCGTCGTTCTGCGCGCCCTTGAGCCGCTTGGCGATGGTCTGACGCAGGCGTGTCATCTTGACCCGCTCGGTCTTGCGTTCGCCGGTTACAGTGGGTGCGGGAGTGGGGGAAGGATCCGGAGCGGGCGCTGAGACAGACGGCGCCGGAGCAGCCTTCTTCGCCGCGGCCGCGGCGAGCACGTCCTCCTTGGTCAAGCGGCCATCCTTCCCGGTGCCTTTGACTTGCGTAGGGTCGATGCCATGTTCGATCACCGCCCGGCGAACCGAGGGGGATAGCGTCGTAGCGAGATCGCCCGGTTCGGCCTTCGGCAACTCGTCCAGTTCGCGGTCGATATCGGCCGCCTGCTCGGATTCCTTCGGTACTGCCGGTGCGGGAGTCGGCGCGTCCTCGCGCGGCTTCACTTCCGTGTTCTCGCCCGCGGCGATGGCGTCCTCGACGGTGGCGATCACCGCGCCGACTTCGACGGTATCGCCGACCTTGACCTTCTGTTCACCCAGCATGCCCGCGACCGGCGAGGGCACTTCGACCGCGACCTTGTCCGTCTCCAGGCTGACGATGGGCTCGTCCACCTTCACCGGATCGCCGGGCTGCTTGAGCCATTCGCCAATTGTCGCCTCGCTGACGGATTCGCCAAGGGTGGGCACTTTGACTTCGGTGGCCATGTATCAACCCTTCTTTGCAGTCTTGAGCGCGCGCCGCGCTTTGTCCTTGTCGCCGATGCCCAGCGCCAATTCGACCAGTGCCTGCTGCTGCTCGGCGTGCTTCTTGGCGAGGCCAGTGGCGGGTGACGCGGCGACATCCCGGCCGGCGTAGCACGGGCGCATGCCCTTGTGCCCGGCGTCGGCCAGCGCTTCCTCGATCCGGCCTTCGACGAAAAACCAGGCGCCGTTGTTCTTCGGCTCCTCCTGGCACCAGACGACCTGCTCGAGCTTCATCATGCGCTTGAGGCGCGCCGCCAGCGGCTCGCCGGGGAACGGATAGAGCTGTTCGATCCGAACGATAGAGACGTCCTTGAGCTTCGCCTCCGCCCGCGCTTCCATCAGATCGTAAGCGACCTTGCCCGAGCACAGTACCAATCGGCGAACCTTCTCGTCGGGAATGTCCATCCGGTCGGAGAGGATACGCTTGAAGTGGCTTTCCTCGATGAACTCGCTCGAGGTGCTTTTGGCCATAGGATGCCGCAGCAGGCTCTTCGGAGTCATAAGAATGAGCGGCTTGCGGAACGGGCGCAGCATCTGCCGGCGGAGGCAGTGGAAGTAGTTCGCCGGGCTGGTGATGTTGCACACCTGAATATTGTCGTTGGCGCACAATTGCAGGAAGCGCTCCAGACGGGCGGAGGAGTGCTCCGGCCCTTGGCCTTCGAAGCCGTGCGGCAGCATAAGCACGATGCCGTTGGCGCGCAGCCACTTGACCTCGCCGGCGGCGATGAACTGATCAATGATGATTTGCGCGCCGTTGGCGAAATCGCCGAACTGCGCTTCCCAGCAAACCAGTGTCTTGGGGTCGGCGCCGGCGAAGCCGTATTCGAAGCCGAGCACACCGTATTCGGAAAGCGGGCTGTCATAGACCTCGAACTTGCCGTGCGGCAGCTCGCACAAGGGGATGTACTTGTGCTCGTCGAGCTGATCGATCCATGCGGCATGGCGCTGGCTGAAGGTGCCGCGCGCGGAATCCTGGCCCGACAGCCGTACACCGAAGCCTTCGGTCACCAGGCTGCCGAAGGCGAGCGCCTCGGCGGTGGCCCAGTCGAAGCCTTCGCCTGTCTCGAACATCTGCCGCTTGGCGTCGATTACCCGGGCGAGCGTCTTGTGGATGTTGAAGCCCTCGGGGACGGTGGTCAGCGTGCGGCCCAGGCTGTCGAACAACTTGCGGTCGATCGCGGTGGCGACATTGCGGCGCGCGGTTTCCGGATCGGCCGGTTTGTGCAACCCGCTCCAGCGCCCGCCGAACCAGTCGGCTTCGTTGGGCTTGTAGCTCTGGCCGCCTTCGAATTCCTGCTCCAGCAGCGCGTCGAATTCGTAGCGCATATGATCGGCGGTCTGGTCGTCGATCACGCCTTCTTCGATAAGGCGCGCGGCATAGATTTCGCTGACCCGCGCGTGTTGGCGGATCGCCTTGTACATCAAGGGTTGGGTGAAGCTCGGCTCGTCGCCTTCGTTGTGGCCGAAACGGCGGTAGCACCACATGTCGATGACGATGTCGCGCTTGAAAGTCTGGCGGAACTCGATCGCCAGTTTGCAGGCAAAAGTCACCGCTTCGGGATCGTCGCCGTTGACGTGGACAATCGGCGCCTGGACGCCTTTGGCCACGTCGGACGGATAGGGCGAGGAGCGGGCAAACTGCGGGCTGGTGGTGAAGCCGATCTGGTTGTTGATCACGAAATGCAGGCAGCCGCCGGTGTTATAACCTGGCACACCGGAGAAGCCGAAGCATTCCCAGACGATGCCCTGGCCGGCGAAAGCGGCGTCGCCGTGGATCAGCACGGGCAGAACCTCGACATGCGCCGCCAGATCCTCGCGGATCGCCTGCTGCGCGCGGACCTTGCCGAGCACGACCGGATCGACGGCTTCGAGATGGCTGGGATTCGGCACCAGGCTCATGTGCACCTTGATGCCGTCGAACTCGCGGTCGGTGCTGGTGCCGAGGTGGTACTTCACGTCGCCCGAGCCGCCAACATCGTCGGGGCTGGCGCTGCCGCCGGAGAATTCGTGGAAGATAACCCGGTAGGGCTTGGCCATCACGTTGGCGAGCACGTTGAGGCGGCCGCGGTGGGCCATGCCGTAAACGATCTCGCGCACGCCGAAGGCACCGCCGTACTTGATCACCGCTTCCAGCGCCGGGATCATCGCCTCGCCGCCGTCGAGCCCGAACCGTTTGGTGCCGACGTATTTCTTGCCGAGGAACTTCTCGTATTCCTCGCCCCGGATCACAGCGGAAAGGATCGCCTTCTTGCCCTCAGGCGTGAAGGTGATGACCTTGTCCGGCCCTTCGATGCGGTCCTGCAGGAAGCGGCGCTCCTCGACGTCGGAAATGTGCATGTATTCGAGGCCCACGCGGCCGCAGTAGTTCTTGCGCAGGATCGCGACGAGTTCGTTGATCGTCGCCCATTCAAGGCCGAGCGTGCCGCCGAGAAACACCGGCCGGTCGAGCGCGGCACCGGTGAAGCCGTAGTATTCGGGCGTCAGGTCGGCCGGCAGCTCGCGCTTGGTCAGATGCAGCGGATCGAGATCGGCCGCGAGATGGCCGCGCACGCGATAGGTGCGGATCAGCAGCATGGCGCGGATGGAATCCCCGGCGGCCTGCTCCACCGCGCTAGCGTCGATCGCCTTGCCAGCTTTGGCCGAGGCGGCCTGCACCGCCAGCTTCATCGCTGTCGGATCGAGCGCTTGCGTCAGGTCGTCCTCGGCCTCGTCGCCAAGGATCGGCCAGCGGGCGTTCTGCCAGCTCGGGCCCGGCTGAGGGCCGTCCTGGCCGGTCAGTTCGGGGAGGAAGGTCTGCGCTTGATCACCCATGAGATTACCTCGTGAAGCGAACGGCGCTCACGCCAGTTCCTTGAGCAGTGCGTCGAGCGTCGTGCCGAGCTCGCTGGGCGACGGGCTGACGCGGATGCCGGCGGTTTCCATCGCCGCGATCTTGTCCTCGGCGCCGCCCTGGCCGCCGGAGACGATCGCCCCGGCGTGGCCCATGCGCCGGCCGGGAGGAGCTGTGCGGCCAGCGATGAAGCCGACCATCGGCTTGTGCCGGCCGCGCTTCGCCTCGTCCTTGACGAACTGGGCCGCGTCCTCTTCCGCGCTGCCGCCGATCTCGCCGATCATGACGATCGACTTGGTCTCGTCGTCCTTGAGGAACAACTCCAGCACATCCACGAAGTTGGTGCCGTTGACCGGATCGCCGCCGATGCCGACCGCGGTGGTTTGGCCGAGCCCGACCATGGTGGTCTGGTGCACCGCCTCATAGGTGAGGGTGCCGGAGCGGCTGACGATGCCGACCGAGCCCTTCTTGAAGATATTAGCAGGCATGATACCGATCTTGCATTCCCCGGGGGTCAGCACGCCGGGGCAGTTCGGCCCGATCAACCGCGACCTGGAGCCCGATAGAGCGCGCTTGACCCGCACCATGTCGAGCACCGGAATGCCCTCGGTGATGGCGACGATCAACTCGACCTCGGCATCGATCGCCTCAAGGATCGAATCCGCTGCGAACGGTGGCGGCACATAGATCACGCTGGCGGTCGCGCCCGTCGCGTGTCTGGCCTCGGCGACGGTGTCGAACACTGGCAAGCCGACGTGCGTCTGTCCGCCTTTGCCCGGTGTGACCCCGGCGACCATCTGCGTGCCGTAATCGAGCGCCTGCTGGGTGTGGAAGGTGCCGGTGTCGCCGGTCATCCCTTGGGTGATGACCTTGGTATTTTTGTCGACTAGGATGCTCATTGGTTTAAATTTACCTTTTCAATCGCGGCAGCGAGCAGTCGACTTTCTGGCAGGTCGCCCACGCGCTTTGGGCGCTCCGAGCTTCACGTTCGTTCAGATCGAGAACGGATAATGCGTAAAGCTTTGTCTGGCCTAAAGTTCTGCCGAAAATTTCGAAATGCGAGTCAGCAGTTTGCAACGTAAACCGATCAATCTGTTCATGTTTTTTGAGCTTGTCACGAACGATCGGGTTTGAAGAGGCTCGTCCATGATTTTCGTAATGGAGGTCAGACGGCAAGAACCGCTCCTCCGTAACATCCTCGATGCCCCGGTCGCGCAGTCTTTCCAGCAAAGCTTGCTTAGCAGAAAGCACGTCAAATTTGTCAGTTAGCACCGTGCATGCCCATTGAACGGCGGCAGATTTGCGGTCGTATTGCTGGATCGCGATAGGTGCCTGTCCTTCATCGGTTGTGACATAGCGTAGAGGGAATGAGCCGTTGTCGGTGGGCCTCCCCATTCGCCTCAAATAGATCTCCGGGATATCCTTGCGGTCAACGAGTTTGCCGGATTGGTCGAGCAGTTGCTTGCCACCATCGATGCAGACGGAGATGAAGCGATCAACGTCATCGGGATGCGATGAAGGTGCAATGGCTGCAAGCGCTGCCAGGAGGGCCGCTGGGATCACGCGAGGCTCTTGTCGATGCCTTTGCAGGCGACCAGCAGCTCTTTCACCGCATCGACCGAGGTCTGGAAATTGGCCTTCGCCTCATCGTCGAGGGCGATCTCGATCACTTCCTCGACGCCGTTCGCGCCGATCACCGCCGGGACGCCGACGTAGAGGTCATCAACGCCGTACTGCCCGCTGAGGTGCGCGGCCACCGGGAGGATGCGTTTCTGGTCGCCGAGGTAGGCTTCGGCCATCGCGATCGCGCTGGTGGCGGGGGCGTAGTAGGCGCTGCCGGTCTTGAGCAGGCCGACGATTTCGCCACCGCCGCCGCGGGTGCGCTTGACGATCTCGTCGAGGCGGCTCGCGTCCACACCCTTCATCCGGGCGAACTCGGGCACCGGGATGCCGTTGATCGTCGAGTATTCGAGCACCGGGACCATCGAATCCCCGTGGCCGCCGAGGACGAAGGCGTTCACGTCACGCACGGAGAGGCCGAACTCCCAGGCGAGGAAGGTGGCGAAGCGCGCGCTGTCGAGCACGCCGGCCATGCCGACCACCTTGTTATGCGGCAGGCCGGAGAATTCACGCAGCGCCCAGACCATCGCGTCGAGCGGATTGGTGATGCAGATCACGAAGGCGTCCGGCGCATGGGCCTTGAGACCTGCCCCGACCGACTTCATCACCCCGAGATTGATACCGAGCAGATCGTCGCGGCTCATGCCCGGCTTGCGCGGCACACCGGCCGTGACGATCACCACGTCAGCGCCGGCGATGTCGGCATAATCGTTGGTGCCGGTGATCCTGGCGTCGAAGCCCTCGATCGGGCCGCACTGGCTCAGGTCGAGCGCCTTGCCCTGCGGGATGCCTTCGGCGATGTCGAACAGAACGATGTCGCCCAGTTCCTTCTTTGCCGCGAGGTGGGCAAGGGTGCCGCCGATCATGCCGGCGCCGATGAGCGCGATCTTCCTGCGAGCCATGGGGAGCGATAATCCTTCACTGCGCGGGCGCTGCGAGATCGGTCCGGGAGCAGGCCTCCGCGCCCCGCGGAAGGGAGACATGCTCGAATGCGGCGCCAGCCCTAGGCTTGGCCCATTGCCAAGGCAACCGGCAAAATAGCTGGTCAGTCAAATATATATAGTAATAGTTCGCAATAGCAATAAATTGGGAGTTGACGGGTTCTGCCCATGCGTTGGCCTTTGGCTTGGCCTGGCCGGTGACCGCTTCGGCGCCGGGCAGCTAATCCTTTGGGCAGAACGCCCCGCACCCTGGTCAACCAGCGAGGCGGGTCGCGGTGTCCTGCCCGTCACGTTCCTGGGCAAGCAGCATGGCGGCGAGGAAATCGGGCACCGCGCGGCTGAAGTAATAGCCCTGGCCGAGCGTGCAGCCGGCGCTGCGCACGGCTTCGACCTGCTCGATCGTCTCAAGACCTTCGGCGACAATCTCCATCTCCAGCGTCGAGCCCATTTCGGCCACGGCGCGGATGATCGCGTCGCTCTTGCGGCCGATGTTGGGGCCGGAGACGAAGCTGCGGTCGACCTTGATCTTCTTGAACGGGAACTGGTTGATGTAGCCGAGCGACGAATAGCCGGTACCGAAGTCGTCGAGCGCGAAGCGCACGCCTTCGGCGGCGAGCTCGTCGATGAACCGCGCGGCGTGCTCGCTTTCCTCGATGAACAGGCTTTCGGTGACTTCCAGCTCGAGCCGGCTCGGCGGCAGCCCGGCGTCGCGCAAGGCACTGAGGATGCCGAGCGCGGCGCCCGGTGCGCGCAGCTGGATCGGCGAAAGGTTGACCGCCAGCGTCACGTGTTCCGGCCACTGCGCGGCGGCTCGCGCCGCCTGGGCGGTGATCCAGTTGCCGAGGGTGATGATGAGGCCGGTCTCCTCGGCGACGGGGATGAACTCGTCGGGGCGCAGCTCGCCCTTCTCGGGGTGGAACCAGCGGACCAGCGCCTCGAACGTGCGGATGCCGCCGGTCTTGAGGTCGACGATCGGCTGGAAGAAGATCGACAGCTCGTCCTTGCGGATGGCCGCGCGCAGCTCGGCCTCGATTTCCTTCTTGCGGACGAGATCGCGGGTCATCGCCGGATCGAAGAACCTTAGCTGGTTCCGCCCGCCGACTTTGGCGTGATAGAGCGCCTGGTCCGCGCTGCGCATCGCCGTTTCGATGTCCGGGCCGTCGTCCGGCAGCAGCGCGACGCCCATCGAGGCGCCGCAGGCGATGCGCTTGCCTTCGATGCGGAACGGGCGCGACAGGTCGCCGATGATCGCGGCGGCGAGCTGCTCGCTCTCGCCGCGGCCGCCGACGATGCACCCGGCGACGAACTCGTCGCCGCCGAAGCGGGCGGTGATGGCGTCGGGCGGCACCACGTCGGCCACGCGCCGGGCGACTTCGGCCAGCACGGCATCGCCGACGGCATGGCCGAGGGTGTCGTTGACTTCCTTGAAGCGGTCGAGGTCGAGCCAGAAGATCGCCAGCTTGCTGCCGACCGGGAGGTGCATCAGTTGCTCGACGAGCGCGTGGTTGAGCCCGCCGCGGTTGAGCAGGCCGGTGACCGCGTCCGTGCGCGCCAGCTCGCGCATCCGCTCGGCCATGCCCGCGCTGGCCTCGGCGGCGGCGATCTGCTCGCGAAACATCTGAAACAGGTTCATGGTGATCGACACCATCCCGGCGACGAGCGCCATAATGATGATCGCGAGAACGTGGAGCGCCGGGCCGCCGATCAGCAGGCAGGCGACGACGATCGGCACGCTCGCCAGCAGCAGCTGGCCGACGGCGATCACCGGCCGCCCCGCGTTGCGGGCCGAGACGCCGACCCCGTAAGCGAGCGCGTAACTGACGATGAGGACCGGCAGGTTGTCATAGTGGCCGAAGGCGAGGGTCAGCGCGCCGAGCAATCCCGCCAGCAGCGCATAAGCGAAGGCGCCGAAATCGTAAGCCATTTCGAGCCAGCGCTCGACACGGCCGGGTGTTTTGTCCTCGCGCGCAAGCCACAGGCCGATGGCTACGCGGCCGAGCCCGACTGCCACAAGCAGCCGGGCACACAGCCCGATGCCGGGTTCGTCGGTGATGGAAATGGCGGTGAGGGCCGCGGCGGTGCCGCTGAGCGCGCCGAGCGCCAGGCTGATGGTGTGGGAATAGAGCGATATCACCAGCTTGCGGCGGGCAAGCTGATCGCGGCTGTCGCCGGCAAGGTGACCCTTGAAGATTGGCCCCAGGCGCTTGATCGCTTTGCTCCCCCTGC
>Ga0164242_10007062_pt1 | contig 12305 bp, 11 predicted proteins | sample OricomgcompostMG_FD_108783 | JGI IMG/M metagenome (GOLD analysis project Ga0164242, IMG submission 108783) | Miracle-Growth compost microbial communities from Emeryville, California, USA - Original compost - Miracle growth compost (MG) ... | reverse complement strand
TCAAAAATATCTAATCCAAAGGAATCCCAACACCAACACCAACCAAAAAGGCCGATGCCAGTGACGAGGTTAATTGGCATATGACATTGTGCACGCTGTTGAGTTCTCAAGGATCGGACACTCTCGGTTTCAGGTCTCGCGACCCTCTCCCCGAGGCAACTTCCCTACCTTACCACCTTCGACGCGATTGTCAACTTGACGAACCGCTCGTGCCAGGCGCATGAACACGCCGAAACACCGGCGAGCTGGTTTGACAACCAACTCTTGGAGGTGGGCATTTCATCCTACAAGCCAGTGGTTCTCTCCTGCAACAGGAGTAGCTCTTCGGCTGAGGACTGTCCCTCTTGAGGCGGGTTGCTCTGGGAGCGTTCCGCGCCTTTGGGCGACAGGTGATTACTGTACGTGCCGCCCGCGGGGAGACGCAAATCGCAGTGCGTACCGGGCGTGTCGCCGGGCATCCGCACGTGCGGGATCACTCGACGAAGACGCCGGCAAGCGTCTTCTTGCCCCTGCGGAGCACGGCGACGCCGCTCGGGAGTACGTTGCTCGCGACGGTCGCCGCCGCATCGTCCACCTTGGTGTTGTTCACGTAGACGCCGCCCTGCGCTATCGCTCTGCGGGCCTCGGACAGACTCGACGTGAGCCCAGTGTCGACCAGCAACTGGGCGATCGGTGCATGCGGAGACGTCGTCGTGTTGGGAAGCTCCCGGAGCGCTGCCTCGAGAGTGGTGGCATCCGCCGCTTCGAGGTCGCCGTTGCCGAACAGTGCTTCTGCCGCGGAGATGACGGCCTCAGTGGCTACGGCACCGTGCACAAGAGTCGTTACCTCTCTGGCCAGAGTGCGCTGCGCCTCTCGCTTGTACGGCTCGTCGGCGACAGCCTGTTCCAGTCGCTCGATCTCGTGTCGCGGCAGGAATGTGAAGACCTTGAGCCGGTCGATGGCGTCGGCGTCGAGCGTGTTGAGCCAGAACTGGTAGAACGCGTACGGACTGGTCATGGCCGGATCGAGCCAGACCGCGTTCCCTTCGCTCTTGCCGAACTTGGTCCCGTCGCTGTTGGTCACCAGCGGGGTGCCGATCGCATGCACGCTGACGCCCTCGACGCGATGGATCAGGTCGGTGCCGCTGGTGAGATTGCCCCACTGATCGCTTCCGCCGGTCTGGAGCACGCAGCCGTACTGGCGGTAGAGCTCCAGGTAGTCATAGCCCTGCAGGATCTGATAGCTGAATTCGGTGTAGCTGATGCCGGCGTCGGAGTTGAGGCGCGCGGCGACGGCATCCTTCTTGAGCATGGTGCCGACCCGGTAGTGCTTTCCGATATCGCGGAGGAAGTCGATTGCCGACAACGGCGCCGTCCAGTCCAGGTTGTTCACGAGACGCACCGCGGTCTCCCCCTCGTCACTGAGGAAGCGCGACACCTGGGCCTGAAGTTTTCCGACCCACTGGGAGACCGTCTCCTTTGTGTTGAGTGTGCGTTCTGCGGAAGGACGCGGATCCCCGATGAGACCCGTCGACCCGCCGACCAGCCCCAGTGGCTTGTGGCCGGCCAGCTGAAGCCTGCGCATGACGATGAGTTGCACGAGATTGCCGAGATGCAGGCTCGCGGCCGTTGGATCGAAGCCGCAGTAATAGGTGATGGGCCCCGTGGTCAGCGCCTCGCGCAGCGCCACGGGATCGGTCGAGACGTGGACGTGTCCGCGCCAGACGAGCTCGTCCCAGATATCGTCGAAACTCGGGTCGTTGCTCTGGGTGGAGAGGACGTCGGCTGGCACGCCACAACAGTAGCAACGCCTGACGGCTTACACTGTCGGAGGTGAATGCTTGAGGCTTAAGTCAATATGGGTTAACCTTGCAGCCTTATCTTGTGTCAGGAGGCACCGTGTTCGTCATCACAGCGGATCAGGTGAACAGCCGTACTGAACCGGATGTCGTGGACGAGACACAGCGTCGGCTCGAGGAGATGTTCGGAGACAAACTCCCGCTGGGAGTCGACCGCAATGCCGGCGACGAGGTGCAAACGCTGACCGCGGACGCGGGCACGGCACTCGGCATCGCGCTCGACCTGACACGCACGGGCGAATGGAGCGTAGGCATCGGATGCGGCCAGGTGCGGGAGCCGTTGCCGGCCGAAGCACGAGCGGCGACCGGACCGGCGTTCTACGCCGCGCGTGAAGCCGTCGACACGGCGAAGAAGCGCGCGACGCGGTTCGCGCTGCGATCGGGGGGCCCGACAGAGGAAGAGCGGGCATCCGATATCGAGGCCCTGGTCGATCTGCTCCTGGCTGTGCGTGTCAGACGCAGCGACGCAGGGTGGGAACTCTACGACCTGATGCGACAGGGGCTCACTCAACGAGACGCGGCGACACGGCTGAGCGTCAGCGAGCCGGCCGTGAGCTCGCGGGCGCGGGCTGCAGGCATCCATCCCGAAGCGGCCGCGGTGCCCGCGCTCACTAGGCTGATGCAGGACCTCGACCGGCGCTCCGCCGAAGGAGAGTGAGATGCCCTTTCCCCTGATATACCCGGTTCTGACCACCGTCTACTGGGCATTCGTGATCGTGGTTGTCGGGCTCGGCGTCGCCGCAGCGGCCGTGACGCTGAAAACCCCGCGGCGGTGGCTCGTGATCGCCGCTGCGGCAGCGATCGTTGTCTGCATGATCGCCGTCGTGCTGCCCCACGGGAAGCCGCTTCCGGCGTACAGCGTGGTGCTGGGCCTCGCGGTTCTGTCGCTCAGCGTGCTCGGCGGCGGTCCGGCCACGCTCTTCGTGCTCGCGGTCGCTTCGAGAGGCAGCATGCGCGAGGGAAGCCACGGCGGCATCGTCGTGGAACGCACGGTGCCCGATGGCGAGGTCGTGCGCGGCGAAGTGCTGCGTGGCGGCACAGTGATCGGAGTGTTCGAGCGGATCGCGACGACGGCGAGCATCATGGCCGGCTTTCCGGAGGCGATCGCCGCGGTCATCGCCATCAAGAGCGTCGGGCGGTTCACGGAGCTGGACGTCGCGGAGGTGCGGGAGCGGTTCATCATCGGAACGCTGGTGAGCCTCGTGTGGGCAGCGGCATGCGGCGCGTTGTTCCGGTTCGCGATCGGGGTCTGAGAAGCGCATCTCGGAGGGGCTTGCGGCTCGGTTGGGGTGGCGCCGCCTCCGTCGGAAGCTCACCCCGCAGGGTGGCCGGACGACTTAGCGCGAGCGTGGCGTTTGTAGGGCGATACCGACGGGTCACCCGGAATCCAGAAGCGCCAGGGATACAGCGCCTCGTCGCCGCCCGGTCCGCTGATGCCCGTGCGAGGCCCGGTAGCGAACGGCGTAACCGGAGTGTCGGGGATCTCGATGGCGAATGGTGGTTCGAAGGCGTCGGAGCCGTTCTCATCCAGCCGGATGCCTGCAGCCACCGTGAGCCGCGCCGGTCCGCGCGCCAGGTCGCGATGCGGCGCCTTCGAACCGCGACGTCGCCAGGCCAGCTCCTCGCCGACGATCACCTCGGCACCGCGCAGCAGCACCGCCGAAGCCCGGCCCTCCGGCGAGCACACCAGGTTGGCGCAGGTGTGCATGCCGTAGGTGAAGTACGCGTACACGTGCCCGGGCGGACCGAACATGACGGCGTTCCGCGGCGTCTTTCCGCGGAACGCGTGCGAGCCGGGGTCCGTTCCATCGCCCAGGTACGCCTCTACCTCGGTCAGCCGCAACGTCACCGGGCCGTCGTCGGTGATGTGCGTGAGATGGGCACCGAGGAGCTCCGGTGCCACGTCAAGAGAACTGCGTTCGAAGAACGACCTGTCGGGAACGTGCATGCCTGAGCGCTAGAAGAGCCGGCCGCCGATGACCAGCGTGGCGACGATCGCCAGGATCACGACCGCCGCGGCGACCACCGCGATCGCCGTCGTCAGCCGCTGCCTCCGTCTGGCCATCAGACTCCACCGCCGAACAGCGATTCGGAGAGGATGCGCACCCGCTCGGTGAGGTGGGTGCGCTGCTCGGCGACGCGGACGGCCGCGGTTCCGCCTACGCCGTCACGGGAGGCGACGGAACCTTCGACGGTCAGCACCTCGCGCACCTCGGGCGTCAGGTGCGGCGAGATCGCAACCAGTGCGGTGTCATCCACCTCATCGAGTTCGAGTCCGCGCGATTCGGCATGGGCGACCAGCCTGCCGGTGATCTCGTGGGCGTCCCGGAACGGCACGTGCTGCTTGACGAGCCACTCGGCCACGTCGGTGGCCAGGGAGTAACCCTGAGGGGCGAGCTCGCGCATCCGTTCCGTGTGGAAGCGGAGCGTGGCGACCATGCCGGTGAAGGCGGGAAGCAGCACCTCGAGTGTGTCGACCGAGTCGAACACGGGTTCCTTGTCTTCCTGCAGGTCGCGATTGTACGCGAGAGGAAGGCCTTTGAGCGTTGCGAGCAGACCGCTGAGGTTGCCGATCAGCCGGCCCGCCTTGCCGCGGGCGAGTTCCGCGATGTCGGGGTTCTTCTTCTGCGGCATGATCGACGACCCCGTCGAGTACGAGTCGCTGAGCGTGACGAAGCCGAACTCCCTCGTGTTCCAGAGGATGATCTCCTCGGCGAAACGTGAGACATCCACTCCCAGCTGAGCCGTGATGTAGGCGAACTCGGCCACAAGATCCCTCGAGGCGGTTCCGTCGATCGAGTTCTCGACGACCGTGGAGAACCCTAGCTCTGAGGCGACCAGCGCGGCGTCGAGGCCGAGCGTGTTGCCGGCGAGGGCACCTGAGCCGTAGGGTGAGGCATCCGAGCGGATGCGCCAGTCGCGGATGCGCTCGAGGTCGCGCACGAGGGGCCAGCAGTGCGCCAGCAGATGGTGGGCGAGCAGCACCGGCTGAGCGTGCTGGAGATGGGTGCGGCCCGGCATGACCGCATCGGGGTTCGCCTCGGCCTGCGATGCCAGGGCGTCGATCAAGTCGAGCACCAGCCGCGCGAGCTTCTCGGAGTGGTCGCGCAGGAAGAGCCGCGCGAGCGTCGCGATCTGGTCGTTGCGGCTGCGGCCCGCACGGAGCTTGCCACCAAGTTCGGTGCCGGCCCGTTCGACGAGACCTCGCTCCAGGGCGGAGTGCACGTCTTCATCGGATGCCTGAGGGCCGAAAGCTCCGGAAGCCACGTTTTCGAGCAGCACGTCGAGGGCATCCGTCATCGCCGTCAACTCGTCGGCAGTCAGGTACCCGGCGGCGGCCAGCGCTTTCGCGTGCGCCTTCGACCCGGCGATGTCGTACTCGGCCAGACGCCAGTCGAACTGCGTGGACCGGCTGAGCTCGGTCAGTTCCGGTGAGGGGCCGCCGGCGAACCGCCCACCCCAGAGCGCGCCGGCCTCCCCCGCCCTATTGCCGTTCGGCTCGTCAGGCATGTCTTGCACCTCTCGCATCGCTGGCCGTAGCCTTCATGCCGCGTTCTTCTCCAGCAGCCAGACCAGGAGCGCCTTCTGCGCGTGCAAGCGGTTCTCCGCCTCCTGCCAGATAGCGCTCTGCGGTCCGTCGATGACCTCTGGATCCACCTCGTAGCCGCGGTCGGCCGGCAGACAGTGCAGGAAGATCGCGTTCGGCTTCGCCAGAGCCATCAGCTCTGGCGTCACCTTGTAGCTTCCCATCGCAGCGATGCGGTGCGCCTTCTCTTCTTCTTTGCCCATCGAGACCCAGGTGTCCGTGACGATGACATCGGCTCCGGCAGCTGCCTCGAACGGATCCGTGTAGAGGGTCACGGAGCCGCCGGTGGCGGATGCGAGGGCATCTGCGTCGGAGACCACCTCGTCGTGCGGCGCGAACTCGTCGGGAGAAGCCACGCGGATGTTCATGCCCGCGATCGCCCCGGCGAGCAGGTAGGACTGCGCCATGTTGCTCGCCCCGTCGCCGAGGAACGCGACCGTGAGCCCGGAGAGTGAGCCGAAGGCATCCCTGATCGTGAGCAGGTCGGCGAGCAACTGGCACGGGTGGAAGTCGTCGGAGAGGGCGTTGATCACGGGAACCGTCGTGCCCGCCGCCATTTCCTCGAGACCGGATTGCGCGTAGGTGCGCCAGACGATCGCCGACACCATGCGCTCGAGCACGCGAGCCGTATCGGACGGCGTCTCTTTGCCGCCCAGCTGGCTGTTCGCGGTGCTGATGATGAGCGGAGTTCCGCCGAGATCGGCGATGCCGACGGCGAACGAGACCCGAGTGCGAGTGGACGATTTGTCGAAGATCACCGCAACGGTCTGCGGACCCGCCAGCGGCTTGCGCCCCCAGCGGTCGTCTCGGATGCGCACGGCGAGGTCGAGGATCTCGGACTGCTCCCCGGCGGTCAGATCGTCGTCGCGCAGAAAATGGCGGGTCACGGTTCAGGCTCCCTGTTGCTGGTGGTCGAGCGGACGCTGTTCGAGTTCGGCGAGTGCTGCGCGGAAACGCCGGTCGAATTCGGCGACCTCGTCATCACCGATGATCAGGGGCGGGGCGAGCCGGATGCTCGACTCGTTGGGCGCGTTGACGATCAGGCCATTGCGCAGCGCCGCCGCCGTGAGTTGGTCGGCCAGCGGTTCGGACAAGCCGACTCCGATGAGAAGTCCCTCTCCCCTGAGTTCGGCGATGAGTGGAGAGCCGATCGACGTCACGACTTGCCGCAGCTCAGCCCCCCGACGCTTGGCGTTCTCGACCAGACCGGAGCGCTCGATCTCCTCGAGCACGGCGCCGGCGACGGCCGTGGCTAGCGGGTTTCCGCCGAAGGTGCTGCCGTGCTGGCCGCGCGTGAACAGGCCGGATGCCTGCCCGAACGTCACGAGGGCACCGATCGGGACGCCGCCGGCCATTCCCTTGGCGATGGTGATCGCGTCGGGGACGATGCCGGCGTGCTGGTAGCCGAACCACTCGCCGGTGCGGCCGATCCCGGTCTGGATCTCGTCGAGGATCAGCAGCGCGCCGTGCCGCTGCGTGAGCTCTCGAGCGGCCGCCAGATATCCGTCGGGAAGGTCGATGACACCGGCCTCGCCCTTGATCGGCTCCACGAAGAGCGCAGCGACCGTGTCGTCCAGAGCTGCTTCCAGCGCAGCGATCGTCGATTCGATGTGCTCGACGCCGGGCACCATCGGTTCGAAGGGCTCGCGCATGTGCGGCTTGCCGGTGAGCGCGAGCGAGCCCATCGTTCTGCCGTGGAACCCGTTCTGCAGTGCGAGGATGCGCGTGCGCGGCCCGGTCGAGTTGAGCCGCGCCAGCTTGAACGCGGCCTCGTTCGCCTCGGTGCCGGAGTTGCAGAAGTAGACGCGGCCGTACGTGCCTGCGCCGGTGATGCGCAGCAGCCTCTCGGCCAGCGCGACCTGCGGCGGCGTGGCGAAGTAGTTCGAGACGTGGACGAGCTTCGCCGCCTGCGTGGCGAGCGCGTCGAGCAGCACTGGATGCGCGTGTCCCAGAGCGTTCACCGCGATACCGGCGAGGAAGTCCAGATACTCCTTGCCGTCGACATCCCACACGTAGGCGCCTCGGCCGTGATCGAGCATGACGGCGGGCACGGCGAGCGAACCCATCATCACCTCGCCGAAGGTCTCGTGCCAATGCTGGGTTGTGCCGGCTTGCATGGCCGGGGCCGGGCTTGTCGTGGCCGTCACGCGGTCACCTCCGTTCCGCTGCCGCTGGTGGTGAAGAGTTCGAAGAGGAGCGAGTGCTCGTCTCGGCCGTCGATGACGGCAGCCTTCGGCACCCCGCCCTCGACGGCGTGCAGGCATGCGGTCATCTTGGGAATCATCCCGGCATCGAGCGACGGCAGCAGCTCGCGCAACTTGACGGGGGTGATGGATGAGATGAGCGAGTCGCGGTCCGGCCAGTCTCGGTAGAGGCCGGGAACGTTGGTGAGGATCACCAGCTTCGCCGCGCCGAGCGCTATGGCGAGCGCGGATGCCGCGGCATCCGCGTTGACGTTCAGCGTGCGCCCGGGGACGTCGGCGTCCAGCGCGATCGACGAGACCACGGGCACGCGGCCGGCGTGCAGTTCAGCCAGCACGCCCTCGGGATTGACCCCGATGACGTCGCCCACCAGTCCGAGGTCGACGGCCTCGCCATCGATGAGTTCTGTGCGCACCCGGCCCTCGAAGAGCCGGGCGTCTTCCCCCGACATCCCGGAGGCGAGCGCACCGTGCCGATTGATGTGGCCGACGATGTCGCGGCTGATCTGGCCGGTGAGGACCATGCGGACGACATCCATCGTCTCTGGCGTCGTCACCCGGTAGCCGCCCCGGAATTCGCTGACGATGCCGAGCCGGTCGAGCATGGCGGAGATCTGCGGTCCCCCGCCGTGCACGACGACAGGGCGAATGCCGGCGTACCGCAGGAACGCGATGTCATCGGCGAACGCGCGCACGAGTGTGTCGTCCACCATGGCGTTGCCGCCGAACTTGATCACGATCGTCTCGCCGTGGAAGGCCTTCAGCCAGGGAAGCGCCTCGATGAGGACTGCCGCCTTCGTGCTGTGGTGCGCGATGAGCGGGAGCGGCTGGGGTTCGGTGTTCGCGGGATCGGTCATCAGCTGGAGTAGGCGCTGTTCTCGTGCACGTAGTCGTGCGTGAGGTCGTTGGTGAGGATGGTCGCAGAGACGTCGCCGGCGTGCAGATCGATGACGATCGAGGTGGCGCGGGGGCTGAGATCCACGAGGTCTCGCGGCTGGTCGGGCTCTCCCGCCGTGCACACCTGGACGCCGTTGATCTTCACGTCGATCCCGTACGGGTCGAACTGTGCGTCGGTCGTTCCGACCGCTGCGAGCACCCTGCCCCAGTTCGGGTCCTGGCCGAAGATGGCGGCCTTGAACAGGTTGCTGCGAGAAACGGCTCGCGCGACCTTCACCGCGTCGTCGTCCGTCGCCGCGTGCACGACCTCGATCGCGATGTCGTGCGAGGCACCCTCGGCGTCACCCTGAAGTTGCAGCGCCAGGTCGTGGCAGAGATCGGTGAGCGCGAGCGCGAACTCGTCCGCGGTCGGGGTGGCTCCCGACGCTCCCGATGCCATCAGGACGACGGTGTCGTTCGTGGACATGCATCCGTCGGAGTCGAGCCGATCGAACGTCACACGGGTGGCGGCGCGGAGGGATGCGTCGAGCACGCCCGAGTCCAGGGCGGCATCCGTGGTGATCACGACGAGCATGGTGGCGAGCCCTGGTGCGAGCATCCCCGCACCCTTCGCCATGCCGCCGATCGACCACCCGTCGCCCGCCACGATGGCCCGCTTCGGATGCGTGTCGGTCGTCATGATCGCCTGCGCGGCGGCGAGACCACCGGCTTCGCTCTCGTCGAGAGACGCTGCGGCAGCACCGACCCCCTCGGTCACCGCCGTGCGATTCAGCTGATCGCCGATGAGCCCGGTCGAGCACACAACCACGTCACCGGCGGACACGCCGAGGTGTTCCGCCACCGCTTCTGCCGTGGCGTGCGAGGTCTGGAATCCCTCTGAGCCCGTGTAGCAGTTCGCGCCGCCGGAGTTGAGCACGACGGCGGACACGACGCCGTCGGCGGCAGCGCGTTCGCTCCAGAGCACCGGGTTGGCCTTGCACCGGTTCGAGGTGAACACAGCCGCCGCGTTCTGCAGAGGGCCCAGGTTGTGCACGAGCGCCAGGTCGAGTCCGCCGCTCGTCTTCAGTCCCGCGGCGACACCTGACGCGGCGAATCCTGCGGGTGCCGTGATGCTCACGGTGCGACTCCGTTCACGCTGAGGCCGGTGGTCTCCGGCAGACCGAGCGCGATGTTCGCGCACTGGATGGCGGCACCCGCCGTGCCCTTCGCCAGGTTGTCGACCGCCACGATGGACACGACGCGGTTCGCCGCAGAGTCGACCGCGATGCCGATGAGCGCTGTGTTGGCTCCCAGCACGTCGGACGTGCGCGGGAACTTGCCTGCGGGAAGCACCTGCACGAACGGCTCCCCCGCGTAGGCGTCGTTCCAGGCCGAGCGCACCTCGTCGACCGAGACGCCTGGCTTCAACGGCGCCGAGACGGTCGCCAGGATGCCCCGCGCCATGGGCACGAGCACCGGCGTGAACGAGATGGCCGGGTTCGACGCTCCCGCGAGGCGGAGGTTCTGCAGGATCTCCGGGATGTGACGGTGCGTTCCGCCGACGCCGTAAGGGACGGCGTTGCCGAGCAGCTCGGAGGCGAGGTAGGTGGTCTTGAGACTCTTCCCCGCACCGCTCGGGCCCACGGCGAGCACGGCCACGATTCCGGTCTCGTCGATGATCCCGGCAGCCACACCCGGAGCGATGGCGAGTGACACGGAACTCGCGTTGCAGCCGGGCGCGGCGATGCGCTTCACCCCGGCGAGGGCATCCCGCTGCTTGCCGTCGACGGTGGGCAGCTCCGGCACGCCGTACGCCCAGGCGCCTGCGTAGTCGCCGCCGTAGAAAGCGTTCCAGTCCTCCTCGGACGTCAGCCGGTGATCGGCACCGCAGTCCACGACGAGCACGTCGTCGCCGAGCTGGGCGCTGATGGAACCGGATGCTCCGTGCGGCAGAGCGAGGAAAACGACGTCGTGACCGGCGAGAGTCGCGGCATCCGTCTCCTGCAGCGTGAGGTGAGCGAGGGAACGAAGGTGCGGCTGGTGGTCGATGAGCGGTGACCCGGCGTTGGAGCCCGCGGTCACGGTGCGAATGTCGAACGAGGGATGATCGGCCAGGATGCGGAGGAGCTCTCCCCCCGCGTAGCCCGAGGCGCCTGCTACGGCAACCGAATAGGACATGTCTCTACCTTAAGAGTCGTGGAACGGTGGTCGGCACGGCGACGCCCACGGTGAGTCCGCGCTGGAGCGCGGGCACGTACGCGTCGCCTAGCCTCGGCGCGCGTCCAGACGTCGGCGCAGGGCACGGGTCGAGAAGACCTGTGCGATCGCGGTGCGCCGAGCGTGAGACATGCGAGCCAGCATAGCGGGCATCCGACTGGGTCGACGAATCGAGGCTTCCGCCCCGTCACACGCGGTTGCTCGCCCGCGTGTACTACTCCCTGACAGTCGCACTGAAGCGCTCACCGGCCACACGAGCTCCGGCAAGCTTGGCCTCGCTTGCTTCGGCCGCTGTGAGCGTGCGATCCGGGGCGCGGAAGCGCAGCGCGAACGTCAGGCTCTTCGTGCCCTCCGGCACGCCCGGTCCGCGATAGTCGTCCACGACGTGCGCATGCTCGAGAAGTTCGCCTGCGCCCTCGACCACCGCAGCCAGCACATCCGCCGCGGGAACGGCAGCGTCGACGACCAGGGAGAGGTCCTGCGTCGCCGCCGGGAATGTCGAGATGGGCGTCACCTCGATGTCCCGACCGGCCGCGGCGAGCATCCGGTCGAGGTCCAGCTCGAGCACCGCGACCACACGCGGCAGGTCGGCATCTTCCGCCACCTGCGGCAGCAGCTCACCGGCGTACCCGATCGGTTCGCCGCCCATAAGCACCTCAGCCGTACGGCCCGGGTGCAGCGCCTTGTGGGAGCCCTGGCGCACGGTCAGCGGCACACCGAGCGCCGTCTGCAGCGTGCGCACGGCTGCGAGGGCATCGGCGATGCCGGCCGCGACGGCGGCGAGACCGGGCTGCTTCGGCGTCGATTCCCCCGTGAAAAGCGCGGCGACCATGCGCGGCTGTGCCGGGATGCCCTCTGCCAGCTGCTCGAGAACGCGCGGCTCCGGAAGCACTGCACCAGGAGGCAACTGCGCTGTTCCACGCACCGGCCCGGCCGGACGGAACACCAGGCCGATCTCGAACAGGGCGAGATCGGTCAGGCCACGCGACAGGTTGCGCTTGGCCGTCTCGACCAGCCCTGGGAGCAGGGACGCCCTCATGAACGGCACTGACGCATCCAGTGCGTTGGCCAGGCGCACCGAGGGCACCGGCTCACCATCCGCCGAGCCGTACAGGTCGTTCTGCGCCTGTGTGACGAACGGGTAGACGAGCACCTCCGTGAGGCCGCTTCCCGCGAGCGCGGTCGCCGCCTGCCTTCGCAATTGCTGCCCGCGCGTGAGGCCGCGGCCAGGCGGCGCGACGGGAAGCACGGAAGGGATGCGGTCGTAGCCGACGATGCGGGCGACCTCTTCCGCCAGGTCGGACTCGTCGTTCAGGTCGGGACGCCAGCTGGGCGGCGTGACGATGAGCCCGCCCTCCGTCTGCTCGATGACTCCGCCGATCTCGGCGAGCGACGAACGCACTTCCTCGTCGGTGAACTCGGCGCCGACGAGGGCGCTGACGAAGCCGTTCCTGAGCAGGATCGGCTCGCGCAGCTCGACCGTGTGCAGGGTCGATCCGAGGCCGTCGGCCTGGCCGCCGCCGAGTTGCTCGAGCAGCTGCACGACGCGGGCGGCAGCGGCGCGCGCCACGTCCGGGTCGACGCCTC